>Ga0209578_10000387_pt1 | contig 60013 bp, 25 predicted proteins | sample tdAd472_FD_187127 | JGI IMG/M metagenome (GOLD analysis project Ga0209578, IMG submission 187127) | Marine sediment microbial communities from the Atlantic coast under amendment with organic carbon and nitrate - tdAd47.2 (SPAdes)... | ecosystem: Environmental > Aquatic > Marine > Coastal >...
GAGCGCTCCAAGCAGCGCCAGTCGCCGCCGGAGCCCCGGGCCGTCCCTCCTCAGGGCGTCCCTCCTCAGGGCGTCCCTCCTCAGGGCGTCCCTCCTCCTCCCCAGGGCCCCCCTCCCCAGCGCGGGTCTCCCCAGGACGGGTCTCCCCAGGGCGGGTCTCCCCAGCCGTCGAACGGCCCTGTCGCCCCGTCAAGAGGACGTGGCCCGATCCACACCTTCTACGACGTCCTCCAGTGCCCCCCGAATGCGGAATACGCGGACATGGCGATGCGGTGCCAGGTGTTGGCGGATTCCGAACCAAGGCCGAACGGCCCGTACATCCAGCTGGCCCGCTACATCCGCCACATCATCGACGTCGTCGCGTACAAGGCCCGGTACGACTGGCTCCTCAACACCGGCCAATGCCCCGTGCACGGCGACGCCCACACCACCGACTTTGCGGCCATGACGAATTTCCTCCAGGGAAAAACCAACGCCTATCTGCCGCGCTCTGCCATGCCCTACGCCTTGTAGAGTGGAAGGGGGCTCCGCCCCCTTCCACCCCCTGTTGGGGTTCTCTCTCGGCAACAACAAAGAAAAAATACAAAAAAAATCAAAGTTGAGTGATTGCAACATGTCGCATGGTCATCTGGATGCCCATGTCGCATGGTCATCTGGATGCCTTTCCCGCCGACCTGGGGTCGTCTGGGATGACGGAAGATGAGTTGGAGGCGCTGGCGAGAGCCATCCTCGGAGCCGCGCGGGCGCGGATCACTGCCAGTGTCAACGCGGCCAAGACGGCCTGTCAGTCCATGGCCCATGTCATCTTATTCGATCCGGAGAAAGACGACCCTACTGGAAAGTTCGAGGCGATCGCCCCATTCGTCGCGGGAAAGCGAGTGGCATCTGTCGTCCGCGCGACGCTCGTCTCCGATCTTCGCACCGGTACTAAGATGACGGTAAAAATGGCGATGACGCCCCCCAATGGATTTGGGGCGTCCAAGTATGACGCTGCCCTCGTGGACATGGGAAAACCGTCGTCGTGGCGGTTCGTCGTTCTGGAGATGTAATGCGTCAATAAACTGCATTTCTTTTAATCCCTTCCTTTGATACACCAGAAATCTGAACACGAAGAAACCCCCTCCTATCAATTAGAGAATGTATGGGGCCGTTACCGGTATCGTGATGGGCGACGGCCGCCCCGACCGCCGCGAACTCCGCCCGGACTCGCTCTGCCCGCCGTAGCCTCCACCTCTACCGTCGAGCGCATCGCCGCTGCGGCTCGCCGTCAGCGCGAGCCCGGTCTCGTAGTCGATATCATCGTCCGTCGGCCGCGGCGTCCCCTTGTACTCGGGCAGCCCGCTGCCCACGCCGCCGCCGCCTTTCGGCCCCGGCCAGGTGTCCTCCACGCGCACGACCGTCTCCGACGTGATGCGCCCCCGCCGCGAGCTCGTCGACTCGGCCGGCATGGCCGGATCGTCGTCCGCGCCAGCGCCGGCGCTGGCGCCCCTAGCCTCCAGCTGGACTTCTCGTATGTCTCCTCCGGGCAAGGAGGGAGGCGGCGGCGGCGGCGGCAGCGGCAGCACCGACATCTCCGTCGTGGACAGAGCCGCGTCGGCTCCCGGGGCGCCGGAGCGCCGCCGCCGCGCGCGGCCGTTGGCCACGGCGGCCTCGGCGGCCTTCTCAAAGTTGCGCTGCTCGTGGAGGTGCAGGCTCGCCGCGACGACGGCCATTGCGCGCTGGAGAGGCTCCTTGAGGCGCGAGACCGTCGCCGCGCCCAGGACGAGCACGACCACGCCGTTGAAGAGCAGCAGCAGGAAGAAGATGGCCACGTCGACGTCGCGGTCGACAAAGATCGCGCCGAGCCCCAGGAGCACCGTGGCGCCGATCGCCGCCAGCGCGTACGTGTCCAGCCGGTTGGGGTCGATGTGCTTGCCCGGCGTGCGCTGGTACGGGTGCTTGACGACGGTGTAGACCAGCGAGAGCCCGATGATGATCAGCCCGCCCAGGAGGCCGAGCCCGTTGGACAGGAAGGCGCCGCAGAGGACGATGCCGAGCTTGCGCATGAGCACCGCGCCCTCCCACAGGTGCTGCGTCTGGCTGTACCCGCGCACAAAGTAGACGTAGATCGGGCTGTCGAGCGTGTAGATCATCCGCGCCATGCTGAGCGCGGCGCGGTTCACGTGGATGCGCCAGCCGACAAAGGCGATGGCGCCAAAGATGTACCCGACAATGTACAGCACGGCGACGATGCGGTACACCTGGTACTCTGTCGTCCCGCAGTCCACGCTCATGTCGCGCGCGATGTAGCTGGTGCCGGTGCCGCGCACGTGCTCGCAGTTCAGCGACCCAAACACGTCCTGCGCGATGCGCGGGTGGATGAAGTAGAGCGTGATGAGCAGCGCCGTCAGGTAGGAGTGGAAGATCTCGATCGACGCCATCCGCACCGGCGTCGGCCCCGTGTAGGCCAGCACCAGGCTCTTGCGGAAGATGTGCACGAGGGCGTAGGGGACGAACAGCCCCGCGGCGATGATCACGGGCATCGACATGGTGACGCCGATCGACTGGTAGAAGTCGGTGCGCACGGCGCACTGGACGGGCATGAAGGACGTCGAGATCGACACCAGGCTGGTGCTGCCCAGCAGCCAGTCGCCGAGCGTGCCCCAGGAGTCGCTCAGCAGCCAGACGGCGTGGAGCACCTGGAGGTAGTTGACGGCGATCTTGACCACCGTGCTCACCTCGGCGTTGTCCTCGCCCGGCTTGGTCGTGCTGCGGATCACCACAAAGAGCACGACAATCCAGACGACCAGCACGGCGACCATGATGCCGATGCTCGCGTCGTGGTCCTCGCACTTGACGCAGATGTCGTTGATCTTTCCGTATCCGCGGGCGCACACGCTGCACAGCGGGCCCTCGTACCCGCGCGCGCAGAGGCTGTCGCCCGCGCCGGCGCCGCCCGCGCAGCCCGTGTTGCCCGAGGGGCACTCGGCGACAAAGAGATTGGCCTCGGCGTGCCGCCAGTAGCCCGGCGCGACGGCGACCACGCCCTCGTCGCACGTCATGCCGATGCCGCACAGGGTGCAGCTGATGTCGTCCGGCGCCGCGCGGAAGCGGCCGGCGCGGCACCGGCAGGCGGCCGCGGAGAGACTGCCCGCGGCGCCGCTCGTGTCCTCCGTGGAGTCGCAGGGGATGCACGCGCCCTGGCCGATGGCGGGCTGGTAGCTGCCGTCGGGGCAAGGGACGCATGCGGCGCCCGTGTCCTGGAAGCCCGGATCGCAGAGGCAGGCGTCGCCGACGGGCCGCGAGTTGGGCTTGATCAGGCCACAGGCGCCGGTGACCGAGACGGTGCCCGGCGCGGGCGCCTGGGTGAGGCGGTCGTTGGTGATTTGGAGCGGCAGCGACGCCGTGCTGTTTGACACGATCGTAACGGTGCAGTGGACGGTGCGCTCGTTGATGACGGCGTGCGGCACAACCGCGCCGTCCAGCCTGCACTCGAAAAAGTCCGATGCCACAAAGTGCTCGCCCTGGACGACGACGGTGTTGTCGACAAAAGCCAATACCGCCGACGGGCACAGGCTGTAGATGAGCGGGCGCGGCGTGTACGTCACCGTCCAGTTGAGCGCCGCCAGCAGCGGCGTGGGCGAGACGTCGGCGAACTCGACCCAGATGTGGACGACGACGTCCTGGCGCGACGCTCCGCCGATGTCCAGCGCGGGAAAGGGGTCTGAGACCCCGAACGGCACGCCGTCGGCGGTGAACGACAAGACGTGGTCGGAGTAGACGACGCCGTCGCTGAACTGGAGCGCCTGGGCATAGAACTCGGTGCCGGTCGACACCACGCCGCCGCCGCCGCCGCTGCTGCTGCCGTAAAAATGCATCGGCGTGGCATAGTCGTAGTCGCTATACCCGTACGAGCTGGCGTCGTCCACGCCGTCGTGCGCCGGCCCGCGGACGCGCCCAATCCACGCGTCTGTGCCGACGATGATGTCGCGCGGCTCGGGCATCACGTGGAAGACGTCGACAAGCGTCGTGGTCCCGTTCGGCGTGGTCAGCGTCACGTTGTGCAGGCCCGGCAGGAGGCCGTTGTCGGCGGGGAGCGTGCAGGCGATGGTCGCATTGCAGCTCTCGCCGCGCGCGTCGACGCACGCACCGCCCAGGCACGCGCGGCCGTCGGCGCACCACGAAAAGTCGGGCGTGTTGTCGAATCCATAGCATTGGTTGTGCCGTGGTAGCAGGCAGCGATGGAGTTGACAGATGGGTGTGCTCGACACCGACCCACAGCTTTGCCCCAGATTGGTCCACAGGACGCACGCGTTGTTCTGGTCGCACGGCTGGAGTTCGCCGGGAAGGATGGTCGCCTCCTCCTCCTCCTCCACTTGGCACGCTTCGAGGCGCGTCGTCTGTAGGAGGCACGGCTCGATGACTGGCCAGTTCGGCGCCCCGCCCGGGTTTTGGAGCACGCATGCGGCGGTCCCAATTGTAACCTCCGTTGTGTTTTGGAAATGACTCCCCGATACTGTCACTGTCACCGTTGTTGCTTCCATCCCGACGTTTGGCGCCACGGCTGTCGCCATAGGCGGGGACACGGCTGTCGCAACCGTGGCCAGCCCGATTAGAATGATCAGAATCCACATACTATACTTTTTTCAACAATCTGCTCCACTGTCTCTATCATCCTTTCTTTCTAGTCCACGCCGTATTATACGCCATGAAGGTACATCTTTTGCGCCCTCCTCTTTTTTTCGAGCATGACGCGTAAGACGATAAGGAAATAAGAATGTATTGGGCGGACTCGTTTGGCCCTACAGAAACAGGTAGAGGACCCTACAGCAGAGAGAGAGAGAGAGAGAGAGAGAGAGAGAGAAGTGTGATAAAAATGAGACGGCACGCGACGGTGGCCGTGATCTTGCTGCTAGTGATGGTGGCAGGGCACGGCACACATGCCGTGTGCATCTCAAAGATCGACGGGCGACTTGGTTTGGCGACAGATGATCTCCAAGCCTTCGTCGCGTCGGGCAGCTGTACAGCTGTGCACGTGGCCGACCAAGAGACGTCGAGTGGCGTGTTCCAGATCGTCGAGACCGTGACGGCGGGATCGGGGCCGCCGGATTTCAGCGTGTTCGACATCGACCTGAGCGGGACGTACCTGAACATCTCGCTGTCCTTCCTGGGAGACGACGACACGGTGTCGTTCGCGGCGATGCAAGTCAACCTGACCATCGTGGGCGAATGTGGGGCCGCGGTGCATGCCTCCGAGTGCCGGCCGGACATGATGGGTACCGACAATGGGTTGTGCGACAGTGTCTGCGGAGTGGCAGAGGACTGCGCGACGGCCAAGTTTGTGTGCGGCGGCGGGGTGCTGGTGGCTGATCTGGCGGTCGGCTACCAGCTGGAGATGGACGTGGCCCACCCGACGGCGACGGCCGACATCGCCGTGTACCAAGTGATGGTGCAGGAGACCGACGCGCAGACGACCGTGCCGTCGTTCACCGACGCGACGCCGCTGGTGGCGGGCGGGACCTGCCCCGAGACCGTCGACCTGATTGCCGCGCCCGACATGTCCTGCTCGCAGTCGCAGAGCTCCAGCGCGAGCACGCCCCCGCCCGTCCCGCCGGGCGAGTGTGCAGACCAGTTCTTCCTGGCAAACGTCGGCGACGTCGAGTTCTTCTTCCTCGGGGCCGACGGGTTTCTGTACAACTTCCTGGCCATGAGCGACGGCACCGACCCCGCGGGCTGGACGACGTGGTTTGCGCCGACGACGTTCGGGGCCGCGGGCATGGATCCGACGCTCGGCTACGAGATGTCGGCGTCCTTTGAGGTCGTCGGCGAGTCGGGACTGCTCAACCACGAGATCCGGGCGCAGCTCATCCGCGTCAGCGACAAGGCGGCCACGGCGTGCACGTCCGACACCAACGACATCGTGCTCGGCACCGACCCTCTGGGGCACACCGGCACGGTGACGTGCTCGTACACGGCCGACGACGTCGCCTTCCCGTTCTACTTTGAAGTCCGCGTTGTCCGGAGATCGGATGACGTCGGCGAGGTCGACTTCCAAGTCAAGTTCGACACGATCGACATCACCACCGGCGGCACGGTGTACTCCTTGCTGCCGTGTTCGCTGCCTGGAGTGTGCCTGAACACGACGGGCTTCGGCATCCCCGTCACTCCCGCGAGCGTGCTCTCGCCCCTGGAGCCCACGCTCTCGCAGCTGCCCTTTCCGGCGGCGAACATGACGGCCTACCCGAAGAACGAGAGTGCCTGCAACGCCTACTTTTACGACGTCGACGCCACGCCGGACGAGTTCAACTTTGTCTACACCTCGACGGGCGCGGGCATCCTCTTTGGCGAAGACGTCACGCAAGCTATTTACCGCGGCAACGGGGACCTCCCCGGCTTTGGCAACGTCGACCGCGTGCCCAAGGTCGGGTTCGGCTTCTACCGGACGGACGGCAGCATGGCCGGCATCTTCAACCTCATCGACATTGACATCTTCATCGACCCGAACGACTGCACGGGGGCCCGCGCGGCCCTCGACGGGGCGCTCGTCTGCGGCCAGACGGCCAACAACCGCGGATTCTTCGACACGGCCAGCTACCCCGCCGGCTGCGACCAGACCTGCCCCGGGTGCGACTTCACCGTCATCGGGTGCGAGTTTGACGCCTTCGACACCACCAACAACCGCGACCTGCTTGTGGCCGGCACGCGCGTGGTCGTCAACGTGACCTACTCAGGCACTGCCGACATCCGCCTCGGCTTCATCGGCGTCTTTGCCGGCGCGTCGGAGTCGCCCGCCGGCCGCGTGCTCCAGCACACGTACGACCTCTTTGAAGACAACGGCATGGGCTGCCGCGGGTGCCCGATCGCGCTGGAGGAGTCCGCCCAGGACGTCTCGAACTCGTGCTCGCGCTCGCAGTCGCAGTCGAGCTCGAACTCGCGGTCGCAGTCGCAGTCGTGGTCGCAGTCACAGAGTCGGAGCATGTCCCCGTCGCGCAGCAGCTCTCAGTCGTGGTCGCAGTCGGGATCGAGGTCGCCGTCGGGATCGCGGTCGCAGTCCGAGTCGCGATCGCAGTCGGGGTCGCGGTCGTCGTCGCGATCGCGTAGCACGTCTCGGAGCTTTCTGCCTTGCGAGTCCGTCCTTGGACAGCCAGCGGTGGCGGCAAACAATATGATTGCTTATGACGAGACAGCGGGATGCGTCCAACGCATCGACTACAGCGGTGCGCCTGCCGACGCCGTCCTTCTTTCTGGGCCGTACATCGTCGGCAACGACTACGTGCTGTGGGGCCAAGACTTTCCGGCAGACACCTACCACGCGTTCGCTGTCGAGCTGCTCGGCGTCGATCCAGCGGCCGAGACAAACTCTTTAATGGTGTGGCAGGTGCGCACGCTGTGTACCGACGCCTTTGTCGTCGGTGGCGACTGTACGGTGGATGCGGCATCCGACTCGTCGGATTGTACCGATCTGTGCAGCCCCTGTCGGTTTGTGCGCTTTCATTGCAACATCACCACCATGCCGGACGAGGGAAACTATGTGGTCATCAGTGGCTTTGACAACGATGACGCCGACGACCTCGTTGTGACCGGCGTCCGTGTCCGCTCTGACGAATCCCAGATCCTCCCCGCCGACTACACGCCCATTGTGCCGCTGGCGAACACCACCATCGCGGGGTCGCAGTGTGCCCCGGCGATGCTGGACGAGACCCAGATCATGTGCAGCCAGTCGGAGTCGCGCAGCCAGTCGGAGTCGCACAGCCACAGCACGTCGCAGTCCGAGAGAAACCAGACGCTGTCGCAGTCGCGTAGCCGATCCGGGTCTCATAGTCAATCGAGGTCACGGTCTGAGCGAAACCAGACACTGTCCCAGTCGCGCAGCCAATCTCAGTCGCACAGCCAATCGCGGTCGCATAGCCAGTCGATGTCACAAAGCCAGTCGCGATCGGCGAGTCGGTCCCTGGTTCCGTGCATGTCACCTATTGGCCAGACTCCCGCGTCCTTGGCATCGTCGAATCCGTCTTACATCGAGCAGGCAAGCTCCGGTTGCGTCGACAACATCCGAGCCGTCCCGGACCACGATGAGCTTTTCATCATGGGCGAGTATGTTGGCCTGACACCCAGTTTCCACAGTATCTGGGGTATCGCATTTCCGAACACAATGACCCACTATGTCGGTGTGCGCATTCTCATTGATGCCCTTACGCCCCTCATGACGGTGGAGTGGGAGCTCGTGGCGTCGTGCGGCACCACTGTGGTCGACTCTGGGAGTTGTTTTCTTTTTTCTACCTCCAGTGCTTCGGGCGAATGTGACGACCTCGATGGTGTTATCACGGCCCGGTGGTTTGACTGTGAGATCGCCACGACTCCATCTCCCAGTGAGGGGCTCATTATCAGGGCCGAGGAGGTCGCTGCGCCCTTCCGTCCAATTCGCATCACCAATGTCACAGTCTTTCAGTCTGGCGACACTGCCAATGACCCTACGAGCTACCGATCTGTCGATCCCCTCGTCACTGTGGACACTAATGTTCCCTGTGCCGCGGCCTTGCTCAATTCCTTTGACGCGTGCTCTCATTCCCAGTCATCGTCTCAGTCCCAGTCATCGTCTCAGTCCCAGTCATCGTCTCAGTCCCAGTCGTCCAGCGCGTCGTCGTCGTCGTCTCCGGACTGCAAGCTGGACATCTACGAGTCCGAGACGTCGCCGGATATCTTCCTGCGCAACGCGTTCGACGTCTGCCCCGCCGAGTTCTTTCCAGGGTATCGCGCGCTCGCCCAGCGCGGCGCCTTGTCGACTATTTTCACCATCGAGGGGGGAGACCCCGCCATCTTCAACCTTGGCATCGACGCCGACGAGATCGAGCTCCACTGGAAGATCCTCTCGCGCTTCACCAACGCGTGGGACAGCGTCGGCTCCGTCCCGCGGCCGAACACGTACACGGTCACGATCTTGGAGGTCGGCCCTTCCAGCTGTCGCATCCAGACCATCGAGGAGAAGACGGTCAACGCCACGCTGGTCGACGTCTCGTCGGCCTGTACGGCATGCGAAGGAACCATTGGCCCCGACCAATGCGTGGAGACCGCGTACAGCATTGTCATGGATACCGACCCCAACACTCTCACTACCGGGATCACCGGGGGCGACACGTACTGGCTGGAGATCCGCGACACCCGGTACGACGCCTACTTTGACGAGCCCGCCAATGTGTTGTGGTACGACCTCGCCCTGAAGACCGACGAGGCACAGGCCACGCCTTCGAGTTACACCCGCGTCAACCGGTCTGTATTTGCGGACACGTCGTGCACCAAGTTCGAGTCGGTCCCGCTGGACGGCATGTTTTTGGTCGAGTGTTCCCAGTCGCCATCACAGTCGTCGTCCCACTCCATGTCGTCGTCGCCGTCGCAGTCGTCGTCCCACTCGATGTCCTCATCTCGCAGCTATAGCGAGAGCCAGTCGCGGTCGGGGTCGGCGTCGCAGAGCCAGACGGCGTCGCAGTCTCGCAGTGGTTCGCGGTCCCGCAGTGGTTCGCGCTCGCGCTCGAACAGCAGGTCGCAGTCGGCATCGGATCGGCTCCAGTCCCTGTCCCGGTCGTCGTCCCAAACGTCTTCCCAATCGACGTCGCAGTCGGCGTCCCAGTCGAGATCAAGCTCGACTTCGTTTTGTACGGGCGCCGCGGCCTCGTCGGAGTACCACCAGGTCGACGACGGCATCCTCGACCATGAGGCCTTTGCGGCCCCTGACGACTGCCCCTTCAACGGCACCATCCGCAACTCGGGCGGTGTCCAGCCCAACTCCATCGAGGTCACGCACCGCGTCGCCTTCCCTGGCGACGTCTTTGGCGTCGACGCGACCGCGGGTCTGACGACCAACAACAACTTCTACTTGCACCTGGCGAGCCCGACGGGCGCCATCAATCCGGCCGACCTCTCTGGGCGCATCACCGTGATCTACCCGACGTGCGACACGCCAGTCGTGGTGTCGACCATGTGCCTGGATGTCGGCGAGGGATTTGCAGAGTGTGGACCCGCCGACTGCTTGAACGCGACGTGCGCGACGCGCATTTTCCGCTGCTTCGAGGCGTTCGAGTTCGCGGGCTTTTTTGTCGGGCTTCCGGTCGGCACCGACATCATCGTCAACATCACCCACAGCAACGCGAGCGTGCCGCTCTATCTCAACGGGATCCAGTTCGAGGACGACTCGATCGCCGACGTCGCGTCTGGCATTACCTGCCCCTTCCAGCTCAACACCACCGTGCTCAACGAGGAGATGTGCTCCGAGAGCCAGAGCCAGTCGTGGAGCCAATCCGAGTCTTGGTCGCGCTCACACTCGCGGTCGCACACGGGATCGCGTTCGGGCAGCCGGTCGCACTCGTCGTCGGAGCGGCTCATAACTCTCTCTCAGTCGAGGTCGGAGTCGCATTCGCACAGCGAGAGCCAGTCCGTCAGCCGGAGCGAGAGTCTTCAACAGGTCACCCCCAGACCCTTCCAGCGCGGCTCGGACCTGGAGCGGGTCTGTCCCAACGGCGGGAACTGTCCGCTCCAGTACCGACTGACGCCCAAGCACGACGTCTTCCAGCCATGGGTCGGTGTGTCCTTCCCGCTAACCCAGGAGAGCTTTGGGCCGATGTTTGTGCCGCCGTTGACTATCTCGGTCACGTTCGACGCCATCCGTCGGTATTCTGCCGAGCACGTCGCCGCCTACGCCGAGGGAATGTCCCACCGCAACGCCGACATCCGCCCCCCGTTCCTCTTTGCCAGCGGCTACTGCGACGAATTCGAGGCCGTCGCGGGGTTTGATCCGACGCCCACCAATTTCACCCTGGCGTGTCCATCGCTCGTCGGCGGTTTTGACAAGGTCGGGTTTACCTGGGACCAGGACCTTGTTCTTTCTCTGACCGCGGCCGACTTGGCTCCCCTTGGCGACGGGTCGGCGCCGACGCTGGACATCATCTTCCCGCAGCTGTGGCCCGGCGACGAGATCTACATTGGCAATATCGAGTTCGACTTCCCGACGCTCGGCTCCGTCGCCATCGTCCCCAACAGCCCTCTTTGTGCCCCGCAAAACATCACCGGCGCCACGTGTGGTTGCTTCGACGGATGTGCCATCAACGGGTCCTCGTCGACGTTCTACTACTCGGCGGCCGGGACCCATGACGCGCCCGAGGGGGCCAAGCGCCGCATTGCGTTCGAGCGCGGCGTCCCCGCGGACTTTCGCTACTTCCTGCCGGCCGAAAACGACTTTCCGAAAAAAGTCGACGGTACACCTCCTGGCACCGACATCCATACTGTGGGAATCGACATCACTGCTGGGTTGACGACTGAATGTAGCATGACTGTCATGGCCAAGGACTGTTCGGGCAACATCCAAGTCTTCCTCAGTCCCGAGGATACGGCTACCGAGGTTGCCACCAACGCCACGGATGCGTCGGAGCCGCTGTGGAACGAGCTCGTGTGCAGTGTCATGGCTCCCAATGACGCCCCCGTCGCGGCACTGGTCACGGGCGTCTACCCCATCACAGAAGACGTGCTCGTCGAAGTCGCAGACATCTTTGTTGCCGGCGCCGCGCAGGTTCTGGCCACGGTGCGCATTGTCACGACACGTGCCCAGAAGGCGAATCTCACGTTCGCCAACAGTCCCTACGGATTCGAGATCACCCGGCCCGAGGGTGCGCCGATTGAGGGCATCTACGTCACGTGTAGCACGACCATCCCAAAGTACAACAACGGCGCGCTCGTCGATCACATTCCGTGGTTTGATTTCAAGAGTGGGGCATCGTATTGCCAGCTCAATGACACGAGCGCTCCCCTGGCTCCCGGAGGTTTCCTATCGGCCGTCGACATTGTGCCACCAGACGAGTCCATTGTCTTTGGCGAGAATAACACCGACATCTTCTTCTTTGGCACGCCCGAGTGTCCGCCCATCCCGCGCCTGTGTCCGAACGAGGGCTGGAAGATTGGCACCGACTATGCGCTGGTCCCGGACTACACCGGTCTGTCGTACAGCTTCCCCGCCGATGCGCTCGACTCGGGGCCCATCTCCACGCCACAGAGCGCGCGCATCGACTTCCGCCTCAACGGCCCGTCTTTCGCCGCCGCCTACGCCGAGGCCAACGCGACGGGCGGTGTCACCAACCTGAAAATCCGCTACTACGCCTCGCTCGACCTGGCCTTGTTGGCGATGAACACCGAGGCGTCGCTGATTGTCGAGGATGCTCTGTGTGACGAGTTCAACTGTACGGTGCCGACGGCGACGGTCATGGGCTCCCTGGCAGCGGCAACGCTGCTGGGCGAGGCGGACGATCTGGTGTCCAGCTTCCAGCGGCACGTCATCCTGGAGGCCGACTTCTCCGACTGTTTCGCGATGATGATCGACTATGGCGTGTCGATGGACGACCTCGCCGTGCTCTTCACCATCACATGGGATGACGTCTTCACGCCGGGCACCAACGACATGACCGACCGCCTCCGCGTGCACGGGGCCCAGCTGCTCATCAACGGAACCGGCGACGCTGATCTGGAGCCCGTCACCGTCACCTACCTGGCCGATCGCGAGTGCGAGCGCATGACCATCGTGGTGCCGTCGCCGTTCTGCAACCAGAGTGCGTCGATGTCACAGAGCGAGTCGCAGACGGAGCCCGTCACACCGTCGGCGATCCCCTCCCAGTCGGCGCGCACCGACGGGTCGCTCGACATGTGCCCGGACTGCTCACTCTTCATGGACGGCAACGGCGCCACCGCCTCGGAGCTCTACATGGAAGACATGATCGGGACGCCGTACTACGGGGTGCCTATCGACCACCTGGACATCTTCAAGGTCCGGATCGAGCTCGCTGACAAAATCTGGGACGAGTTCCCGCCGGACGCCTTCTCCGCCCCTACGGGTGGTGCCGGGCTAACTGTCGCCTTTGGTGCATACAAGACCAACACCACGTCCGGGACCATCGTCGGCGTCCTGGACACGATCGCTGAGGCCACTGCGGTGCGCAACGATGCCCGCGCCCTCTTCACACTAGATGCCTGTGCTCTCAACACCTGTGGCGTCATCGTCAACAACTCGGGCGTCGTCACGATGAACGACGAGATCACCGTGGACACGGTATCGGACATCATCTCCCTCTACGACATGGTTGGATTGGCTGCAAATTCGTCTGTGGGCCTGCTGCCAACCAACCTCTCGTTGACGATGCCGGTGCTGGATGTGCCACTGTGGGCGCTGCAACTCCAGGCATCAACGGCGAACGAGCCGAACTGCATGAACGAGACACTGGCTGCTCGCATGGTTGGCGAGACTGTCGGGTTGCAGCTTCAGTTCTATCTGCCGCATTCCTTGTTGCCACAGGGAGACGACGAGGTGACCACGCTCGCCATCGCCGGCGTCAACGTCTTTGGCTTTGTGGTCGACTTCACTCCTGCCCCCGTCTTCGCAGTTGGTGGGTCGACGTTCTTGCCCCGCGGGACTTGCGAGCCAGAGTACCCGCCGCCATGCCCCTGTCCGAGGTGCGAGGAGGGCGTCGGCTGCTTCAACGGCCTGGTCGAAGCGACTGCGCCGGGTTTTGCTGGCGCCTTCGGGTACACCTGCCCCGGCGTCAGCCATGTCTACAGCGTGCACGATGCGGGGAATGCCTCTGTCTTTAGCATGCCCGAAGACGCGAGCCCGCCTGGACTGGAGGGCGTCCGCGGCGACACCGTGGCCGAGGTCGTCCGCGCGCTGCGCAAACTGGAGCGCGATACCCAGTGCAACACGCGTTTCGCGGGCAAGCTGCGCTACTTTGACGTCGACGACATGCTTCCCGGCATCGCGCAGGCGTCGCATTCGCTGGCGCGCACACCTCCGAGCTTCCCGGGTGGTCTGTTTGATTCCAACACGTTCATCCGCGAGTCGCACTACACGTCGTTCGACCGCGCGGCCGTGTACGAGGCGGCTCACCAGCAGTTTTTTATTGTTTCGGGGCAGGGCGGCACGTCGACACACGACTTGAATGACTTTCTGACCTCGTCTGGGCTGGCCAAGGGCAACATTGGCGCCTACGCCATCAACGGCACAGTCAACACGACGGTCGTCGAGTTCCTCCAGCCGACGGTGTACTACGTCAACTCCAACACGACGACGTACACTCCGACAGACCCCGACTCGACGCCGGAGATCATGGGCGCGTGCGGCGTCGCCCTCCAGTTTGTGTCGGTCAACTATGCGACGGACGTGCTGTCCGTCGCCGGCTCCACGGCCCTCTTCTCTGAGCGCACGCGCGTGCCGCCGACCACGGGAGCCCTGCCGCCGCCGTACCCTGCCGCGGGGTTTCTGGGCCGCACCTTCTACTTTGACGAGGATTCGTTCGGGGGCGGTTTTGCAGTCCTCGTCGGGCTTGACGAGCCGCCGCTGACGACTCCTGGCGAGGCATTCATCGACCCGGGGACCGGCTTCATCCAGACGACGGCGGCCGACACGACGCTTTACAGCGGGCTGGAGGGCAAGTTCGGCCACAACGGGATGCACATGCACGGTCTCGTGTACGAGCAGATCGCCACGATAGAGTCTTTTCCGGTGTCCGAGTTCGACGTCATCTTCCGCGACGGCCAGATGGCGTACGAGTTCACCGAGTGCAACGCGCCGCTGGAGCAGGCGTCGGCGTCACAGTCGTCGTCGCCGTCGGCAGGCTCTACGGGGTCGCGGAGCCGGTCGCGCAGCGTGTCTGCCAGCCCCTCCGGCAGTTTTTCGCGCAGCCGGTCGCAGAGCCAGACGCTGAGTGCGTCCCAGAGCGCGTCCCGGAGCGCGTCCCGGAGTCGCTCGCGGAGCCGGTCGCGCAGCGTGTCTGCCAGCCCCTCCGACAGTTTTTCGCACAGCCGGTCGCAGAGCCAGACGCTGAGCGCGTCCCGGAGCCGGTCCCACACCCGGTCATCCAGCCGGTCGTCCAGCCCCTCCAGCAGTGGGTCTCGGAGCCATTCCCAGAGCCGGTCGCGGTCGAGGAGCGCGTCGTCCTCGGGCTGTGCAGCGACCACGCCCTTCTCCCAGCAGCCCACCAACGTCAACATGTCCCTCGCCGCCGTGCCCGCCGCCGATCCGACGTGCATGTTCGGCGGCTTCGTGGCCAACGCCGTGGACATGCCCGAACCGTACGGCGTGACGATCCCCGTCGTCGAGGACGGCATGCTCCTCGGGGCCAACCTGACGGGCGACGCCGGCGTGGTCTTCCACATCTACCTGTCGTCGCCCGCCGCCGCGGTCTTCCCCATCGACGAACTCGTCGTCGCCAAATCCGCGCCCGCCGCCTGTCCCGATAGCATGGCAACTGTGGTGTGCAACGGCACGGACACCGTCGGCCCGCTCAACTGCACGGATTTTTGCGTGTTTGACACCTGCGCCGAGCGCCGCTACACGTGCGACTTTGGCCCGGGGTCGGCGGGGCTGCTCGTCGTGGGCTCCAAGATCCTCATCGAGCTCCAGCCGCTCGTCATCTCGGGGGAGCCGGACATCATTGCGCCCGTCATTTTTGTGGGGCTGGAGGGCACCACGACCATCAACGGCACATGCCCCGTCCCGCTGCCCGTGATGGCCGTCGGCGTCGGCTCGTGCAGCCAGTCCCAGTCCCGGTCCCGGTCATCCAGTGCGTCGCAGTCAGAGTCATCGAGTTTGTCGCCGTCCCGGAGCCAGAGCGCGTCCGCGTCTCGGTCCAGCTCGCGTAGTGCGTCGTCGTCGCGGTCCCAGAGTTCTTCTATCTCTATGAGTGCCAGTCCGTCCCGGTCCCGGTCCCGGTCCGACAGCCAGTCCCGCTCGGCGTCGCCCAGCCAGAGCTTGTCCCAGTCGTCGTCCCCCAGCCGCTCGTCCTCAGCTTCGGTAAGCCATTCGCTCTCTTCTTCTCATTCGCTCTCTTCTTCTCGTTCTCGCTCGTCCTCCCGTTCTCGCTCGTCCTCCCGTTCTCGTTCGTCTTCCCGTTCTCGCTCGTCTTCTCGCTCGCCTTCCGCCTCCGCTTCCCAGTCTCCGAGCCGATCTCGGTCGCGCAGCCGTAGCATCTCTGCTTCTCCTTCGCATAGTCGCAGCAGATCCACATCGCAGTCTGCCAGCCCGTCCGACTCGATGTCGCGCAGTCGTAGCAGCTCTGCCTCTCGCTCTCGCAGCCAGTCGCCATCGCACAGTCACAGTAGATCCGCGTCGCAGTCTGCCAGCCCGTCCGACTCGATGTCGCGCAGTCGTAGCAGCTCCGCCTCTCGCTCTCGCAGCCAGTCGCCATCGCACAGTCACAGTAGATCCGCGTCGCAGTCTGCCAGCCCGTCTCGGTCGCACAGCCGCAGCAGCTCCGCCTCGCTCTCGCATAGTCGTAGCGAATCCGCATCACGGTCTGCCAGCCCGTCCGACTCGCGGTCCGCCAGCCCGTCTCGGTCGCACAGCCGGTCTCGGTCACAGTCTCGCAGTACCAGCCATTCGCCGAGTGCGAGCGTCTCTCGGTCCCCCTCCGCGTGCGTCGGTACGTCCCCGTACATGCAAGTCGACCCCATGCCCGCCGATGTGGACGTCTGGGCCTCGCCCGTCCCTGTGTCGTGCCCTTACGATGGCTACCTCTCCAACATGGAGAGCATGACGACCGACTACCAAGTCCTGGTGACCATCACCGACCCCGGCATCTTCCTTGGCATCAACTACACCGGCGCGGCCACGTTCGACTTTCATCTTGCGGCAGCGTCGGCCTTCTTGCCAACCGTCATCCCCGGATTTGCCGTGTTCTACGTCCAGTTCCTCCCCGAGCAGTGCCCCGGCAGCTTCGAGCCGTCGGTGGCCTGCACGGCGACGACCAACGTCACCGACGACGGCTGCACGCCAGACTGTATGATTATGGACTGCATGGAGCGGCTCTTCTACTGTGACCTAGGCGCGCCCGCCATCGACCTGCTCGTCCCGGGCGCCAAGATTGTGATCACCGTCGACATGATTGACGAGTTCGCGCCCGTACGCCTGCTCGGCATCGTCGACGGGCCGGCAGTGGTGTCGGGCGGATGCGAAGTCCAGCTTGGCGGCATGGCCGTTTCGAATGTCTCGTGCTCGGACAGCCGCTCGCATTCACAGAGCCGGAGTGCGTCGCGCTCGGGGTCACAAAGTGCATCCCAGAGTGCCAGCCGGAGCCAGAGCCCGTCGCGATCGCAGAGCCGGAGTTTGACGATGTCTGAAAGCTTGTCGGCTTCACAGAGTGCGTCCCGGTCCCGTAGCGCATCCGCCAGCCGCAGCCGGTCGCCCAGCTCTTCTCGGAGCGCGAGTCCGTCGCGGAGCCGGTCGCGGTCGCGGTCGCGATCGCAGTCAGATTCGCATTCGCCCAGCCCAAGCGCGTCCATGTCCACGAGCCGGTCGCATTCTGCGTCGGCTTCTCGTTCGCGGTCCCAGTCCCCCAGCTCCTCGCGCAGCATGAGCCCGTCTCAGAGTCGCAGTCGCTCGGCGTCACAGTCGGCGTCCCGGTCGATGTCGCCCAGCCAGAGCCGGTCACGGTCGCGCTCACGGTCTCGATCGGAGTCGCGGTCGCAGAGCACGAGCCCGTCGCCAAGCCAGAGCCGATCGCGGTCGAGGTCTCGGTCGATGTCGCCTAGCCAGAGCCAGAGCCGGAGCCGGAGCCGGTCGCGCAGTCCCAGTGCATCCTCGTCCTTTAGCCAGTCGATGTCGCCCAGTCGGTCCCGGTCGCGCTCGAAGTCGCTCTCCGACAGCCGCTCGCAGTCGGCCTCGCCCAGCCGCAGCCGGTCGCGATCGGCGTCGGCGTCCGTGTCTCCGAGTCGCAGCCGCTCGCGCTCACACTCGCGGTCCCAGTCGGCGTCGCCCTCGGTGTCGCACAGCCGCAGCCGCTCGCACTCTTGGTCTCGCTCGCAGTCGTACAGCAGATCGCGGAGCCAGAGTCCCAGCGCCTCACAGTCGCGATCGCGCTCGCCGTCAGAGGTCGAGTCGCAGTCGAGGTCACAGTCGCGGTCGGCAAGCCCTAGTGCCATCGAGTCCATGTCCCAGTCGCGGTCCCAGTCTGTGTCGTCGAGCCCGAGTCGGAGCAGGAGCGGATCACAGTCCCGGTCGATGTCTCGGAGCCCCATCCAGAGCCGGTCTCGGTCTCGTTCGAGGTCAGCCTCTGCGTCGCGCAGCCGGTCGACCTCCGCATCGCCCAGCCAGAGCCGGTCTGCCTCCATGTCGCCTTCACAGTCGCGCTCCAGGTCGCGCTCATACTCGGTGTCACGCAGCGCGTCGCGCAGTCGGAGCCGGTCTGCCAGCCGATCAGAGTCGCAGAGTATGTCGCCGTCCGAGTCTCGGTCCGTGTCTGCATCGGCCAGCCGCTCGCGGTCGCAGAGTGTGTCGCATTCGCCGTCATACAGCAGCAGCATGTCGGCGTCCCGATCGCGCTCCATGTCGGGATCACCAAGCGGATCGCGGTCGGCATCGCGGTCGGCATCACAATCGGCCTCGCCGTCGCAATCCGGGAGCCGCAGCGCATCGCCGTCCCAGTCGCGCTCTGTCTCGGCGTCTCTGAGCCAGTCACCAAGCGCGTCGCGTAGCCCTAGCCGGTCGGCATCGCGATCCTTTTCACAGTCTCGCAGTCGCAGCGTATCGCGGTCGTTGTCGCATTCGCCGTCGCCGTCGGCTAGTCACAGTCGCAGTCACAGTCGCAGCGTGTCGCGGTCGCAATCCCAGAGCCAGTCTGCCTCGCCCAGTCAGTCATCCTCTAGGAGTCGGTCGGTGTCTCGCAGCTCTAGTGAAAGTCCGTCGCACTCACAGTCCCACTCCGACAGCCGGTCGGCATCACCGAGCCACTCGCGGTCCAACAGCGAGTCGTGGTCGTCGTCGTCCAGCGCAAGCCCCTCGGCGAGCTTCTCCCAGTCCTTCTCCGAGTCGATGTCGCGCAGCGCCTCGCCCGAGATGGCCTGTGAGCCCGACGAGTTCCTCGAGCTGGGCCTGCGTCCGTGCAACCACAGCGTCCCCGCCGGGCTCATGATCATCCCCTGGGCCATCCAGACGTCGCCGCCCAAGCGCGGTTCGGTCCTCTTCCCCGGGACACCGCCGGTCATTGTCATGGAGCACCAGTTTTCTGCCCCTGAAGCCGCGCTCGCCGTCGAGGAAATCACCATCTACCTCACCCACAACATCAGCGACGTGCCGAACGCGATGGAGCTGCTGCCGCTGCTTGACATGCAAAAGACCATGCGCTTCTGGGACGAGTGTGACCTCATTGCCGAGGTCGCGGCGACCGACGAGTTCACCATCTTCCCTACATACCACGACGACTTTATGATGATCACCACCAGCATCGTCTTCAACGTCTCAGACTACACTGCGGCGCTCACCGACACCGCGCGCTTCGAGTGGTTTGTCGTGTCCAACGCCACCGCGGGCGTTCCTTTCTTCGTGTCGATGTGGTCGATGCAGGGCGCCGGCGGTGCCGTCGTCAACTTTACCACGCCCTTCTGCGACGGCACGCTCTTGCCGACAGAGTGCGCCAACTGCCAGTCGGCGTCGGCGTCGCAGTCCCAGTCCTATTCCTATTCTCCCTCGGCTTCTATGTCTTCTTCGCGCTCGCTAACACAGTCGGCATCACAAACGACATCTCGGTCGAATTCACAGTCCACGTCTATCGTCCCAAGTTACTCGGTAAGCCCCGTTTTCTCTTTTATGTTTTTTTTTTCTATCTATCCTCCCTCTCCCCTTCCTCTATCTATTCCTATCTATTCCTATCTATTCCTATCTATTCTTGTGCTATTTTTAGACAGCCGTATTCCGTGATCTGCCGGTGGCGCTGAAAGGTATCTTTCAGTACACGCCGTTGTAGTGCATGGCCGCTTGTACCACTATCCTATCCCGTTTTTTGCGAGTTTTTTTTGTTTTTTCTATTCGTTCCTATTTGTTCCTATTTGTTCCTATCCGTTCCTATTTGGTTCGATTTGCCTCTCTCTCTATTTGCCAAAAATGCGCCCTTTTGCCACTCCGGCGACGCCCCCGATGGCCCCGACGGCCCCGATGGCCCGGCGGGTCTTCCTCCTCCTCCTCCTCTCGGTATGCGGCGCAGCGACGGCGTCGCCGAGTCCCAGCCCGAGTGACATGCCCAGCAACATGGACTATGACTATGGCTTTGACCCGATGGAGGATTGGGAGATCGACTACGTCATGAACGCGACGTGCCCCGATAACATCAGCGAGGACTGGTGGTTTGACTGCTTTGGCATCATGATGGGCGACACGGCGAACTGCGGCGGCGCCGCGGCCAACATGACTACGGTCGGCAAGGCCAACGCCGACCGCGAGTATTGCGACGCCGCCACACCGTGGTGCCTGCCCCACTTGGCCATCAGCGGCGCCAACATGTCGACGCACATCCTCAAGGAGGACATGCTCTTCGGTGTGCCCACCGAGTTCGGCAACGCCACCATCTCCTTCGACATGATTGTGTCGACCCAGATGAACGTCACCCTCGCGCCCTTCCTGCGCATCTACGAGGACTGCAACGGCACGACGACGTCCACGACGTACATGCCCACGGTCGCCACCTACGACAGCCGCCCGTCCATGTGCGGCGAGATGATGGGCATGTCGCGGTACTACACGTTTGAGTGGTCGGATATCTCCACCATGAACTTCACGGCCGGCCAGACCCTCGCGCTCGAGTGGATGGGCGGCACGTCGATGGGCATGAACATCCTGCGGCTCTACAAGCTCGGGCTCACTGTCGACAAGCCGTACCGCTGGCGCAAGAGCCTCATCGCGCCCGTGTGCACCGGCCAGCTCGAGCACGCCTCCTGCGCGGCGCTCACCGGCATGAGCATGCCCATGGCCCGCCGCGCCGATCCGCCTGCGGTCCGCGCACCTCGCGCGTCCCTGTCGGAGCGCCTGCTCCGGCGGCGGCGCGAGGCTCCCGGGCTGGTGTGCACCGGCGGCGGCCCGACGTCGTATCTGGCGCTTGTCGTGCAGACGTCCAACACCGTCCAGGACAACGAGGCCGACTACATCGCCGCCATCAACGCGTTCGTGGACGAGCTGGACGAGCTGCCCGTCGGGATTGCCATCATCGACTTTGACGGGCCGTCGTCGTACTGGGACGGCATGGGCGCGACGATGATGAACTCTCGCTGGATCACGCCCGTCGGCGGCTCGGCGGGCGTCTACCGGATGATGGACAACCCCGCCGACGTCCTCCAGATCCGCGCGGACATCCTGGAGCTCACATTTGGCGGGGGGTCGAACTGGGAGGCCGGCTTCGCGCGCGCGCGCACTCTGGAGCCCGTGCCGAACAACACCGTCTTTATGACCGACGGCAACCCGACGGCTTGCAACGGCTACTGCTACAGCTCCAACTCCAAGAACTCGGACTTTTACGCTGCCGAGGCCAGTGCGGAGGCGGCGATGCTCAAGAACTCTGGCTCGCGCATCATCCCGCTGCTTGTCGGCGACGAGCTCGACGCGACCTTCCTGACCAACACGATCTCCAGCGACGGCCGTCGCTCCAAGATCCGCTACTGCTCAAACCCGCCGTCGAACTTTCCCAATGCGCCCGTGATCGGCTCGCCCGTCTCGGGCAATCTCCCGCTGCTCCAGGGCACCGACTACTTTTACGCGGCCAGCTACGCGGACGTGGTCGACATCGTGCAGGGCAACCTCACCGTCGAGGTGTGCTCCGAGCCCCAGACGGAGCAGACGCCGAGTATCTCACAATCGCCGTCCCAGTCGTCGTCCACGTCGTCGTCCCAATCGTCATCAGTGTCGCAATCGGTGTCCCATAGTTCATCCGCAGACATGTTTGTGGCAGAGGTCGACGGCAGCATCGTGTTCGGCACCGGGCCGGGCGGCGCGCCGTGCCAGGTCGACCAGAACGATTTCTGGTACGACGCCTTCGCCGGCGAGGAGGGCTCGGCCTTTGTGTGCGGCGGCGCGCCGACCAATGACACAGCCGTCGGCGAGCTGGTGCGGAACCTCGCGTTCTGCCCGAGCACGAGCGACGACTGCCTGCCACACGTGGTCTTCTCCGGAGTCAATCCGACGACGCACAAGATCAGCGGCGGCGAGTTTTTCGGCATGCCGACAGATTTTGGGACCGCGACGGCTGACATGCACATCCTCTTCAACACCGACGCCGTCGTCGCGCCCGTGCCGCGCCTCGTCATGCATTCCGACTGCAACGGCACGACGACGGTGACGACGATTGCCCACACGGCATCGTCGACGCCGGACTGGCCCCTCAGCTGTGGCGAGATCGAGCTCACCACCTCGTACTACCAGTACGACTGGGTGGGCGTGTCCACCGCGTCGTTCGCTGATGGGCGCACGATCGCGCTGGAATGGGACGTGGGGCTGCCCACCGATGCCACTGTGCGCGTCTTCGAGTGGGAAGTCGCCGTCAGCCGGCCCAGCAAGCGCCGGACATGGCTGAACACGCCTGCATGCGACGCGCCCCTCCAGGACACCTACTGCCCCGCGGCGCCCCCTGCGCGTCGCGCCGACAAGCCTGTCGCTAGCGCGCCCCGCCAGAGACGCCGCGAGGGCCCGTCGGAGATGTGCATGGCGACAAACCAGACGTCTTACCTGCTCATCATCGTGGACTCGTCGGGCTCGACAAGCAGCTTCATCGACGATTACATCGACGCCGTCAAGGAGTTTGTGGAGCTGCTCGACGGCACCGCGGCGAAGATTGCCGTCCTCGAATTCGACGGCCCGAGCACGGGGTTCTTCACCAGCCCCGGCAGCACTGCGGGAGACACCCGCTGGATCACGCCGTTTGAGGGGGGCAGCGGCGTGTACGCGGACATGAACGATCCCGCGGACGTCGTCCAGCTGCTGAGCGACATCGACGAGATTGAGTCTGGCGGGTACACCAACTGGGAGGCCGCCTTCGCCCGCGCCAACACGCTGTCGCCGGTGCCCAACAACACCATCTTCATCACCGACGGCACCCCGACGGTGTCGAACGCGTACTGCTCCAGCACGGACGTGCGCAACACCGACTTTTACGCTTCGAGGGCCGGCGACGACGCCCAGCTGCTCATGGACGCGGGCTCGCGCATCATCCCGATCTTGTTTGGCTCGGGCGTGAGCACGGTGTATGCAACGACCCTGGTGCAGAGCGACGGCCTGAACGCGGGAACGGGGTTTATCTGCTCGACCGCGCCGCCAACGTCATTTACATCGACGTCCATCATCGCGTCGAACGTCTCCGGCGTCGCCCCGCTTGTCGACGGGCTGGACTACTACACCGTTGCCAACGCTACGGAACTGGCAGGGCTCATCCAAGACGAGCTCGAGGGGGAAATCTGTACCCCTGTCACGCAGTCGATCTCTAGCTCCCAGTCGCGATCGGAGAGTCGGAGCGCATCCCGGTCTCGCTCTTCTAGCGCCAGCCCCAGTCAGTCGCGTTCCTCTAGCGCCAGCCCCAGCCAGTCTCGCTCCTCTAGCGCCAGCACCAGCGCCAGCCGGTCGCGATCAGAGAGTCGGAGCACATCCCAGTCTCGCTCTTCTAGCGCCAGCCCCAGTCAGTCGCGTTCCTCTAGCGCCAGCCCTAGCCAGTCACGATCGGAGAGTCGGAGCGCATCCCAGTCTCACTCTTCTAGCGCCAGCCCCAGTCGATCGCGCTCTTCTAGCGCCAGCCCCAGCCAATCGCGCTCCTCTAGCGCCAGCCCCAGTCAATCGCGCTCCTCTAGCGCCAGCCTCAGTCAATCGCGCTCCTCCAGCGCCAGCCCTAGCCAATCGCGCTCCTCTAGCGCCAGCCCCAGCCAGTCGCGATCGGAGAGTCGGAGCACATCACAGTCTCGCTCCTCTAGCGCCAGCCCCAGCCCCAGCCAGTCCCGCTCCTCTAGCGCCAGCCTCAGCCGTTCGCGATCGGAGAGTCGGAGCACATCACAGTCTCGCTCCTCTAGCGCCAGCACCAGCGCCAGCCGGTCGCGATCAGAGAGTCGCAGCCGGTCTGCGTCACCGTCGACGATGGAGACCGGATCACAGTCACGGAGCCAGTCACAGAGCCGCAGCTCATCCCAGTCGCGCTCCTCTAGCGCCAGCCCCAGTCAGTCGCGCTCCTCTAGTACTAGTCAGTCTGATAGCCAAAGCGCCTCATCCTCCGACAGCCAGAGTTCCTCGCCGTCCGATAGCCAGAGCACTTCCCCTTCCCCGATGGAGTCTGCGTCACATTCTCAAAGTGACAGCCAGAGCGCCTCCTCGTCCGGCAGCCAGAGCGCCTCGCCGTCGCAGTCGGCCTCGCATTCTTCTTCGCATTCCTCCTCTTATTCTCGCTCGCATTCTCCTTCTCGTTCCCACTCTCGCTCTGGCTCTGTTTCTGCCTCCGAATCTCGCTCTTCTTCCCCTTCTCTTTCACAGAGCCACTCCCCCTCCCTCTCTCGCTCACACTCCCTTACACGCACCGAACAGATGTCAACCTCGCAGTCTGCGTCATCCAGCCATTCCCCGAGCGACTCGGCCTCGCATTCGGCGTCTGTATCCCAGTCTCACTCGGCCTCGCGGTCGACGACTCGCTCGGATTCGCGATCGCACTCTGGCTCGGTCTCGCCTTCAGAGCCCATGTCACAGTCCCGCTCAGCCTCGTCCTCGGAGCCCATGTCACGGTCCTACTCGGCCTCGCGGTCGACGACTCGCTCGGATTCGCGATCGCACTCTGGCTCGGCCTCGCCTTCAGAGCCCATGTCACAGTCCCGCTCGGCCTCGTCCTCGGAGCCCATGTCACGGTCCCACTCGGCCTCGCGGTCGACGACTCGCTCGGATTCGCGATCGCACTCTGGCTCGGCCTCGCCTTCAGAGCCCATGTCACAGTCCCGCTCGGCCTCGTCCTCGGAGCCCATGTCACGGTCCTACTCGGCCTCGCGGTCGGCGACTCTCTCGGACTCGACCTCGCGTTCCGCCAGTTCGAGCCAAAGTCAGTCTTCTTCGCGTACAAATGTAATGTCGGATTCGCAGAGTCAAAGTACCTCACAGACCACAAGCCACTCGCCGTCGCAATCTCAATCTCCCGACATGCCCGGGTGCGTTCTTACGGCGTTTTGCCTCATCACCAACATCATGCTCCCCGAGAGTATCATCGTCTGCCCCGACGAAGTCCAGCGCCGCGGCCTCCCCCAGCTCCACGAAATCCACGTCCTCGACACCCATGCCAACTTTACCTTTGTCGACCAGACCAACACGCCCGCCAGTGGCGCCACCATCCAGGTCTCCATCTCGTCCGACGATGGCTGCCCTGTCGCGTGGTCCGGCGTTGCCGAGGGCGTCCCGTCCAACACGCCCAACCCCGTCACCACGGCTGGCGCCACCAACTACCTCGTCCACGACAGCGTCGACTTTGGCGGCGACTGGCTCAACTACCGCGTCTGGGTCAACGACACCTCGTGCAACCCCAAGATCACCGAGGTCGAGATCTTCTACGAGGACGAGGACACGCCGTGCGCCTGCCCGCCCGACCCCCTGCTCAAGCCCGAGGTCTTTGGCATTTGCAGCGAGAACATGTGCGACCGCGACGACGCCGAGGAGGAGCTCGGCGAGAACTACCCCTGTGTGTGCGGCAACACCACGTACGACCGGTGCGGCACCTGCGGCGGTAACGGCAACACCTGCCCGGACGTCTGCTGTGAGCGCACCGACGACATCCTCTTCCCCGCGCCGCTTGGCAAGGTGTACAACAAGTGCCCGAACGAGGAGACCGTCCTGCCCATGGCCAACATGTGCTACTCGGTGCGCTCCGTCTTTGGTGACATCTACAACACCCCGCCCGCCGTCGGCCTGCGCGTCGGCGAGCTCACCTGCGACTTTAGCCATCCGACCTCGCAGATCGTCATGTGCGTCAACGAGACCGTCATCTCCTTCCTCGGCGACGTCTGGTGCGGCTTTGACTCCGAGCACAGCAACCACCACCAGGACGGCTACGAGCCCGGGATTGTCGCCCACTCCTTCTTCTTCAACATGACGTTCTCCGTCGGCGTCACCTTTTCGGACACGATGGTCACCGTGGTTGACGGCGCCGAGGGCGAGGTCTCGGACACTAACTGCGGCACGCTCACGTCCAAGCTCGACCCGCTCATGGTCGCGCCGCTCTGTGCCAAGACCAAGAACGGCCTCCACCTCAAGATCAACGACACCTCGATCGGCGACGACTTTGGCGGCATCGTCGGCAACGGCTGGTTCATGAACCAGGCCTGCAACGACCCCTGCGACTACTGCGGTCTGTCGCACAACGCGCCGGACGACTACGGCAGCGGGGGCGTCGTCGCCGACCTCTCCTGGTGCGACCCCGGCGACTGGTTTTTCGTCGTCGAGAAGAAGTGCGTGCCGCCGCCCAGCCTCTCGCAGTCGCGGTCGCAGTCCATTTCGGCCTCGCCCAGCGAGAGCGCCTCGCCCAGCGACAGCCAGTCCCGGAGCCGCAGCGCCTCGCCCAGCGACAGCCAGTCCCAGAGCCGCAGCGAGCCGGAGAGCCAGTCGCGGAGCGCGTCGGCCTCGCCGTCTGCCAGCCAGTCTCGGTCAGGGAGCGCGAGCCCTTCGATTTCCCAGTCGCGCTCGCTCTCGCACTCGGCGTCCGTGTCGACGTCGCCGCAGCCGTGCTGCGACCTGGCCTACCTGCCATTCTTCCCGCTGTTCATTCCGGAGAACCGGACGTGCATCGGCGAGTACCCCGACGCGGGCATTCCCGGCGGCGAGCAGCCGATCTGCTTCGAGTGCGCATGCGAGAACCCCGGCATCGACTACGACGCTCTCCCCAACGGGCTCAACCCCATCATACAGGGGTGCTGCGACTTTGGACCGCGGATCTTCAACGCCCAGGAGAACATGACCTGTTCCCTCATCGGCGTCAACCTCGGCTGCTTCAAAGAGTGCTGCATCCCCGACGTGCGCAACCAGTGCGTGGACATCGAGGAGGAGTGCGAGCCGCTGGCCTGCTGCTGCGAGCCCTTCATCGGCGGGTGCCCGCCCATCCGCCAGATGTGCATCGACGACGTCGTCTCTGCCGAGCCGCTCTGCCAGATCTGGTTTGACAACCAGGGCTCGGTCCCGCTGGGCATGGGCATGAACGCGACGCAGCTCGAGGACACCTGCCAGAACCTGCACTTTACGAGCTCCAAGTGCTGCAACGACACGATGATGCTGCCGCCGGACGAGCTCTGCGATGAGACCGCCTCGTACAGCCAGTCGACCAGCCCTTCGCTCTCCGAGTCGATGTCGACGTCCTGCCCGCCCTTCGTGCCGCCGCCCGACACCTGCGACCCCGAGGAGTACGCCGCGCTCTTCCACGCCGACACCTTCATGTGCATCTGCGACTCGGCGCTCTGGGGCCCCTGCAAGCTCTGCGACGACCAGGACGACTCCTGCACCTGCCCCTGCCAGCGCACGCTGGTCGAAAACCCGTGCAGCCCGACCACGCAGCCCATCTCCCAGACCTGCGCCGACTTCTACACCGCCAACGGGTGCGACCGGCCCTGCCTCTTCCACGAGGACTGCGACGCCGCCGTCGAGCCCGCCTTCCTGGAGACCTACATGGACTACGGCCTGCGCTCGCACTGGGGCTGGCTGAAGAACTCGACCTTTGCCGCCGCCGACCAGAAGAAGGCCCCGCCCGGCTTTGGCATCTTCTTCGGCAAGGTCCTCCTCGACTTCTCCCACCCGCTCGCGTCCATGAAGCTCCGCATTCTGGAGAGCGGCATCCACATCTCCGGCCACGCGTGGGGCGGCTACGACAAGTCCAACGGCGCCGACAACACCGACTGGGACTCGTGGGAGATCCTCAACGGCATGCCGCGCCCGCGCGAGCAGCCGTGGATGGTCGACTGCTGGTACACCGAGGGCGTCGAGGACGACCTCTCCGGTGTCTGGGGCGAGCCCGGCGTCGTCTCCGAGGAGAACTGCTGCACCATCATGCCGATGAAGGACTGGAACGACACCACCACGCTCTGCGCCGTCGCCAACGAGGACGGCTGGCAGCTCACGCTTGGCGAGGACGCGCGCGGCGAGACCGGCATCGCCGGCTGGGGCTGGCTCCACCGCAAGGAGTGCGACGACCGCTGCGACCCCCAGGGCCTCAACCCCGCCCGCTGCGGCGAGTCGGAGATCCGCTTTGTCGTCGAGTCCGAGTGCGGCCAGATCATGTCGCCGTCGGAGAGCGTCACGCCCAAGATGCCCTGCTGCGAGCGCACCAAGCCCGCGCGCGCCCCTGTCGAGCCCGAGTTTCCCGGTGGGGATTACGACTATGGCCATGACTACGACTACGACTTTGACTACGAATACGAGCCCCCGCAGGTGCGCCGGGGGATTGTGCACTCCCAGTCACAGTCCGCGTCCAGCTCCTCGTCGGGCGACGGCAAGGTGGACTATCTGGTGTGCGACCCCTCGCTGGCGCGCCGCAACATGCGCGTCGGCGTCGAGTACCAGCTGCGCGACCACTTCCTCGACGACCCGTGGGACACCGTCATCCTTGCCGACGACTGTGCCGTCACCGAGACGCTCGGCCGCGAGTTCTTTGCGATGGGCTTCCTCCACCTCACGGCGTCGGACACAACCGACAACTTTGTGAAGCTCTACTACACTCCCGGGCAGGGCACCGTGACCATCAGCGGCCACGTGATGGGCCGCTTCCTCAACGACACCACCGGCCTGCCGCTCTTCCCGCCGGGCCACGCGCTCGACCTCCAGCCGTACCACTTTGAGGTCACCTACAACGACCACGCCCCCGCCCCCGGCTGGCACTCGGACTTTATCGTCGACCAGTTGCAGGAGCGCATCCCCTTTGCCCACAACGGGGGGCTTGGATTCATGATCTCGGAGCGTGACGAGGCCACCGACATGGCCATGCCCGTCGAGTGCAGCGAGCTCAGCGGCGGCCTGTTCTACCCCAAGGCCCACCCCGAGCTCGTCACCTACTTCAACGCCACCGACGCAAACGTCTACGGCACCGGCTTCGTCCCCGAGATCCAGCCGACGCAGTTCCTCGTCATCTCCGCATCGGGCCTCGGCGGCGTCCAGTCGTGGAGCGGGATTGGCGCGTATGTCGACAAGAGCTGCCCCGAGGAGCCCCAGGAGATGAGCGACGTCGCCAGCACCTACCGCGAGCGGGTGTGCATGGCCGCGCACGACAAGCCGCGCGGCATCGCCGCCCTGGTGTTTGACATCGAGGGCGACTGCTGCGACACCGACCCGACGCCGACGCAGGGCGGCTGCACCGGCGGCAACTGCTGGGGGCCCGGCGAAACCCAGTCCCAGACCCCGCAGGCCCAGTCGCTGTCCCAGAGCCAGTCGCCCAAGGGCAACGAGCCCGACGAGGGCCAGGGCTTCCCCAACGGCGCGCCCGCCCTCTGCAACGAGGAGGACTTCAACCCCTTCGCCGACCGCTCGTACGGCACCATCACCGAGGGCGAGGACTCCTTCCTGCCCGAGATCTACCACGACCCCAGCGTCGCCTACGTCATCGAGAACGTCACCAACCCCAACGACTTCTTTGGCTTTGGCGGCTTCGACCGCAAGGCGCGCTTCCTCGTCGCCGGCGGCAACACCGGCAACCGCTACTTCAAGTTCGACATCAAGGGCATCGCCAACCGCGAGTGGGCCTTCGTCCGCATCGCGTGGTATCCCGGCGGCGCCTGGAACGGCACGCTCTCGCCCAACTTTGTCACCATGGTCGGCACCGGCCCGCTCGCGCGCTGGCAGTGCGGCACCGGCGGCGGCAACCCGTACACCGAGTGCTGGGTCAACATGCACGCCGGCGACGAGGTCCTCTACATCGGCTACGACCACACGCCCAAGTTCGCCGACCCCAGCCCGCAGCACCTCGACCTCGCCGGCGTCGACCTCTACTACTTTACGGCCGACAACTGCACGCTCATCCACCGCTACACCCTCGGCGTCTTTGCGCCGTTCGAGGACCGCGAGGGCGCCGGCCTCTCCGGCGCCGCCGCCGGCAACGGCTCCGTCACCGAGACTCTCAAGAACCTCGGCATCCCGTTCTTTGTCGTCGCCGGGTGCGCTTTTGGGTACTACAAGTATCGCGGCGCGCGGACCGTCGCCGGCGACGCCCCCGGCTTTGTCGACCCCGACACCGCCCTCGGCGGCCTCGGGAGCCTCGGCATGCTCGGCGACGAGTAGGAGGAGTAGCATGGGACGCCGCGCTCAGCGCCTCTAATCAAATACCCAACAAAAAAAATAACGGAAAAACGTCCAATCCGGAAATCTCTATATTCCTTTCGTCTATATCTATCTATCTTCGCCCTATATTCTCTATATAAAATGACTTTTTTTTTCCTGGTACTCCAACATCTTCTCATACCCGATACGGACATGCCGAGGAGGAGAATGGGAGAGAGGGAGAGGGGGGGCAGATCCTTGAATATGGGTCTGTTAACGCATCCCGTCCCCTCTCCCTCTCGTTGCTTCCCTAGGTGAAGTATCAGAGAAGAAAAAGAAGAAGCCTAACAAAACGCCTCCCACACATATCTACATCCCGAGTGTGTGTTTGCAAGCAGATGTCTGGCAGCGGTGACAACGGCGCCGACGATGGCGACAACGATAGGAGACGACGCTGCCGGGGCGGTCGCGGGATCCCCGGTCGCGGGATCCCCGGCGTTGCAAAGGACGCGCCCAGGTACAAGGCGCCGGCCACGCACAATCACGGCGGCCGGCTTTCGGCGTCGTCGTCCTTGTCGTCGGCCTTGTCATCGGCGGTGTCGCCCTGTTTTTTTGTCGAGCAAGGCGTCCAGGCGGACATCCAGGCGGACATCCAGGCGGACATCCAGGCAAAAGTCCAAACAGGCGCTGCGCTGGACGTCTACATCGACCGGTTTCTTGACGAGGACGCGACAGCGGAGGCATTGCCGCTGCTGCCGCCACCCTGCGCCCCGCCAACGACCGCCGACGCAGCGACGGCCACACGCGTGAGCATGCAGCATATCGGCGAGATGATGTGGATTGCCGCCAGGAGCAGCGAGGTCGCGACCGGCGCGCCGCCATCGTCGTCGTCGGCGGCGGCGGCGGCGAGGTGTAGCCAGGCGGACGTCGACCACTGGAAGTCGCGCCACCGCGTCGTCTCGGCCGAGCGCGACGGGTTGTTGGCCAAGATAGCCGCGCTAGAGGAGCAGCTCGCCGGTGCGCACATCGGCCGCAACGGCTGCGTCCAGAGCTCGCACACGACGCTTGGCTGCATCAAGATCTACGCGCGCAACTACTACGACCTGTTTGACCTGCCGAGCGACGCGACCGAGTCGGAGATCCGCAGCCGCTTCAAGTGGATGCAGATCCTCGTCCACCCGGACAAGAACCCGCGCCGCGTGCGCGAGGCCACGCGCCTGCTCACCGCCATCAAGTTTGGCCTCGATCTGCTCACCGGCAAGACGGCGCGCGCCAAGTACAATCGTCTCCTCCGAAGCAAAATCGTCACGCCCCACGGCGGCGTCAACACCGACATCGAGGCCCTCCGCGCCTGCGTCTTCACTGGCCTCGCCGACAACTACTACCCGCGAGAGGCCTACGTCGTCACGCCCAACTTGCTCGGGTCGGCTTCGTCCTACGACATTGTTGAATTGCCTCCGCCACCGCCGTCATCTGGCGACGATAACGGCGGTGGCAATGACCCCGAGCGGCCTACTCAATAAAAATTTTTTTTAGTTATATTCTCAGTTGTAGCAGCTGTCCGTCGCCGAAACGATGCCCACGCAGTTCTTCATCCACTCGCCGGCGTCCACCTCGATCTCGACATCGGGCGCGAGATGGCTGCCGGTCTCGGCGCACCCGAGACCCTCGACCGCGACATGCGGGAAGAGCTTTGTCACCCAGTCCATCCAGACCCCCGCGTCGACGTGCGCCAAGCCCTGGAGGACCTCCAGCACGTCGATCTCGTCGGCGGTGTCAAAGCCCATCGTCAGGCGGACGACCGCATCGGGACTGGTGGTGCCCTTCGCAGGGCGCTCCAGGCTGCGCATCGCCTCGGGAACCAGGTCCAGCATGACTGTCGGCACCACGAAGATGCCGCTGCCCAGCCCAGGCGCTTTGCTTACCGCCCAGAGCTTGAACTTGGCGCCCGCGTCGGCCTGCCGCACCATGCTCGCCACGCCCAGCGCGAACTCGTCCCTGGTCGTCGCCAGGCCAACAAACTCGAGAACGCGTTCGCGCTCGGCCATCGACAGCGCCGGCGGGTTCCACGCGTCCATGCGCTCGCCGCCGATGCTGCATCCGTCGCCGCCGCCCTCATCGGGCGACTGGTCCAGCCGCGGCTTTTTCGTCATTGGCATATCCTCGTCTCCGTGGTGCTGCATATCGTCGCGTTACAACCTCGATCTTGGAACACAGGGCTTGCTTGCTTTCTTTCTCTTTCTCTTTTTCTTTCTCTTTCTCTCTCTTTCCCTCTACAGAAACAAAGAAAAAAACCACAACTAGCAAGTTTGCAACCCACGATGAAGAGAAAATCCACAACAGCCGGCAAGAAAGAGAAGAAGCGAGTCAGATTTCCCCACGAGGATGATCCGCTGAGCCTTATGGCGACGCAGGCTCGGTCTTCGCTGGAGAATGAAGGAGAAGAAAGAGGAGCCCCGTCTTCCAGAAGAGGCGGAGCAGCGTCTGCGTACAAAGCTGCGGTCGCCAATCATGCCCAAATTATCGAACATGCCACCGAGCAGGCGAAACGGGCCGAGCGCGCAAAGATCGACCTCTTTGAGGCATACAAAACGGAATTTGTGGCCGAGCACCCGATCGTGTTTCTGGTTGTAGAGACTGGCAAGCCGAAACGAAAGGATGACGGCAGCAAGTCTCGCGCCTGTTGGCCACCGATGGTCTGGGGAGTCTACACCACGGCCGAGGCAGCTTTTGCAACCATCGTCGATAGGCCCGAGAAAATGACAAAGTCTAGATACAAATTCGTCGTGCCAGTCGCCGGGACCTACGTCCTACGGGACAATTTACTCCAAGATCTGCCCCCCGACACACTGTGCAATTACACCACCCACAAATTCTGTCCCGCGGAGGAATACGCTCCCGTGTCGACCACGATCGATGTGGATTGACTTGTTGTCTTTTGATTAAACTGAGATCCGGATTGTTTGCATTACTCTATTATTTCTTGCTCTCTCTCTTTTTCTTTCTCTTTCTCTTCCTCTTTCTCTCTCTCTCTCTTTCTCTCTCTCTCTCTCTCTACAACAACAAAGAAAAATACAAAAAAACACAAACAGCAAGTTTGCAACACCCCCACACCGGAAATACCAAAAAAATGTCGCAGGCCTCTTCCAACAGCAACAACAGCAACAACAGCAACGCGGACGGCAACGCCGATGGCTCCTTGCACAAGCGCGCCGCCCCTCAGGCCGAGGGAGGCGAGACCAAGAAGGCGCGCCTCTCTCCCGCCGTCGAGCCCGAGCCCGTCAAGCCCGAGCCCCCCGCCGAGCCCGCCGCCGAGCCCGCCGCCGAGCCCGCCGCCGAGCCCGACTTTGCCACTCGGCCGTGGCTGGCGCTTACGCTCCCGAAAAACAAGTCGGCCGTCGCCGGCTACGAGAGCCTCATCGAGGATATGAAGACGATTCCGCCGGCCGAGGCCGAGCACCTCGGCACGCTCATGGCCATCACCACCGCGGTCGAGTTTGGCGAGGCCATCGCCTACCAGATCGTCAGCCTCAAGCTGTCCTGCCAGAGGCTGGCTCTCTTTCGCAAAGACGGCGCCAAGCGGGTCAAGCTCGGCGTTTTCGTCGTCCCCGCGGCCGTCTTCAAGATGATCCCCGCCGCTCTCCGCACCACGCTGTCCGAGGAGCAGTCCGCGAAGCACACCGACTTGGTCGAGGGCCCCGTGGACGAGTTCATCGAGGCGGCCCTGGCGACTTCGGACAAGAAGGAGCCTCTGGACTTTTGCCAGCTCTTCGCCTTCATCCACCAAATCCAGCCCCGGTCGTGGGGCCAGCTGGTCTCCCTCATCTTCCCCATCATCGGGGGCACCTGTGAGGACGAGGCTTTCTCGCCGGTCGCAACCGTCGCGTACGGAGGCGTCGAAAACGACGCCCCCGAGCTTGTGGCTACTTACTACAACTCTATCTAAAAAGGGCCGTGCGCACAAAGTTCCTATTTACTCGCCAAATAAACTCGTGAATGAACGCTTTCCCCTCTCCCGTCTCCTATACAACACTCAAGAAGATTTCACAAAAGAAAAAACACCCCCTCCGACATCCGCACACATGACGAGTTTGCAACACGCCGCCCATCTCCACACCGAGGGGTACGCGGTCATCGAGGCGGCGGCGCCTATGGACACTGCCGCCGCACGCGCGACGGCGCGCGCCGAGTTCCTGACGGCCGTCCGCACATCCCCCGAGTTTCTCCCGGGCGCCGAGGCCTTTGTCATGGGCGGCTTCGCCGCGCTGGCCAACCCGAGCTCCTTCCACAACCCGTTCGTCCGCCGCCTGCGCCGCCAGGCCATGGACGCCCTCCTCCCGCTCCTCCGCGACTACATCCGCCAGTTCATGCCCAACCCCGCCGAGTTCAAGATCGAGCAGGTCATCGACCGCATGATGTTGCGCCACGCCGGCGTCTCTGCCACTGCCGAGTCCTGGCACCGCGACGAGGCCGTCAACGTCCTCGACGACGACGTCGTCTTTGGCGGTTGGTGGAACCTCAGTGAGAACGACCAGGTCTTCATCGGCGTCCCGCGCACCCACACCGCTGTCAAGGGCCACGGCGGCTTTGCGCCCATCAAACTCGCCGCACAGAAGGATGCCTGCGACCAGGCCAAACAGCACATTCGCATCCCGCCCGGCGCCATCTTCATCTTCCACGAAAACATGATCCACGCCGTCAACGCCAAGCCCGCCGCCCACGACGCCTACCGCGTCTTCCTCGGCTGGCGCCTCACCGCCTCCGACACGCCCATCCACGCCAACATCCACCAGCTCCTCGCCGACCAGGCTGTCATTCCGCTAAAGTCGGGCCAAGTGCCCCCCATGTACGGCTCCCTCCACTGGACGAACTGGCGGGACAAGATCGTCGCGTTCACCGCCCGCAACATCCGGGCCGTGCCCGGCCTCGTCGAGACCCGCACCGTCAAGTCCGGCAAAGACGCCGGCACACAGGTCGTCGTCGTCGTCCGCCACATGCCCAGCCTCCGCTCTCTCGCCCAGGCCCATCCCGCCGTCTTCCGACTCTTTGACCCGTATACCGAGGACGAAATCCGCATGCACCTTCCCACAAGATATTAAAGCCAAAAAAATTATTTTTTTTATGTCACCCCCCTCGCTTCCGGGTTCGGGTTCCGGGTTCGGGTTCCGGGTTCGGGGTTTTCGGTATGCGTCTTCATATAGTACTGTCATTTATACGGGCGCATCGGCGCGGCCGATCGCTAGAAACGGGCCGTCAGGCACCAGGTTCTGCACCGCAACGGTCGCGGCGCGGTGCAGGTTTGCGTCTGCCGCGCCAAGCCCCTGCCGGTCGATTGCCGCCACCGCGCGCGCCGCCGTTACCGCCGCTGCCGCGCGCCGCTTGCTCGAGTGCGCCCCATCTCCGTCGTCTGCGCTCGTCAATGCCGCCGCCAGCCGCGCGTGGATGGCTGCCAGGTCGTTGTGCGGGCGACTGTCGCCGAGGTCGCCATCGAGGCCGCCATCGAGGCCGCCGCTGGGGCCGCCGCCAAGACCGCTGCCAAGATCGAGCTCGGGGCCATCAAACGCCGCGGTCTTCTGGGGCGCGAGCGCTCCATGGGGCTGCTGCGGCATCTGGAACCACGCCGGGGTCGGCGCGGGAGTCGGCGCGACTGGTCTGGTCGCGGGAGGCGGCAGCGGCGGCTCCGGTTCCAGGTTGAACTGGACCTCCGCGCCCGTCGGGCGCACATCCGCCCACGCGCGCGCCACCACGCCCGCAGCCGGCGCGCCCGATGCCGGCAGTCGCGGGATGTCGTCCACGAGCAGCGCCGTGCGCAGCGTCGCCGCAAACGCGTCCGCCGCCGCCTCGATGCCCTCCCGGTCTGCGTCCGAAAACATCATGCCGCGCGCGTCCATCAGGTCGGCCCGCCGCACGTTCCGGATGGCATGCTCCTCCTTCTCCAACTTTGGTCCGAGCGCGAGGGTTGTCATCTGGGTTGCAATCTGAGAGAAGCGGGCGGAGAGGGAGAGAGGCTGGGCTGTTTATTCGATTCCTCTTTCTTTCTTTCTTTCTTTCTTTCTTTCTTTCTTTCTTTCTCCTTCGCGGTGTAAGAGTAGTAGAGGTGCCACGTTTTACAGAGCTCATTGCTTCTTGTGGGTGACTGTTATAAAGGTGTTTTCCATGCCGAGCTCGCGTTTGCGGAACCGAGAAACCCCGTAGATGATCAGGGCGATGCCGCCGGCGGTAAGCGTGACGGTCAGGAGAATCGACACAGCCGTGCTGGTCTTTGAGTCGCAGTCGCATCCGTTGCCGCCGCCGCCTGCGCCGAATGCGGGATCCGCCGTCGGGCACGTCTCCGGGTAGGTCTTGCAGTTGATGATGGAGATCTCGTCGACATAGTCCTCGGAGACGTCCACCTTGATGAAGGGGCTGCCCGGCGCCGCCTGGAGCGCGTATGGCACGGGCACGTCCACTGCCGTGAGGTCGGGCGTGTTGATGCCGTCGAAATCTCCCGAGCGCGAGACAAAGCCGGCGTCGCGCAGCGTCACGAGGTCGCAGTCGACACACGACAGCTCGCCGGCGGTGCGCACGACCGCGACGCCGGTGCTGACAAACTGCACGTGGTCGCCAATCAGTCCCGTGTCGCCCGGCGCGGCTAGCGCGAGCTCCACCGGAACCTCGCCAAAGTACAGCCGCACGTGGTCGAGGTGCAGCTGCCCCCCGCCGGCGACGGCGAACAGCTGGTTTTTGAAGACGATGTGCAGGTCGATAAACGTCGCACTGTCCGCCGTCACCGCAAACACAGGCGAGAGCGCGAGGTCCTCGACGGTCAGGTACGCACGCGACGCGCCGGCGACGTCGCCAATCACGGCGACGCTCTGGGCGATTTCCGGCACGGTTTCGTTCGCCAGGATCTTCGCCTGGTCGCACACGCGCACGGGGACGCCATTGACGAACGCGGCGGTCAGCGCCGCGCCGACTGTCGTGTAGTTGACGCGCGGCGCCAAGTTTTGGTAGAACGGACAGGCTGCCGCCGGGCTCGCCGCCATCGTCGCCATTTCTAGGGCAAGTGCAAGCGCCAGGGCGAGGCCGGGCCTCGATCGCGATCGTTGTCTACTCATGCACCCGCCACCAACCAACGACGATGACGACAAAAAAATACACTAGACGAAGAGGGAGAGAGAGAGAGAGAGAGAGAGAGAGAGAGAAAGAGAGAGAGGAACGGTCTCGATGCGCACTTTCCCAGAGTCTCGGTTACTCTGTACACCGAGGCGGCGCTCCGTTATGGCGCGCAACCCCTGTCTCTCCCTGCCGGGCATGGCACGTTTTCCGATATATACACCTGCCGCGCGCCGAAACCATAGTGAGGAGGTCGCAAAGGACGGAAGAGTAAAGGAAAAAACCGGAGAAAGCAGGCAGAGCCGGGTGAGTGATTGCGACTCTCTCGACCGACTGGCTGACCTGACTGACTGCCTGCCCTGAGACGGTTAGAACCAAAGAGCGCGCGCGTAATAGGGGATAAAGGGGGACGCCCGGAGGCAGTGGACGAAGGCAGAGAAAGGAGAATAAGTCCATAAGGCCAAAACAGGAGGACGAAGAAGAAGAAGAAGAAGAAGAATAGGAAGGAAAAAAAGAAGAAAAGACAAACAGGATGGCGACGGGACATTCAATGCGCGAGGGCGCGTCAATCGTGCCCGAGCAGAACGCGACCCGCGTCGGCGTGTCGCCGGATCTCGACCTGATGGACTATGCCGAGGGCGGCGTGGTCGGCGTGGGCCGCGTGGCGTTCCCCGGCGAGGGCCTGACGCCGGTGTCGAACTCCATCCAGTTCCTTGACGTCGTGGCCCGGATGGACGACAGCGCGATGAAGAAGGCGGGCATCCACCGCGGGAAGCGGAACTACGGGCGCGCGACGGTCGTGGCGCAGGTCGGGAACCTGCCCATCCCCAACGTCGACCACCTGATTGTCGCGGACGAGGCCGAGCGCGCGGCCGTGCTCGAGGCGAAGATGCTGAGCGCCTTCAAACCGCTCGGCATTGCCTACAACAACTACCGCCGCGGCACGGGGTCCACGGCGTCGGTGCCGCAGGGCGGGCTGCCCATCCACGTGACGGGGATGACGTCGTTCTTCTCGCCCGAGAAGATCGCGATCGGCGACGTGCTGTGCGTGCGGCTGGACACCGGGACGAAGGACAAGGTCGGCCAGAAGCGCATGCGGCACTCCTCCGGCCGTGTCGCCTTTGTGCTGGCCAAGTACAACCCGTACGAGAGCACGACGGTCATGCGCCTCGCCATCCAGTCGTACGTGCGCATGCTCAAGGCCAATGAGCCGTCGCTGCGCGCCATGACCCACGCGCCTGGGGCGGTCAGCGCCGCCATCAAGGCCGGGTCGTCGTACCCGGAGGACGTCGAGGACTCGGCCAAGCTCACCCAGGCCGCCATCGGGCTCGCGCTCGGGCTCGTCGAGGCGTTCATGAGCGCCGGCCGCATGACGTACAACCCCGTGGCGAGCGGGACGCCGTCGGACGCCAACCGCAAGCAGTTCCGCGCGGACATCACCGGGATGCTCGGGCTCTCCCGCGGGAAGGCCGCGGAGTTCAACCCCAAGCTGCTCAACGACGTCCTCGTGCAGATGTGGGCGCCGAACAGCATCACCGACCCGCATCTCAGCCCCCCCGAGTACAACGCCGTCAGGAACTCGGCGCCGCAGCAGCTCATCAACGGCACCAAGGACTTTGCTCGCCGCCACGACCACGTGGTCGGCGTTTGCACGGGGCACCACGGGATGGTCCCCGACGACCTCGGCGTCGAAATGGAGCACTACTCGGGCATCCTGGACTTTTCCCGTCCCCATCATTGAGCAACGCGAAAAGAAGCCAAAAGAAGCCAAAAAGAAGCCAAAAGAAGCCAAAAAGAAGCCAAAAAGAAGCCAAAAAGAAGCCAAAAGAAGCCAAAAGAAGCCAAAAGAAGCCAAAAAATAAACCCACACAACCCCATACGCTGTCGTAACCACTGAAAAAGAGATTTTTATTGATAAACGGGCCGTGCGTGGCGCCGAGAAGCATAGAAGAAGGAGGAGGAGACACATAGTATTAGTGTGCAAAAAAATGGTGCTGGGGCGAGTGCGTGCGTCGCGGCACATGCCAAAGCGGGAAGAGGTGCACATCTTCCCGCACATGCAGCTGGTTGTCGCGGTCGTCCAGATTGTGTTTGTTTTTTCGACGTTCATGGTCTTTGCAGTGTTTGTACCGATTGTCGGCACTGACTACGTCGACCTGGGGGCGTCGCCGGTCGTCCGGGGACACACGTTCGAAGGGGCAAAGTACTGGGTGATGCTGGGCGTGCTGTTTTTGGGGCGATTGGTGCACTGGTACACGAGCGGGACGCTGGGACGCTGGCGGGACGAGCTGCTCGCGCCAGATAAGGTGTCGCCGCATAGCATGGGCTGCGCGCAGAGGTACTATCTCCTCATGTTTGTAAACGGGATAGAGTACGTGGGCGACTGGGTGCGCTACGCGACAATCACGGTGTTTATGCCGGCGCACCTTTCGTTCGCGCTGGCCTTTTTCGCGGGCGAGGGCGTGGTCAAGGTCATCACGTCGGCGCGCGCGATTCCCGCGTACGAGCGCATCCACGAGCGCATCCACGAGCGCGGCTACGCACCCTTGTCGACGACAGACAACAACGAGCCGACAGAGCGCCGCCTCCCCGACATGCAGCGGCGGGGGCTGATGTCGGTGCCCCATTCCGAGTACGCGATCGCGGCGGTGGTCCAAGTGCTGGACATCGCGGCGCTCTTCGGCGTCTTCTGGTACGCCGACTTTGTCCACTCGGACTATTTCTCGTTCACGCCGCCGATCGAGATCTTTGGGTTCGTCATCCGCGGCGACGGGCCGTATGCGGGTTTGTTGATTGCCGGGTTTGTCAACCAGCTCATCGCGTCCATTGGCGGCGCGGCGGTCGTGCCCTGGCTGATGACGCGCATCTACAACGACGCGTGTTACGACGAGGCCGCCATCGGGTACAGTCTCGTACAGGCGCGCTTCATCTACTACAGCCACCTGGTCTCGACATGGGTGCGCACAATCGTCATCATCAACCTCATCCAGCGCCAGTTCATCTTCACGGCCGTCTTCATGGTTGCCGACGCGGCGGTAAAGGTCGTCTACACCCACAACCAGCTGATGCGCGCGTGCTACAATGCACAGGGCGACGCCGTGCCCGCGCCTTCGCCGATGACGGCCGCCATCATCCAGCTGGCGGAGGCCGTTGTCGCCGTCGTCGTGACTGTCTCGCTCGTCAGCGCCGCGGCGACGGGGACGTGGGACGGGCCGGACCCCGTGGAGGCCAGCGACGGGGCCAACGCGCCGCAGTACTTTGACGCGCCGCCGCCATTCGAGATCTTTGGCAAGCTGTTTGCGTCGTCGGAGAAGACGGGGCTGCTCATTGGCTTCATCGTCTTTGCACGCGCGGTCGCGACGCTCGGCGCCGAGATCAGCACACCCTTCCAAATCAACGTGCTGGTTGGACGCGACGCCGTCGGCATCCACTACCGCTGGCCCGACGCGGTGCTGATTGTCGCGGCCGACACCATCAGCGACTGGGTGCACCGCGCGTCCGACCTCCAGTTCATGTTCTCCAACATCTTCTTTGCCTTCACGTCGGCGCTGACCGACATCTTCGTGTCGGCTCTCATCGTCGAGTTCCGCTTCAGCTACAAGCGGCGATGCCGTCGCGCCGGGCAGGACGCCGAGGACGACGCGCGGATTGCCCGCGCGCAGGAGCGCCTGGCCGTCGGCGCTGCCCGCGCCCGCCTCAACGACAACACTGAGACGCGCCGGGCTCGCGACGCCGCCGCCGCCGTCGCCCACCGCACCCGTCCCGGCGAGACCCTCTCGGGCCAGATGCAGCTGTGGCACGCGTGAGCCGCAAGCCAATCGCGGCAAGCCGATCGCGGCAAGCCGATTGCGGTCCTGTGTGTATGTGCCGTCAGCGCACTGTGCCGTGTATTAAATCACTACATTATTTCCCTCCCAGAGCGTAACCGGCAACCCAAAAACACCGACACCCGCGACAGACAACGAAAAAAAAAGAGACAGCCGATGCAATCCCCTTTCTCCGACCTGACGTACGCCAGTGAGTACGCGACCGCCAAGCGCCGCGGGGCGTGGGTCTGGCACCCGGGCAACTGGACGCGCACCCGACTGTGGGCCGTGTACTGGGGCTACGTCACCTACCTGTTCATCCACAACGCCTGGGTGGCAATCGGCGTGGCGGCGGCAGCAGAGGCGGGGAGCATGGCCATGGGCGGCTGGGGGGCCACACGTGCGGCCCCCATGCGCGACACGGCAGTCGACGCGGCGCTGCGCACCGTCAACGTGTTTGTGGGCGTGTTTGCGGGCGTGTTTGTGTCGTATGCCGCCGATCTGACGCGGATTGAGGGCATGCGCGAGCTCGGATACGGCATGCTCGCCATCGTGTTTGTCGTCCTGCGCGAGCTCGCGCCGGCCAACGCCGACTATGCCATCTACGTGGTGCACTTCGTCCTCTTCGTCACGCTCGGCGACGCCGTGTTTTTCGCCGAGCCGTGGACGTACGGCGCGCTCGCCGTGTACGGCGTGGCCACGCTCGTCATGCAGGTCTGCGCCGGCTTCTGGGGGTACGCCAGCTTCGCGTTCTTTGTCGCCACACTCATCGCCGCGACGCTTGGCATCTATCTGTTAACGATGAACCAGCCCCGCCTTCCGCTATGGGACTATTACATTGTAGATAATTGAGTTCATTGTCTTCTGCTTCTTCTGCTTCTTCTGCTTCTTCTGCTTCTTCTGCTTCTTCTGCTTCTTCTGCTTCTTCCAACCCTCCATTTTTGTCATAGTTGTTGCTGGATGGATTCACTATATAGTATGTATTTTTTTCTGTCGACTTCATTGCTAGAGACGTGTTAGCTGCGCTGGTAGCGCAAGTGGCCGACGCATCACGCCCCAGTCCGGCGCATACTGGCTGTTTGTGTTCCCGCCGTACGGGTCCATGGCGAACGCACCCTGGGGGGCGATGCCGAGCTCGAACGGCAGGGGCGGAGGGGTGAGCGTTTCCGGCTCGGGTGCCACCGGCGGCGGGGGCGGAGGCGCAAGCGCCGGCTTGGGGGGCGCCCAGGCCAGAGGCGGCGGCGGCGGGCCGGCTTCGCCGATGCCGGGGGCGAATGTCTCGACGAACGATGTCGACGGCTCTGGCCTGGGCGCCGCCTCCGCCGCCGGTGGCGGCGCCGCGGGCGACTCGATGACGGCAGGGTAGACGGGGTCGGCCTTGGCCGGCATGTCCATCGCTTTGAATGTGCGTACTTTGGGATTGCGGAGACCCGCAAGCGCCATAGGGTCCACTCCCGCATTGACGCGGTAGTTGATCCCCTCCCTGATCATGTCCTTCTCCGAGTACGCCGTGTACGCACCGTAGACATTCGGCGTGAGGTAGGTCCGGATGTACGCGGCAAGGCCCAGCAGCACAATGGCGCCTGCGGTGAAAAACGCCTGGGCCCACGCGAGCCCCGTCTTGGTGCGGAACTTGGCACCGCGCGCGTCCGTCACATCGCCGGCTTCCTGGAAGCGCAGGATGGTCGCCGCCAGGCTGAACGCCAGCGTGACCAGCGAGGCGATGACAAGCCCAAAGAGAAACTGCTTGGGCCGCGGCTGGGTCACCGCGAGCAGCGCGACGACAAACGTAAACACGAAGAAGACGAGATTGACATAGTTCAGCGGGCTGTCGTCGCCTGTGGCGTACACGATGATGAAGAAGAACACCAGCCCCGTGCCGATCGCAATGGTCGTCGCCCACAGGCCCCGCATGAAGTGCGCCACCTCTGCCGACTGGGTCCATAGCCAGTTCAACCGGTAGATCTTGTCGGTCACGTCATTGCCACCGCCGCTTTCATCGACGTTGTCGTCCGCCATTCTGCGGTATAGAAAGTGAGGGGGGCGGGGTTCTGCTACTGCCGGCCTGTCTGTGGTTTGTCGTTTTCCTTTTTTTTCTCTCGCTCTCTCTCTCTCTCTCTCTCTCTCTCTCTCTCTCTTTTCTCTCGACTATGAATGGGGGACGGTGGATCCGGGCTTATATATTACAAAACATCCAGACGAGGGGCCGCGTCACGCTGCGTAGCCCTGGCGCGGCACCGCGGTCTGTGCCAATTTCAGGTAGACGTCGATGAGGTGGGGGTTGTGCGACAGCGGCGCGCGGACAATCAGATGAGGCGGGAGGATGCCGTCGACCGCGAGCTGGTGGTTCAGCATAACGACGGCCATCTTCTCGACGGCGTCGACGTCGTAGCGCTGGATGACGGCGACGAGGCCGCGATGGTCCTCGACGACACTCATGGCGGACGGCAGCGGGTTGAGCACCCATGCCTCTTGCTCCGGGAACTCGACGGAGCCCGATGTGGGGTTCCCCCGCCGGTTCACGGCCGTGTTGAACGGCGCATAGGTCTCGCGGTGGTCGGCGATGACGCAGCCGCGCGCGGTCTTGGAGCGAAAGCGCTTGGTGTAGAACTCTTGCGGCGTGCCGGCGCCGTCTGCGGGCTGCCCGCAGCACTCGAAGGCGTTGTTTATGATCCCCAGGGAGTGCTGCCGGCACTCGTGCCGCCCTGTGTTGGTCGCGTTGCTGTACTCTGTACCGCATATGATGCACGTGCGCCGGCGTTTGAGCGCCTCCTCCTCGGGCAACGCCATGCTCCTGTAGCCCGCGACATAGTGCGGCGCCGCCGGCGGGCCTTTGGAATGGACTCCTGTCTGCATTTTTTGCTGTCTATCTGTCTGTCTGTCTATCTGTCTGTCTGTCTGTCTGTCTGTCTGTCTGTCTGTCTGTCTGTCTGTCTGTCTCCTCCTCCTCCGTCTTCTTTGCCGCCTTCTTGGCGCGGCAATGTATACCGGAAGAGTATACACTGGCGAGTATACACCGACGGGAGAGCGTAAACGGCATTGGTGCTATACGCTGCCACACGCGCGCGTCGGTGCATAGACGAAAAAGAGGAGAAAAGAGGAGAAAAGAGGAGAAAAGAGGAGAAAAGAGGAGGGGCAAAGCGATGCGGGCCCTGACGGATTTTTCGGCACAGGTCGGCGAATGGATACACAGCCACGAGGAGAGCGTGGAGGCGGAGGTGCGCGGGATGGGCGTCGTCCCGGTGACAGATCGCTACGCGCGCGACGAGCACGCGCAGAAGGGCGGCAAGGGCGGCAGCGGCGGCAGCGGCGCCGACCGCATGGACAGGATCATCGAGCTGATCACGTCCATCCCGGGCTACGAGATCTCGCACTTCCAGCGCAAGGCGCTCGACGAGATCCTCGTCTGCATCATGCCCGTCGTCTTTGGCAAAAACACCGAGCGCGAGCAGGCCATGTACCGCCGGCGCATGGGCTGGGAGGCGTGCTACTGGGCGATGGTCTTCCTCCAGACGTCGCGCCGCGCGGGCAAGACACAGACGCTCGCGATCGTCTCGGCCGCCGTCCTCGCTGTGTGCCCGCACATGAAGATGATCTGGTGGTCGCTGTATAACGAGACGGCCGCGGCGTCGGCGCAGGAGATTGGCGGTTTTCTGCTCGACTTTGGCATTTCCAACTTTAAAGTCAACCAGAAGCGGCTCAAGCTCGTCAACCCCGACGACCCCCGCGACAAGCGCGTCATCGCGCTGCTAGGTGCACAGAATCCCCAGGTAACTAAAACTTGCTTTCTTTCCCCCCTCTCTCTCTCTCTCTCTCTCTCTCTCTCGACACACAAAAATACATAGGCAGACAGGCAGGCAGGCAGATAGACAGACCATTTATTATTCGCTCTCTCTCTCTCTCTCTCTCTGTCGACTACTTCAATCGGCGGCTTGATAGTCTTCGCTGGCGTCATCCATATCCTCGTCGAAAACAGGGGTCTCGGCGACCCGGGATGAAGGCGGTGCTGGGCCCTGAGTGCCGGGGTTGTCAACCCGATCCAAGAGGACTTTGAGGGCGGCGTCGGCAGAGGCGTCGTCGGCGTAGACGTCGTCGTTGCCAGGCGCCGGCGGTAGTGCCAGCAGCACTGGTGGCGGCGACGGCGGCAGCGGCGGGAGTGGTGCTGGGCACTGAGTGCCGGGGTTGTCAAACCGATCCAAGAGGGCGCTGAGGGCGGCGTCGGCACAGGCGTCGTCGGCGTAGACGTCGTCGTTGCCAGGCGGCGGCGCGGCATCGGCGATCTCCTCGGGAGAAGAGGCGCAGAGGCCAGCGACGCGATCCAGGGGCGCGGCTGGCGCGTAGCGGGCGAGCGACGCCGAGAGGATGCTCTCGCACTCGGGCGGCGGCGTCTGGATCATCTTGACAAAGTGGGCGTGGTCGGAGATGATGTAGCAGGCCTTCTTGGCGCGCGAGATGGCCGTGTAGGCGATGCGGCGGTTGGCCAGGTTGGGGCTGTTGGGGAACACGCAGACGGCGATGCCGAACTCGGAGCCCTGCGAGCGGTGCACGGTAAAGCAGCTGCCGCTCTCGAGCAGGCTCCACGGGCGCATGGCGCCGTAGAACGTGACGGGCAGCTCGTCGTCGATGATGATGGTCCGGTTGGCCGACGACGGCTGCGACGTGTTCTTGGCGGCGTGGCCGACTCCCGGGCGGTAGTTGCCAAAGTGGTCGCGGATGTCGGTGATGATGCCGATGCGCCCCCGCGCGATCTTGCGCCGCTTGTCGGTGCGCTTGAAGATGATGCGCTGGCCGACGCTGAAGCTGCCGGGCCGCGCGCCGGGGAAGTAGTACGCGTCGACGGCGGCCGCGATCTCGCGCACGGGCTCGTTGAAGGGCGCCATGATCCCGATCTCGCGGTAGCGTGTCTTGTCGGGGTCGACCATGCGCAGGATGCCCTGGACGTTGGTGATGATGTCGGCCATGTAGACCGGCGACTTGTAGTGCAGCGGCGAGTCGAGGTCGATGAAGCCGGCGACGGTGTCGGGCTCCATGCGCTCGGCCGGCACGAGCTCGAGCGCCTCGAGCTCGCCGTTCCGCACGGCCTCCACGTTGTTGTGCAGCGTCGTGTTGTCGGTGCGGAAGACCTTGCGGAAGCGGAAGCTCGCCTGCGGGAACGCCTCGATGAGGATGGGGAAGGGGTTGCCCGGCAGGATGGGCGGAATCTGGAGCGGGTCGCCCGCGATGACAATCCCCTCAAGCACGCTCAGGTCAAAGCAGTTGAGCAAGCGATAAAAATGCGCCGCGCCGAGCATGGACGCCTCGTCGATGATGAGGTGGCGCGCGCGCAGCTTGCCCGCCGGCGGCGCCATAAAGTACTGGAGGATGGTCGAGTCGCACGTGCGGAAGACGCACGCCTTGGCGAACTCGTCCGGCGTCCCGCCGTCGTGCACGGCGTCGGCGCGGTTGTACCGGCCCCACACGTCGCGCAGGCTGGCCTGGGCCTGGTTGGCCGTGTCGTTCTTGAAGGCGACGACAATGGCGCCGACCTCGTTGGTCGGCGCGTCCGGCGGCACCGCCAGCGAACCGCGCCGCCGCAGGATGCGGACAAACATGCGCAGCCACGTGGACTTGCCAGTGCCGCCGGAGCCGTGGATGAACGTGAGCGGCGCGACCTGCGCCCACCGCAGCGCGTCCCACTGCTCGTCGGACATGGTGCGCTTCGGCGGGTCGTCGAGCACCAGCAGCGACGCCTCCTTCGACGGCATCTGTGCAATCCACCGCCGCATGTCCGCCTCGCGCGCGCAGGCCATTGCCAGATAGCGCCCGAGCGCGCGCGCCAGCTCGGCCTCGTGCTTGACGGCGAACGGCAGCGCGACCTTGAGCTCGCCGGCCTCGGCGGCGCTCTCGGGGTCCAGATCGCCCAGCGCGGCTCCGCGCACAATCTCGGCGGTGTCCGTGTCGACGACGACCATGTCGGGCTCCCCCCGCCGCGCACAGCCGAGGATGGCCCGCCAGGTGTCCTCGATCGAGACCAGCACGGGGAAGTCGCCGTAGTTGTTCATGATCTCGCTGAACTCGCGGAGCATCGTCTGCGACACGCACATGTGCCCGTCGCTGCCATAGGTCTCGATGAGGAACTCGACCAGCGCGCCCGTGATCCACCCGTCCTGCGAGATGTGGGCCATGTCCGGCAGCGGCAGCCGCGTCAGCCGCGAGTTCGTCGAGAGGTACGTGATGCGGCGGTCGGCGGACTTTAGCGCGAACTTGCTGCGCGCCTCGGCCGTGCTCAGCTTGGCGCCCGGCGGCGCGTGGCGGGACCGGCGCTCGGCCGCGCTTTGCTTTTTGGCCAAGTACGCCAGCCCCGACGCGACCGCCTGCCCCTGCTTGGCATCCAGTTCGCCCCTCTCCGCCGCCTCCTCCTCCTCTTCGTCCTCCTCCTCCTCCTCTTCGTCATCCTCGTCGCCCTCGCCTCCCTCTTCGGGCCCGGCCGCCGTCCCGGCCGCCGTCCCGGCCCCGGGCTGGGCGCGCAGGAGCGTGATGGCGCGCTCAAGCGGGAGCCGCAGCGTGACGGCGGTGTCGTCTGCGGCGTCGTCGCGCATGCCGTTCGCGGCGCTGCTCGTGCTGGCCAGATACGCATCCTCCTCGCGCTCGATGGTCATGACGGGCGCGTCCTCGTCGTCCTCGGAGACGCGGCGGCCGCGGCGCTTGTCGGCCGTGTTGGGGTCAGGCATCGTCGCAGACAGCTGCACCGGCGCGAACGCCACGTGGATTCCCTCGGCCAGCAGCCGCCGGTAGTACGCGAGGAGCGGCGCGAGCGGCACACGCTGGAGCTGGTAAAAGTCCAGGCCAAAGAGCGGCTCGAAGACGCGCTCCAGGTGCGCATAGAGGATCGACGACAGCGCGCGGTCGCCGCTGCTCATCCAGCTCTGGAGCAGCGCCGAGGCCTCGCCGACCAGGGCCGTGTGGTCGGTGCGCTTGATCGCCGCGTCGCGGTCGGCCGCCGCCGCGCACTCCAGCGCAGTCAGAGCGTCGACGACGAGCACCGGGTTGGCGTAGACGCCGGAGACGCTGGTCGGGACGCGCAGGTGGCGGTGGTCCACGCTCGGGCGCGCCGACAGCTGCCGCGCCGCCATGTCCCCCGCTCGCGCCGGCCCGAGCACATACGTCATGCGCACGTGCTCGGCACAGAACGCGAGCTCGCCGCGCACGACGATGCCGTCCTTTTCCAGCTCGGCCTCGCCCGTGTGGAAGGGCGTGTCGGCGTTGGCCTTGATCGACCCCGGGAAGAACCGGGCCACAGTAGTCGATACGCGCATTGGTGTTTGTGTGTTTGCGAGGGGGAGGGGGGTTGCAATCAGATGGCCACGGGCGGCCGTGAATCGGTATGTATGTGATTTTTTTTTCCTTCTTGGACTCCTTAGTGTATTTCATCAGTACAGAGAGAAAGAGAGAGAGAAAGGGAGAGAGCGAGTGGATGGGGGGGGGAGAGGCGCAATTTTCAAAGCGTCGTGTACGGGCCGTACGTTTGGCTCTGGTACTGGGCCCGCCGAGTCTGCGGCCGGAGAAAGTAGACGGCGAAAAAGCAAACGGCAAAGCCGCCCATCACACCAAAGACGATCGGGAGGAACGTGCTGGTGCCGCGGACGTTGTTGGAGACGTCTTTGTCGCCGCCGCCGCCGCCGCCGCCGAAATCGGGATCGCCGCAGAGAGGGCGGTCGAAGTGCTGGTCGTCGACGATGACGTCGTCGATGTCCGGGTTGGCGCGCAGGATGGCGCACGCGGCCGTAAAGGTGTCGTTCACCGGCGGGAGCACAAAGGGCTCGGGGACGGGCGTGGGCCCGGAGGGCGGCAGGATGCCGAGCAGGCCGCGGTTCCCGCGACGGAAAGGCGGGGGCGTTGGAGACGGCGCGAGCGGCGCCGCCTCGGCGAGGGAGAGGCAGGGGAGGAAGCCAAAGCCGGCGGCCTTCGACTCGGGCGAGGAGATGTGCCAGATGAACTGGAAGAAGGCGATCTCGAGGTCGGGGGGGGTCACGGGAAGCGTCTGATTGGTGTAGAAGGTCACGATGTCGACGAGCGGGACGGTCTTGGCGAGGATGTCGGCGCAGAACTCGTCGGCCGAGTCGGTGCCGGCGATGTCCATGAGCTGCCACGGCGCGCCGCCCACGAGGTCGACGGCGGTGTGGTCCGGGGCGCTGCACCGGGCGCCGAGCGCGCGCTCGGAGAAGTTGTCGCCAAAGTCGAACGTGGCCAGGCTCGGGCAGACGGGCTCCTGGGCGGGCGGCGCAGACCACGCAAGGACGTTGTCGATGAAGGCCAGCCCCTGGGTGACGTAGTTGTCGGTGATGTGCGCGAACTCGGCGTTGGAGCGGTTCGTCGACGAGAAGACGTCGCCCGAATCGATCGGGATCCCCAGGTCGAGGCTGAACTGGGTGATGTTGCCGAGCGCGACCAGGACGGTGCGCATAAAGTCGAACGAAATCACGTGCTGGTACGCGGCGTGCGCGAGGATGGGGCTCTCGCTGTCATCCAGCGTGTTTGCCTGGACGACCACGGTCTGGCTGTTGCTGAGGTGGGCGGTCGACCAGCCGGAGACGAGCGGGCCGGCGGGGCCCGACATGAAGAAGGCCGAGTCGTGGTGGATGTTGGCGCCGGCGGAGAGGATGACGACCTCGGGCGTCTCGGAGGCGTGCGGCGCGCCAAGCGGCACGCGGCGGATCCAGTCGTAGAGCTCCTCGTGGTGGACAAAGCCGAGGTCGGGGGCCTGGATGTCGTAGTCCGGCAGCGGGTTGGCCGTGTGGCAGAAATCCATCCACGCGCAGGTGTCGAAGAGCACGGCGACGGCGTCGAGGTGCCAGAAGACGTGGGGGAAGTCTTTGTCGGTGCAGTTGCCGACGCCCTTGAATGTGACTTTGTGGTAGGCCGGCGACAGTGCCTGGTAGGCCGTGGCAAAGCGCGCAGTGAAGTTGTCCATCGGCTCCAGCCCGTCGAAGCCGCCGTCGGTGCGCCGGCACTCGGCGCCAAAGAAGAACTCGTTCCAGAGGGGCATGCCCTCGACCTGGAGGTCGCCGTCGAAGAAGATGAACAAGCCGTAGTACTCGATGTTGGTGTGCCGGCTGGCGTAGCTGTGCACGTGCACCAAGCGCTGGGTGGCCTTGATCTGGGTGCGGCTGTCCAGGCCGGGGCCTTCGAAGGTGACGAAGGGCCCGATGTGCATGTGGACGACATCGTCGTCGACGAAGAGCAGCGGCGAGGCCATGCCGACGCTGTCGCAGTAGATGGGGCTAGCGGGGGTCTCGAAGACGGGGTCGAGGTCGAGGTCGGGCGAGAGCCGGACCTCGAGGTTGGTGATGGCGCCGGGCTCCTGGATGCAGTCGGTGTAGAACCCCGAATCGCGGAAGCGCGACTGCTTGGTGCCGCCGCCGGGCAAGGGCGCGAGCATGTCGGTGAAGAGCGCCACCGCCGCCGTCTCGGTGATGCAGTAGCCCTCGCCAAAGTGGAACTCGGCGACGTCGTCGACGGTGAGAAAATCGACGGCGGGGCCGATGCCGCGGTGGAAGGCGACACTGGAGTCGCAGATCACAGCGGCGCGTGTTGTCCGCTGCGCGCGCGCGCCGACGAGCAGCGCGACGGCGATTGTCAGGCACAGAGTCGCGCCTCCCGCCTTCATTTGTTTATGGTATTACTATAGACGCTCTTACTCTCTCTCTCTCGTTTTCTATCTCTCGATCAGACACTGCGTCGTGCGCTTTGCCCCATACAGACCAAAGCCTTTGTGGCGCACGCCCGGAAATAGCCATTTCGGGCGTCTGCGCGATTGATGCAAACGAAACATTTATTCGTTCCTTATTCCGCCTGCGAGACAGATATAGAAATAGAGAGAGAGAGCCAGACGCCTCACTTGTAGGCCGAGGGGTCGAGGAGGTTGCCAACGGAGATCGTGTACTTGAAGATGTCGCTGCCCATTTGGCCGTCGGAGATGCACGCGACAGTGTAGCCCGCATTTTTCAAGTTGTCGATACTGTCCAAGATGGCGGCGGTGTCAGCGCGCGCATTGTGGAAGGACATGACATAGAAGGTGATGTGCTCAGATCCATCGACGTCGTAGCGAGAGCTGGTCGCCGCGTTGTATCTAAAGGTCGCGAGAAAGTCGTCCTTTGCGCTGGCGTAGCAGCGCCGCAAATGTTCCGCCTGATCCCGGATAACACGGTTGATGCGCGATTCTTTGGTGGCGTCCACATCGCCGTCTCGCTTGACTCTTTTCGCCATAGGGATCGAGATCCTGTCGCCCCGCGGTGCGGCAGGGGGTTCGGTGCGGCGGCGTGACGGCGCGTCGGGAGACGGCGCGTCGGGAGAGCTCGCGCCGACCGCTTCAGGCGAAGCCGACGGCGGCGGCTTCGGCGCCCGCACAGCTTTACGGGGACAGCAATCGTCGAGGATGTTGGGAACGCCGCCGATAACGACGCAGTGGGCCTCGCAGACCTGGGGAGGGTCCGTCGAACGCTTGCATTTTCCGCCCGAGCAGGGGCGCTGCGAAATATGACCTCCTCCGGCGAGCATGATGTTGCAATCTCGGTATTGCTATTTTTTTATTCTTTTCTTCTGTATTACCAAGAGAGAGAGAGATATAGAAAGAGAATGAGAGAGAGATGGAGGGACTCCGCCCCCTTTAACAGGGCAGCTCCCATGTAGTCTCATTTGAGGCTGCGTTGTGGTAGTACGTGTTGCCGTCGTCGTCGACAAAGGATTCCCAGCCATGGGGCAGGCCCGGGGACGACTCTTGGGAAGACTCTTGGGAAGACTGCGCGGACGCGTCGGTGTCGACGGATGTCAGCTCGGTGTCGGCAGCACTCCCATCAGAGCCCGAAAACCCGCGGAGCCTGTCGCGGTTCTTGTAGGCGCCACCGGCAATGCCCGCGAGAGCGAGGAGGCCGACAAAGGCGAGAGCGGGGTCGATGATGACGGGACCATCTTTGGCGAACGCAGCAACGGCGGTCGGGTAGGGAATGGCCCCGCCAACCACGAGGTCGTCGTGGTCAATCGACGTCACGCCGTACTTGCGCCACTTGCCCGCCCCCCCGTTTGCATTGGGGTCGCAATACCGCATGCGGCTGCGCTTACGCCCCTTGAGCGTCACACCCGGGAGAAACGAGAGGACGACGCCGATGTCGGCGTCATTGTTGAGCTCGCCGCCCTTCAGCCCGATCGTCATAACCTCGGTAGTCAGCGTAAACCCCGGCTTCGGCTCGCAGTAGGCCCCGCCCTCGATCGTGAGCACCGCCGCGCCCGTGGTGGTGTCGGCGGCAGCGTCGAGAACAATAGCCGTGCCGTCGGTGCCAATCTCGGTGGTGCCGTCGGGGTCGAACGCCGTTACGTAGTAGCACACAGCGTCGCCAGCCGGTCCGTCCCAGACACCCGCAGCGCACATGAACTCGATGCCCGGGGCGTCGCCGCTCGACGCCGAGTACGAGTAGTCGCCGACGAACGGCAGGAAGGGGAACTTGCACACCGGCGAGCAGATCGTGCCAGAGGGGGTATCCGGCACACAGTCCCCGTCGTTGGCCAGGGCCATCGCCGGGACGTCTTCGCAGACCGGCACGCAGGCGCCAGACACCGTCGTCCACACCCCGTCGTCGCACATGGGGCTCAAGTCGCCGGAAGCCGCCATCCCCGCCTCGCACCCGAGCGTGCACGACCCGCCGTCGGCCGTGTCGGCCACACAAGTCCCCGCCGTCTGGCCATCTCCCAGCGCCGGCAGGCCGGCGCAGGAGTCGCCGACGATGGCGCCGAGGCAGGTGGCCGTGGCCGTGTAGGCGGCGTAGGCGTCGCGCGACGCCTGTGACCAGTGGTTGGTCGTGTTGCCGGCCTCCTCGCACGTCTGCATGCACGCGCACGCGGCCATGATCGTGCAGTCCGTCTGGCCGTCGTGGGTCATGCCGAGGTTGTGCCCGAGCTCGTGCGCCATGGTGTTGCCGGTGCCGACGAGCGAGCCGCGGTCCTGGCTGACGCCGACGGCCGTGCTCTTGCATGCCGTGCTGGAGTACGCCAAGCCGACGGTCGCGCCGGCAAAGTCAACGTGGGTGATGAGGTGCGCCGCGTCGTTGAAGTTCTTGTCAAAGTCATTCCCCGCGGCGTTGCGCCACGTGCTGAAGGCGGCGAGCGTGGCGGCGACGTCGGTGGTCACGGCAATGGGGTCGCCGCCGGCCCACGTGCGCTGCTCGACGAGCACGACCTCCATCGCCGGCGTGAACCCGCCGTCGGTGTCGCGATACCGCCCGGCGACGTTGTTGGCCAGGGCGGCGGCGCGCGCCTCGGGCGAGTCACAGTCGGCGGCGCCTGCGCCCGCACACCACGCAGTCTGTGAAAAGTCGTTGACAACGGCCCACTCCAGGTAGTTGGTCGTCCGCCGCCGGCCGCCCGCCCACGCGGGCGCGTAGACGGGCTCACCGATGGACATCGCGGCGTCGCCACCGGTCGCACTGTCGCTGAGTCCACACTCGTCGTGGCCCGTGCTGCCGCCGCCGCGGCGCGCCGAGTCGCGGTAGAAGATCTGGGGGGATTCGACGAGGTCCTGGCGGCGGCGGGGGTCGGAGAGCACGTACTCGGACAGGTGGAGGTGCGCGGGTTCGGTGCGGATCTCCTCGCTGTCGCGGTCGAGGCGGAGGAAGCCAGAGAGTCCCGCGCACGTCGACATGGCGACGACAGATCCCTCATGACCGCGGACGGTCCCGAGGTAGTAGCAGTTCTCGCGCCCGTTGGCCTCGGAGATCACGTTACCATCGCCGTCATAGACGCGCTCGACGTAGCCGGGCGCAAAGAGGTTGTGGTTCTTGATCAGGTCGAGCGTGAGCTCCTCGCCAAAGACGTCGACGACAAAGCTGACGGCGTTCTCGTGCACAGCGTGCCCGCGGGCGTCGCGCGCCGCCGCTGCCGCCGCCGTGGTAAAACTGCGGCGCGCACTCGTCGCGCGCGCGGCCATGCCGACCACATAGCCGTCGTCGCCCAGCTCGGCAATAAGCTCGGACGCCGCTGTGGCGCTCGTCGCCGTGATGACTAGCGCCGCCGCCATCAAGGCGACGACGATGAGAGTGCGCGTCGTGGTACTCATTTTGTTTGTTGATGATTACGGTGGTTTTTCTTGATATTCCGTGTCTCCTTCTGTCCTTTCTTACTTGTTATTTTCTCTTTTTCTACGAGGTCGTCGTCATATGGGAGTTATGCGCCTCTTTGGCTGCATGCACAGCCGGAATGATGCAGTCCTTATATGGAATAGTCCGATTTGGCGGAAGATCTGTCCCCTTCCTCTGCATCGGTTGTTTTATTCAAATAAACATAAACACACACACAAGAATCACCGCGGCGATTAGAAATGATACTCGCGGGGCTCGCCGAGACCAGAGATGGTGTAGTGGTTGATGTTGCCGCCGCCGCACATATTCGTGGCCTTGCCGACGGTGTGGCCGATCCCATACCCTTTAACGCGCAGCGAGTCGATAAAGTCGAAGAGCGCGGCTTCTTCGACTTGGTCGCCCTTGTGCATGAAACATTCGAGGGTGATGCTGTCTGGGCAAACTCTCTTGTGAGGGTCGTTCGCCCGCTCGACAAACATCGTGACGATTTTGGCCATGTGATTGTCATATTGGGTCTTGAGCGAGTCCACCTTGCGCTGTGCTTCATCAATCACGAGCCCCAGGCGCACAGACACACCGGAGTCGCCGGCGACCGGCGCCGGCGTTGCCGCTTGCGGAATCTTGTCCATGCTGTTGCGAGGTATTGCAATCTTCTCTCTTCTCTCTTTCTTCTCTCTTTTTTCTTTCTCTATTCCAGAGAGGGAGAGAGAGAGAGCGAGAAAGGCTACTACCCAAACCCCGACCCCGCGCACGTTTGTTTTTTGGTATGAGCGACAGTGTGTCTACCAACACGTCAAGCCAGAGGGAAAACGGAGCAAGAGAGAGAGAGAGAGAGAAAGAAAGAGAGAGAGAAAGAAAGAGAGAGAGAAAGAGAAAGAGAAAGAGAAAGAAAAAGGAAAAAGGAGGAAAATGGCAACCATGCAGGTTGCAGAGTACACCAAGGAGGCATGGGGGCGTTACCATGAGATGCTCGCGCGCCGGCTCACCGACACGGTCGAACGCAGGCAGCAGGCCGTCGCGGTGACGGACAACCCCGCCGCGCCCGTCCGCGTCACGACGGAGTTCGTCTCCCGGCTGCGCGCCTATGTGGCGACCCAGAAGGTCCCGGAGCCGACGCTCGCCGCGTTCGTCATGGAGCACAGCGCCAAGCGCGACATCGGCATCTTCGGCAGCCTCGAGTCGATGGCCAACTGGTCGCGGCGCTACCGGCCGGTCGGGCCCGACGCGCCGCCGGCATTCCGCGACGTCGCCGGGGAGTTTGCCGACCTTGCCGTCCAGCTGCTCATCACAGGGGACGGGCGCATCATCGGCACCGAGCAGCACATCCGCGAACCCGCCGCGATGCTCGCCGAGACGGCGCATGCCATGGAGCGCAACGCCGTCGCGTGGCAGTGGGTCGCCACGGAGCGGGCGCACGTCCTCGCGGTCGACGGCGACACGTTCGGCGCGGCGTGGCGCGAGAAGACGGTCGTCGTTGCCGGCGTGCTGCGCACTGGCGCGTCGAAGATCGACGCGGATGCGCTCGCGTCCGCGCTCGCGAGCATGCGGGCGCACTTTCGCGGCACGCCCCAGGTGGCGCAGCAGTGGGAGGCCTTCGAACGCGCGCTCCTGGACGAGGCGGCGGCGATCCGCGACAATCAGTACAGCGCGGCGCGCGCGGCGCGCAATCCGGCATGGACCGCGGCGACGGTCCTTGGCGAATCGCTCGACGGGGCGTGGCGTGCCACGGCGGCCCCCGTCGCGCCCGCTGTCTCGGCGATCGCTGTGCCCGTCGTCGAGGCGGTCGCGGCGACGGTCGCCGCGACCGTCACGGCGACTGTCACCCCGATTGTCGCCCCGATTGTCACCCCGATTGTCGCCCCGATTGTCGCCCCGATTGTCGTGGGCGGCGGCGGCAAGGCCAGCAGAGGGCCGGGTGACGTGATCGCCAGCGAGCGCCTGGCAGGCGGGGGGCTCGACCGGACGCTGATTCTCCACCCGGCGCCGCCGTTCTCCCCTGCAACGACGGCCGGGTCGGGCAGCGCCAACGAGAACGAGGGCGAGGGCGAGAGCGAGGGCGAGGGCGAGGGCGACGACCGATCGAGTTTGTCGGCAGGGGAGAGCGACAGTGACGGGCAGGATTCGTGGAAATCGAGTTCGCGCCACAGCTCCGCTAGGAGCGTCTCCTCGTCGGCATCGTCGTCGTCGTCGTCGTCGTCGTCGTCGTCGTCGTCGTCGTCGAACTGGGAGGAGGACGAAGACGACACTGCGGCGGTTGTGGCGGCGGCGACATGCGTCCCCCCTATGCCCTTCCCGCCCCCGCCCTCGTCAGCATCGCCCATGGTGGTGGAGGAGGAGGAGGATGAAGCCTTTGACGACAATGGCGATGACGGCGACGACGCGTCCTTCTTTGACAGCGACGGCGGCGGCGATGACATCAACAGCGACGACGACGACAATGTCGTCACACCTCCCGTCATCACGGCTCCCGTCGCCACGGCTCCCGTCATCACGGCTCCCGTCATCACGGCTCCCGTCATCACGGCTCCCGTCATCACGGCCATGCCAGGAGTGTCCCCTTTGGACGTTCTTATGGCAGAAATCAACGCACTCGGCACAGTGGCGGGGGGCGATGACGTGGCAGCGACCACGGACAATCTCCTCGTCCGCGCCCACCACGCGCTCCGCGACTCGGGCCAGTTTTCCGCCGCAACGCTCGCCGAGGTGGAGTCTCTCGTCGTCCTTCTCCTCAGCGAAAGAGAAAAAAAAACCATGGCGTGTTTGCAACCCGGCGTCTTCCCCGTTGGCGGGGTCAGCGAGGAGACGATGATGTACAAGCGAGTGCTGGGAGAACTGTCGGAAGACGAGCCGGAGGACAAGATGGAGATCGATATGGATGCCGCCGCCGCCGCCGTCACGGGCGCGCAGATGGTCCCCGTCGCGACGAGCTCGCCTCCGGGAGCGCGCCGCCCGCTGCCGGCAGACAGCCGTCCGTCGGGCTCGCCCAAGAAGCGGCTCAAGAAAGCCGTCGACATGTCGGCGACGCTCTTTGCCGAGGGGTACATGGAGCACCGGCGGCGCCTGCTGTGCACGACGATATCGGCCAACTACCGCGCCGCGCGGCACGCGGCGCGCGACCTGAGCAACTTTGACGTGGACGCGTTCATGCTGGACCAGGACGCCGACCGCCTCTGTCCGGAGATCTCCTTCGCCGTAGAGACCGCCGACGACGTTCGCATCCAAGAGTTTGCCACGGTGATGGAGACCAAGGCGCTCATCGATATCGGCCGCGACTACTACAAGCCCATGCAGACGATCGCGCGCGCCATGTTCTTCCAACAGCGCGTCGAGCCGATCAGGTCCAAGTACGCATTGCGCACGCGCATCCCCGTGGCAAAGGCCGGAGCCAAGGCCACGGTCTGGCAGCGCCTGGCGGATTTTTTGGCCACCGACCCCGACCACAGCATCCAGAAGAAGGTCTCCTACAGCAACGCCGTCGTCCACATCTTTGAGGAGGACATGCTCGAGTCCACGCGCGTGACGCAGATCGACATCTTGGCGACGTTCGCGCGGTTCTACCAGTTCGACAACTTTTGCTCGAACGTGCGCGAGATCCGGTTCGTCTTCGTCCACGCGCCCGAAGCGCCGGCGCCGCGCCTGAAGGTGGTCGAGCCAGACGCCCTCTTCCACATGCACGCCCCCGCGCGCGTCGTCCCGCGCGAGATCCTGCCGAGGACGATCGACTTTGTCGCGCCGGCCGACAAGGCGGTCTTCCAGTCGTACGTGCTGAAGATCAACATCGACACGGCTCTCGCGCGGGAGCGCGTCGCGTACTTCAAGCAGAAGATCCCCGTGGAGCTGGACCGCAAGGACAAGGAGTTCTTTGTGCCGCTCACCGACCGCGTCATCTTCCAGGCCATCGTGGACCCCGCTTTTGCCCCCCGGGGCATCGAGATGCCGGACAAACCCCAGATTGCAGAGACCACCGCCCGCACCATCGCCTTTGACGAGACGATATCCAGCGAAGACATCCTCAAGACCATGCAGGCCAACCTCTTTCCCACCAGCGGTGTCCAGCAGACCCGCCTGCCGGCGATCTCGATCGCCGTGGGCCGGTTCACCGGCAAACTCGGGGCCGACGGCGAGTACGACCCCGTGGAGATGGGCCGGCTCGACCGCGTCCAGGACGTGATCTATCTGCTGCGCACCTACTTCTTCCGCGAGTACGACATCCGCTTTGTCTGCCCCGACACCACCACGCACGAGGTCGTCTTGGACGTGCTGATAGACAACGACAAATCCGGCCTCGTCACCGAGGTCAATCTCCGGCGCCAGGCGGGCAAGGACGTCGTGCGGACCTTCATCACGCGCCGCTGGGACCACTCCGTCATCATCACCCTGCGGCGCCCCACTTCCGACATCATGCCTCTCGTCACGCACAAGCTCGACTGGCGCACCAAGACGGGGCCGGGGTATAGACACGGCCGGCTGGCCGCTCTGACCGCCGAGGGCCGCGCGCGCGCCGAGCTCGCCAAGGACCTTGCAGACATCCCGGCGCCGCCGCCCGGCGCCGACGCCGACGCCGACGCCGACGCCGACGCCGACGCCGCCGCCTGCTTCCCGCGCCCCCGTAAAGGTGCCAAGAGCATGATGCCCCCGAAGCTCGCCATCCTGCGCCAGGAGGGGGTCGTCGCGGCGGCGACGCCCGTCGAGCGCGATATGCGCGACACCTACCTCCTGCTCTCCCCGGGGCTGGAGGACGACATCCAGCAGATCCAGCGGTCGCCGGTCGTGCGTGCCCGGCCTGCGCACGACGGCAGCGACTCTACCGTGTCCGGCAACACCTGCGCCGATTCCCCGCTCTTCCCCCGCGAGCAGACCGGCGCCGCGTTCGAGCGCAGCCTCCTGGGCGGCAGGTTCAAGACGACGCCGCTGTCGGACGCCTGGGACGGCGTCACCGCCTTCATCCGGCCCGGGCCCGGCGTCGGCCAGCTGGCGGCGCAGGGCGAGTTCGTCGCCGGCGCACTCGAGGCTCTCGACAGCGAGGAGGAGGGCGGCCAGCCGGGCAAGACACTGGTGATTGAGGCCAACTACATCGGTGAGGGGCACTCGCCAACCCCGATGCAGATCACCCGGTCCATCATCGAACCGATCCGTGACCACTTTTCGTCGCTGAAAAACCCCTACGGCCGCAAGTCGACCATCCGCGAGATCGTCATCGTCGACACAAACAAGGGCCCGCTGGTCGACATCGCGCACTCTCTCCAGACCCAGCGCCGCCACCGCGACCTCGACACGCGCATGATCGAGATCGACTTTGCCGTCCCGTCCAACCTCGAGTTCTTTGGCATCGATCCGAAGCTGGCGGGCGCCCGGGGCGCGGAGATCGTCGGCGTCTTTGCCTTCACGTACAGCGTCTACGACCCGGAGGACGTCGTCCGCGTCCCCGAGGCGCGCAAGGTCGTTGGCGTCCGCCGCGCCCCGCCGCGCGCAGGCCGCCGCCCCGCGGCATCCCGCACTGTTGCCAACGACGACAACAACAACGACGACGACGACGACGGCGCCGACAGCGAGTGCAGCTGGATCCAAAGAGAGGCAGAGGCAGAGGCAGAGGAGGAGGAGGAGGACGACGACGACGTCTTTGGGGGCGCGAGGCGCAGCGCCCCGCCCCAACACTCTCCGCTGGGCCCCCCGCCCATGATGGTCCGCAGCGGCGCCAAAGACGCCGAGGCCCGCGACAATGACAACAACAACAACAACAACGACGACGACGACGAGGATGACGATGAGCATGACGACGCCGCTGCCGCTGCCGGCCTGGTGCTCCCCGCCGACGTCCAGGACTTTGGCCTGCTCCTCCGGACCCTCTACGACGCAGCCGCAAACGCGACTGCCAACGCGCCCAGTTGATTTTTCTATTCCTCTCTCTCTATATCTGTCCTTCGTGTGATTTTCGCATATGTTTTTTATATATAAAAGTATAACCGCTCATCGCGTATTCATCCCCCCCCCCCCCCCCCCCC
>Ga0209578_10000390_pt1 | contig 59653 bp, 52 predicted proteins | sample tdAd472_FD_187127 | JGI IMG/M metagenome (GOLD analysis project Ga0209578, IMG submission 187127) | Marine sediment microbial communities from the Atlantic coast under amendment with organic carbon and nitrate - tdAd47.2 (SPAdes)... | ecosystem: Environmental > Aquatic > Marine > Coastal >...
CGGGCGCCTCCGGCGTCCAAAATCGCTCCCGGCGATTTTGTGAACCACCGACCTGCGGGTTATGAGTCCGCCGCTCTAACCATCTGAGCTACATCACCATTTTCGATCCCACGCTTTCCAGCGGCGGGGCGCAGATTGTCCCGATGGGGCTCCCGGCTGTCAAGACTGCCGGTTTGCCTAAAATACGTCCAAATCGCTGGCCAGCACGACGACGCCCGAGTACTTCTCCCGCACCTCGCGCAGCACGGTCTCCTCGGTCGCCCCCCAGAAGAGGATGTGGGTCAGGATCAGCAAGTCCGGCTTCGCACGCGCGGCAATTTCACCGAGTTCATGCGCCGACGTGTGGTTGCTGCTGTGGTACTTCTGCCAGAAGGGATCACGGCGCCCGAAACCCTCCACGGAATAGACTTCGTGAATCAGGATATCGGCACCTTCGGCGTAACGCTCGAGGTTTTCGTCCGGGGCCGCATCGCCAGAAATTACAATGACACGGTCAGGTGTCGTAAATCGATAGCCGAAGGCGTCTTTCCAGGTACCGTGGCGCACACGAAAAGCCTCCACCTTGACGTTGTCGTCCTCGAAGACCATGCCCTCCTCGACGATATGCGTGTTGACACGCCAACCCTGGTCATTGGCCGGCTCGAGACCGTTGACCCGGTAGTCGATATCAGCGTGATAAGCCTCCAGTACGTGCGATGCCATTTCCTCAATGCCGGTGGGTCCGTACAACTCCAGCGGCTGTGCACGTTCGAGTACCCAGGGTGTGAGAATCAGATCAGAAAGCCCGGCCGAGTGATCGGAATGCAGATGGGTAAGGAACGCATACCGGAGATTCTTGATTTCGAGCGCCGGCATCGGTCCACCGTAACTCGGTGACATGGCGGATGCGCGTCTCACGACGCCCGGCCCAAAGTCGACGAGATAGGGTGTGCCATTAACGACGATAGCGACTGCCGACCCCGATCGCTCGGGATCCGGATTCGGGGTACCGGTTCCGAGCATCACAACCTGGGTGATGTCGGACGGTACCAACTCAGCGAAGCAAGTACCTTGCAGTAGCGTCAATGCGACAACCAGTGTGGCAAAACGGCTTAACATCTGTCGTCCAGCAGACCTGTCCATTCGATTAGTTTGTAGCTTATGTTGACTTGCGGGAACCTGAGAATTGCTCTCATAACGCTCTGCAATGCCCGTGAATCGTAGTAGTCCGTAAGGCCCGTAACATAACACGCGACGGAGTTCACACTTCACTAGTGAACTGGTGGGCTGAAATACTGCATTATCCCTGTCAGAGTATCTTCTACGCCCATCGCTATCCACAGGCGAGTAGCGAAAATGACACGCAAGACACAACAGGGATTTACACTAATCGAGTTGATGATCGTCGTCGCGATCATCGGCATCATCGCATCGATCGCCATTCCTCTCTATACGAACTACATTGTTCGCTCGCAAGTGTCCGAGGGCATCAAACTCACTACCAGCGCGAAGGTTGCCGCAGCCGAGTACTTTCAGAATCACGGCGCATTTGCCACAACAAACGCATCGGCAGGTATCGAAGCCGGTGGCAATATAGTCGGGAATTACGTAACGCAGGTCCAACTCGCTGCCGGCGGCGCTATCCAGGTCACCTTCGGCAACGAAGCGCACCCCGATATCCTTGGCGCTGTCCTGTCAATGACGCCGATCAGTAATGCCGGAAGCGTTTCCTGGGACTGCACCGGCGACGCCCTGTTGCCGAACAAGTACGTGCCTAACGCCTGCCGGAGTTGACGACCGCTCGTCAGACGTTAAACCGAAAGTGCATCACGTCCGCTTCCTGGACGATGTAGTCCTTGCCTTCGAGCCGTAAGCGCCCCGCTTCCTTGGCGCCCTGCTCACCATTGCCAGCCACGAAATCGTCGTAGCTGATGACTTCGGCGCGAATGAAGCCTTTCTGGAAGTCGGTGTGAATCTCGCCGGCAGCTTCCGGTGCAGTTGCACCGACCTTCGTTGTCCACGCACGCACTTCTTTCGGGCCCGTCGTGAAGAACGTCTCGAGGCCCAGTAATTTGTAACCACAGCGGATCACGCGATTGAGCCCCGGCTCGTCGAAGCCGAGGTCAGCCAGGAACTCGACCTTGTCCGCATCATCCAGAAGTGCGATCTCGGCCTCGATCGCCGCACAGATAGCGACGACTTCCGAGCCCTCTGCCGCAGCAATCTTTGTCACCGCATCGAGGTGCGGATTGTTCTCGAAGCCACCTTCATCGACGTTCGCAATGTACATGACCGGTTTTGCCGTAATCATGTGCAGATCTTTGAGGATCTTTTTCTCGTTATCGTCGAGGTCGGCCGTACGAATCGCGTTACCTTCGGCAAGGTGGTCCCTGATTTTCCTGATCGTGTCGCGAAGGTAGATGTCTTCCTTGTTCGCTGTCTTGGCATTCTTCTCTGCCTTGAACAGCTGCTTCTCGACGGACTCGAGATCGGCCAGCGCCAGTTCCGTGTTGATAGTCTCGATGTCATCGAGGGGATTGATCGTGCCGGTCACGTGTGTGACGTCATCGTTCTCGAAACAACGTACTACGTGAGCGATGGCATTTGTCTCACGGATATTCGCAAGAAACTTGTTCCCGAGCCCCTCGCCTTTCGAGGCGCCCGCAACCAGCCCGGCGATGTCGACGAACTCCATTGTCGTCGGCAGCGTCTCTTTCGGCTTGACGATATCGGTCAGCACAGCGAGCCGCGGGTCCGGCACCGGCACAATGCCGACATTCGGGTCGATCGTGCAAAACGGATAGTTCTCCGCCGCAATCTCGGCTGCAGTCAGCGCGTTGAATAAGGTGGACTTGCCAACGTTCGGCAGTCCGACGATGCCACAGGTGATAGCCATTCAGTTTTTTCCAGATTGCTTCGCTGCGCTCGCAATGACCGTTTGCGCTCGCAATGACTAAGGATCAGGGTTCGTGTGTAACTGCTTCATTGCGGCGTTGACGCCGTCATCAAGCAGGACCAGCAACGCATCGATCGCTTCATCGATGTTCTTCTCGACCATTGCTTCGGTATCGCTGCCTGCACGTTTCAACACGTAACCGGTCACCTTGTCTTTCTCGCCAGGATGACCGACGCCGATCCTGAGACGCAGGAAATCGGCGCCACAATGCTGGATGACGTCACGGATTCCGTTATGCCCGCCGTGGCCACCACCCTGCTTCAAACGCACAGTCCCGGGCGGCAAATCGATCTCGTCGTGAGCCACGAGCAAAGCATTTGGCTTGACGCGATAGTAGTCGAGTGCAGCACGCACCGGTCCGCCGCTCTGGTTCATGTAGTTCTGCGGTTTGACGAGCCAGACATCCGCGCCACCGATGCTGACCTTGCAGCACTCGGCGTCGAACTTCTTCTCGTATTTAAAATTGCCGCCATACTTGCGCGCGAGCGTATCCACGAACCAGAAACCTGCGTTGTGCAGGGTTCGCAGATATTTGTCTTCGGGGTTACCCAGCCCGGCGATCATGCGCAGTGATGTCATAGTCAGTAATTCTAACGTGCTTCAATGGGATCGCGCGCTGGGGCGCGCTCCCACAGGCGCGATGCCACAGGCGCGATTCCACAGGCGCGCTCCCACAACATACTCCAACAAGAAGACCGCCCGCAGGCGGCCTTCCCGTTCGCCATACGAGCAGCGATTATTCCTTCTTGGGCTCTTCGTCCGACGGAGCACCCTCTGCCGTCGGCTCTTCGCCCTCTGCAGGCTCCTCGCCTTCCGCAAGTTCCTCGAGACCTTCCTCGAGAATCTCTTCCTCTTCCTCGATCACGATTTCCTTGATGATGTGGATCGAGACGATCGGGCGATTTGCCTCGTCGCCCTGCGCGAGCGCGGGAATCTCCACGCCCTCGGGAAGCGGAATGTCAGAGATGTAGCGCAACTCGTCGAGCTCGAGATCTGCGATATCGACATCCAGGTATTCCGGCAGGTCCTTCGGCAGGCAAATGACCTCGATTTCGGTCATGAGGCGCGATACCTTGCCGCCACCCGTTGTGACACCGAGCGCTTCTTCCTCATTGAGGAAATGGATCGGTACGTTCATGCGGATGACCTGGTCTTCAACGATGCGCTGAAAATCCATGTGCATGATCTGGCGCTTCGCCGGATGCCGTTGCAGGTCCTTGAGAATCGCGGCCTGGCTCTTGTCGCCGACCTTGATATTCAGGACGCTCGAATAGAACGACTCGTTCTCGAGCTGCTTGACGACCTTGTTGTGGTCGAACGTGATGGAGCGCGACGGACGGCCGGCACCATAGATGATTGCGGGAACCAATCCCTTTAGACGCAGGCGGCGGCTCGCACCTTTCCCTATGTCTTCACGGTATTCCGCAATCAGATCGAATTTATCAGCCATGACTGAACTCCGTTATCTGATTGATTTAACTTAAGAAAATCTCAAGCTTGAAGCCGTCCGACTTGCGACCAGACCGGACAGCGGCGCGCATGGTACCGCAAGTTGGCGCCCGAGGCCAATAGAACCGTGGGAGCGCCCGCCGGCGCTCGATTGCCGGCTGGGGCCTGGCCAGGCCGGTCGTGTATGCTTGCCGCCCGAAATATCTGCCAACCTGGAGCAACTCATGACAAACCGGTTCTCGGGCCTTTTAATCGCCACTGTCCTGATCGCAATCGCGCAAGCAGCCGCCGCCGCCGACATTACTCTGATACACGCCGGCCAGTTGCTTGCCGTACCTGGTGAAAGGCCGGCGTCGGAGCAGACGATCGTCGTCGATGGCCAGCGCATCGTCGCAGTTGTCGCCGGCTTTGCGGAGGCATCGTCCTACGGCGCGAATACACGGGTCATCGATCTTCGCGACCAGTTCGTGATGCCCGGGCTGATGGACATGCACGTGCATCTCCAGGGCGAACTCGGTCCCGGGAATGAAAAAGAGACCCTCGAGATGTCATCCCAGCTCATGCAGATGCGCAGCATCATGTTTGCGATGAGGACACTGCGGGCGGGCTTTACCACGGTCCGCGATGTTGGTTCGTCCGGGCAGGAAATGTACGCCATGCGCGATGCAATCAACTCGGGCTGGATTGACGGCCCGCGGATCATCGCCGCCGGTGGCGTCGGCATCACGGGTGGGCACGCGGATGTCAGCGGCGTAAAGCCGGAACTCATGGAGCTCTGGACCGATGACAGTATCTGCAATGGTCCCTACGACTGCCGTCGCGCAACGAGGAATGCGATCAAGTACGGCGCGGATCTGATCAAGATCACGTCGACGGGTGGCGTCCTCACGGACCGGGCGACCGGTACCGGACAACAAATGGAAATGGACGAACTTCGTGAGGTTGTTCTCGCCGCGACGCGTATGGGCCGCAAAGTCGCCTCACATGCGCACGAGGAGGACGGCATTGTCGCCGCGCTGGAAGCTGGCGTCGCCAGCATCGAACACGGTACCTACACGGGCCCGCGCGCAATCAAACTATTCAAGGAAACCGGCGCCTATCTTGTGCCGACACTAATCGCGGGCAAGACCGTCGGTGCAATGGCTGTCGAGTCGGACTTCATGTCCGACGCCGTCAAGTCCAAAGCGGTCCGCATCGGGCAGGACATGGCCGGTAACTTCGCAAAAGCACACGCGGCAGGCGTCAACGTGGCTTTTGGCACCGACAGCGGCGTTTCACCGCACGGCACCAACGCCGAGGAGGCTGTGCTGATGGTGGAAGCCGGCATGACCGAAATGGAGGTGCTCGTCGCAGCAACGATCAATGCCGCCGACCTGATCGATATGTCCGATGCCATTGGGACGATCGAGGCCGGCAAGTTCGCCGACATCATCGCAGTGAACAACTCCCCACTCGAGAGCATCGAGGAACTACTCGACGTCGACTTCGTGATGAAGGGCGGCAAGATCTACAAAGACTAGGCTGCGTTCGCGGGCTGGGGCGCGCTCCCACGACAATCCGTCAGTCTACGTACAAGGAACTCACGGACTCTTCGTCCGAGATGCGCCGCATGGTCTCGGCCAGCAACTCGGCCGTCGACAGCTGGCGAATCTTGTCGCAGGACTGCGCTTCATCGCTTAGCGGGATCGTGTCCGTAACGACTAGCGTATCCAGGTTCGACTCACCGATACGCGAGACCGCCGGGCCGGATAGCACGGGGTGCGTGATGTAGGCGTGTACGGCTGTGGCGCCATGGTCTTTCAGGGCCCCTGCGGCGTGGCACAGCGTGCCGGCGGTATCGACCATGTCATCCATCATGATGCAGGTCTTGCCGTCACATTCGCCGATGATGTTCATGACCTCGGACTGGTTCGCCCTGTCACGACGTTTGTCGATGATGACGAGATCGGCGTCGTCGAGGCGTTTGGCGAGCGCCCGTGCGCGGACCACGCCACCGACGTCCGGCGACACGACAACCATGTCCGGGTAACGATGCTTCCAGACATCGCCCAGCAGAATCGGCGATGCATAGACGTTGTCCACCGCGATATCGAAAAAGCCCTGAATCTGGTCGGCATGAAGGTCGACCGTGAGTACGCGATCCACGCCCGCGGTCCCGATCAGCTTGGCGACGAGCTTCGCGGTGATCGGCACGCGCGACGAGCGCGGGCGGCGATCCTGGCGCGCAAATCCGAAATAAGGGATGACCGCCGTAATGCTCGACGCCGACGCGCGCCTTGCGGCGTCGACCATGACCAGCAACTCCATCAGGTTTTCGGACGACGGTGGGCAAGTCGGTTGCACGATGAATGCTTCCCGGCCGCGGATATTCTCGAGGATCTCGACGTTGATCTCGCCGTCGGAGAATCGACCAACCTGGGCTTTCGCGAGCGGGATCCTGAGGTAACGCGCGATATCGTGGGCGAGTTGCGGGTGCGCGTTGCCCGTAAATACGGCCATTGATGCCAGGTCCACGACGTTCCCCTCTGTTGTTTTAATGGCTGGGGCGGCAGGGATCGAACCTGCGAATCACGGGATCAAAACCCGTTGCCTTACCACTTGGCTACGCCCCAATCTCAGCCGCACTGCTTGCCTGTGCGCGAATTGTGCGGGGCGCTCAGAGAGGTGTCAACGACGACCACGTTTATGGGCGTGGTTGATCAAAAAATGACCAGTTGTGGATGACGAGTTTGACGCGGGTTTCCTCCCCGACCGCCGTCAGTCGTGTCGGCATTGCCTGGCCACCACCATCACCGTAGCGCGTGATCCGTACGTTCCAGCCCCCCTGCCCGAGACTTTGCAACTGTCCCTGCTCGTCGAATTCAGTCGTTGCGGGCGCCGCCGGGTCGGGAATGCCCAGTGCCCAGTAGCGCAGGCTCTGCACCGGTATCGTCCAGCCGTAGCGAAGATAAAGGTCATTCTCGGCATCATCGAGGACAGTGCGATTGCCGTCCTTGTCGGTCAGCTCGACGCTGCGGCCGTCGCCTTCCAGCCTTACGGTGCCGATACCAAGGGGTCCGCTGACAGTGGCTTGAAAATCGTCGCCGTTCTGCGCCCAGCGCAGCGACGCGTTGAAGCCTTCGTCGCCGGCGCTCACACCGATGCGACCTTTGAACTCCCAGTCGTCGAGTTGGCCGAGCAGGTACTGGCGGCGTTCCCAGTCACCGAGTTCAGGAAGATTCAGGCTCTCTCGCGTCGCGCAGCCCGCGAGGGTCAGCGCCGCCAGCAACAGGGCGCCGGTGAGAGTCCGGCTAGTCGGCATCCGGGAAGATGCGTTCCCGCACATCGTGCAACATTGCGCTGTCAGGGTTCTCGCTCTCCGCGGCTTCGAGTACCGCCAGTGCCTCGTCCTGTCTATCCATCGCGTCGAGCACTTCTACGATATGCGAGGCCACCTCGGGATCGTTCAGTTTTTCGTAGGCTTTCTGCAGTGCGGCGAGTGCCTCATCGTACTCGCCGACTTTGAAGAGCACCCAGCCCAGGCTGTCGATAATCGCCGGGCTGTCCGGGTCGTATTTGAGGGCCTTGCGGATGAGCTTCTCGGCTTCCTTGTACTCGTCTGTACGGTCGGCAAGCGTGTAGCCGAGCGCGTTCAGCGACATGGAACTGTCCGGCCAGCGTTTGACTGCCTTGCGATATTGCGCAACGGCGTCGTCGACCCGGTCCATGCGCAGTAACAACTCGGCGCGGCCGAGCACCGCCGATTCTTCGTCCGGCCGGTAGCTCAGGAACTTGTCGTAGTTGTCGAGCGCCTCGTCGTATCGTTCAAGCGACGCCAATAACTGCGCTGTCGCAAGCACCATGTCGACCGCGTAACTCGGGCTGTTCTGCCCGAAGTCCTCAAGCTGCTGCAGAGCTCCCTGTGGGTCCTCAAGCTCGAACGCGATCAGGGCGCCCGCCCGACGCTGTGATACGACTGCGTTGGTCCCGGTCTTGACCTGCGTGTACAGGCGAATCGCGCGATCGTACTCTTCCTGATAGTCAGCAATACGCGCCAGGTAATAGAGCGCGTCCATCGTATAACGTCCGCTGGAAAGCAGGTCCTGGAAGTCATCCCAGGCTGCATCCAGGTTTTTCAGCCGGAAGTTGATGATCGCCATCAGGCGCAGGGCGTCGGCCCGCGAAGGCTGCTCCAGCAATATCTGGTTCACCTGGCTCAGCGCGTCGTCATCACGGCCGGCCGACATCATCATCAACGCCAGCTCCATGCGTGCGTCGGGATCAGGATCCGGATCGTCGCCGATGATTGTCGCCGTGTATTCGATGGCCTCGTCCTGGCGGCCGGCGATCAGCATCGTGCGCGCATACAGCAGTTTCGCCTTGATCCACTCGGGATCAAGCTCGATGGCCTTGAGTGCGTGCTCTTCAGCGTAATCCGTGTCGCCCGCCTGCATCGCCATGACCGCCGTGGCGTAATGCGCATACGGCGACGTCTTGTAGGGCTTGGCGAGGACACGCATGACTTCGTCGGCGTAAGTGGCATCTTCCTGCGACAGAACCTGGACCAGTGACAACAGGCGCTTGTCGGCATCCTCGTCGCCGCGCTCGATCAGCTTCTTGAGATTGCGCCTCGATTTTCGCAGCTCACCCGTGCGCAGTTGCAGCTGGGCGACGTACAGCAATGCTTCGTCGCTGTCTTTGTCGAGTTCCTGCCAGCGCTTGGCAGACCGCAGGGCCTCATCGTTGAAGCCGAAGCTGTAGCCGACGCGGGTCGCCTGCCGGGCGACGTCGACGCTCGAGCTCAGCTCCGCCGCCATGCGGTATTGCTGCGCTGCCTCGAGATATTCGCTGCTTTGCAGCGCCAGCTCGGCCTGCAACAGGTGGGCAGCCGCATCGGACCGGGCCCGCTCGTCCGCCACGCTCGATTGGCAAAAAATTATCAGGGCCGTCGCGACCCAAAGGGCGGACAGCGGTCGTAAGTATTGGTACATTGCTGTTTGTCTGATCATCCAATCGCGGCTGAGTCACTGGCACAGCCGCGATATTGCGGTGTATGAGTAACACAGACAAGGAACTGCGCCGTCAGTTCGCATATGATACGCACTCACTTGACGATTTCCTCCCGGCTCCGGACCGGAGCCGAACAATAATCTGCTATGCCGCTCAAAATACTCGGGCTGAACCATAACACGGCACCTCTCGAAATTCGCGAGCAGGTCGTGTTCGCTGGCGACCAGATCGGGCACGCCCTCGAAGCCGTGCGCGGCCTCGAAGGCGTGGACGAAGCAGTCCTGCTGTCGACCTGTAATCGCACCGAGTTTTACGTAATGGCGGACAACGCAGGCCGCAAGCGATTGCAGGACTGGCTGCACAATAAACACAATCTCGACCCGTCGTTTGCGGACACGCTGTTCGAGCTCGATGACGAGGCGGCGCTTCGCCATATCTTCCGGGTCGCCTGCGGGCTCGACTCGATGGTCCTCGGCGAGCCCCAGATTCTCGGCCAGCTGAAGGATGCCTACCGCGAAGCGCAGGAATCGGGCAGCGCCGGCAAACAGTTGAACCGCCTGTTCCAACACACGTTCTCGGTTGCGAAGAAGGTCCGCACCGATACCGAGATCGGCTCGAGCCCGGTGTCAGTGGCCTACGCGGCCGTATCACTCGCCAATCAGTTTTTCTCGGACTTCGCGAAACACACGGCCTTGCTCGTCGGCGCCGGAATGATGATCGAACTCGTCGCCAAACATTTGCAGCGCAAAAATATCGGCCGGATGTTCATAGCCAACCGCAATTTCGATCGGGCCCACAATCTCGCAAGCCAGTTCGGCGCCTTCGCACTGCCACTATCGGAACTCGAAGGCACGTTGCCTGACGCCGATATTCTGATCAGTTCCACGGCAAGCCCGGACGCCGTTGTCACGTTCGACCAGATGGAGACCGCGATCAAGGCGCGCAAACGCAAGCCGATATTTGCGGTCGATATCGCGGTGCCCAGGGACATCGAGGCCGAGGTCGGGACACTGTCCGATGTCTACCTGTACTCGATCGACGACCTCGACAAAGTCGTGCTCGAAGGCCAGGGCAATCGCCAGGCAGCGGCTGTGGATGCCAACCGCATTCTCGACGACGAGATATCCCGGTATCTCACGATGGAACGCGCCAAGCAGGTCGCGCCACTGATTGCTGCGTTGCGCGAGGACGCCAACGCCGTGCGCGCCGATGTGCTGAAGCAGGCGCAGCGCCGGCTCACGCAGGGCGCCGATGGCCAGGAAGTCCTCGAATACGCGACTGCGGCGCTGATGAAGAAGATGCTGCACAAGCCCAGCGTGAAGTTGCGCCAAGCCGGCGAGACCGCAGACGAGAAAATCATCGCCGCCGCTCGTGCCCTGTTCGGCATCGACGACCCGTGAGCCCGGAACAGTGAAGGAGTCAATTCGCTTCAAGCTCGAGTCGGTGAGTGACCGCTTCGAAGAAATCGCAGGGCTGCTCTCCGATCCCGACGTCATCAGTGACCAGAACCAGTTCCGCGACCTGTCGAAGGAATACTCGCGTGTCGAGCCTATCGTCAGGCTCTTCTCCGACTACGAGGCAATCGGCAACGACATCGCCGCCGCGGAGGAGATGGCAGACGATGCGGACGCGGACGTCCGCCAGATGGGCGAAGAGGAACTCGCTACATTGACCACGCGCCGCGAGGACCTGTTGCACGAGTTGCAGAAAGCCCTGATTCCGCCGGACCCGCATGACAACAGCAACGTTTACCTCGAAATTCGTGCGGGCACGGGCGGCGACGAAGCCGCCATATTCGCGGGCGATCTTTTTCGGATGTATTCCAAGTATGCCGAGACCATGCGCTGGTCGTCCGAGATCCTGAGTGCGCGCGAAGGCGACCATGGTGGCTACAAGGAGATCATTAGCCGGATCAGTGGCAGCGGAATTTATGCGGCACTGAAATTCGAGTCTGGTGCGCACCGCGTGCAACGCGTGCCGACCACCGAGTCGCAAGGCCGCATCCACACGTCCGCCTGCACGGTCGCCGTGCTGCCCGAAGTCGATGAAGTCGAGGCCGAAGAGATCAACCCGGCCGAACTGCGTGTCGACACCTATCGCGCCTCGGGAGCTGGCGGCCAGCACGTCAACAAGACCGATTCGGCCGTGCGGCTGACACACCTGCCAACCGGCATCGTCGTCGAGTGCCAGGACGAACGCTCGCAACACAAGAACCGCACCCGGGCAATGTCGTTACTGCAGGCGCGGCTCCTCGATGCCAGGGTCGCGGAACAGCAATCGGAGCAGGCGGAACAACGCAAACTTCTCGTCGGGTCGGGCGATCGCTCGGAGCGCATTCGCACCTACAACTTCCCGCAGGGCCGGGTCACCGACCACCGTATCAACCTGACCCTGTACAAGCTCGACGAGATCCTAGAAGGCGGCCTCGAACAGGTCATCCAACCCCTCGTGAACGAGTACCAGGCCGACCAGCTCGCCGCCCTCTCCGGCTAACCGCGGCTGTACGAGCGCGTGCCGCCGCGAGCATGGTGATAGCGATGCGCTCGAAGCGCCGCAAGTACCGCGAGAAGTACACTCGACAGGGCGCCTCCCCCTCCACTGCTGCTTTGAACCGGTAAGGCCGCTTCGACTATCACGGTCCGGGTCGCGACAGCGGAATTACCGGCGAGGTCCCTGACACTGTAGGTTATCGTGTAGGTACCAGCACGGTCCGTGTTGACCGGGTTATCGACAGCGATTCTGTCACTAATGTCGCCATCGACATTATCGGTCGCCGAGGCACCGGCATCCGTGTAGGCGTTTCCTGATCGAACGGAAATCGTTGCCGAACCATTCAGGACGATTTCCGGCGGTACGCTGTCTGCTATTACCTGTACCGACAGATCAAAGTTGTCGCTGTCGAGCTCGCCGTCGCTCGCTACCGCAGTCACGCCGAGAGCGCCGATGACACCCGGCTCCGGCGTAACCGTATTCCCAACACGTTGATAACCTGCGCCATCCAGTACTCGGACCGACAGTTCTGATGAGTCGTGGTCGGGATCGGATAGCAGCAAGTCTGCTGCAGTTATCTCGATCGGTGTGCGCTCGAGAGTCTGTAGCGGGTGCTGTCCATTGATTGACGGCGCGTCATTGACGGGAATAACGGCGACACTCAGAACGTAAACATCGCTCTCCACCAGCCCATCGCTGACCGTTACCGGCACGGACAGTGCGCCGGAGAAATTGGCCAACGGTGTTACGGTAGTGCCGGTATTGGAGTAAAACTGGCCAGCGTGGACCGTGACTGCCAGGCTCGCTGGGTCGTTGCCGAGGGAGTCAACGACCAGGTCGTCAATGCTAATGACGATTGGCTGGTCTTCCAGCGTTTGCAATGGCACCTGGCCCAGTATTACGGGGGCAACCTTGTCCGTGCCCACGCTGACCAGCAGTTCGAATGTTGCGCTTTCGGCGGCTCCGTCATTGACCGAGATCGGCACGACGAGCGTACCCGTGAAGCCCGCGTCGGGCGTCAACACACCGTTCGAGTGGGTGTAGTTGTTGCCGGCGTATACCGTCAACTTGTAGTCCACGTGGTAGGCAGGATCGACGTCCGGGTCGCTGATCGTCAAGAGGCTGGTATCGATAGCCAGTCCCTCTCCTTCGCCCGTATCGAGTGCCACCTGGCTCTCGATGACCGGTGCGTCGTTCACGTTGAACCAGTTACCGACGCCGTAACTGCGGTTCGGCTCAAGATGGAACAGTTGCCAGGGTGTCTGTGAACCCCAGCTCGGGTTGGCGGGATCCCTGAACTGTGCCTCCGGGGGCAACAGCCGACTCCAGGTGCCGTCGTGATACAGCAGGGAATCTTCGTAACCCAGTTCGCCAATGTGTGGATAATCCGCATCGCCAAATATCTCGACTGCCGGTCCCCACCAGGCACAAGCCGCACCCGGAACCGAACAATCGACTTTGTCCTGCCTGTACAGGTGTTCCCAGGCAAGATCCCAGGCCGCGTCACAGTAGTTCCAGAGGTACACGGCGCTCTTCCACAAGGGCGGAGATCCATTGTCCAGGCGATCCGAATGGTTGGCGTAATAGAGTTGTTTCTGCGCGTGCCCACCCTGGTCCACGATCTGGGTGATGTTGCAGGTAAATTGCGGCAGTGGCCGCGACCACTGCCAGTCCGGCGCCACCGCACCATCCGGGCACGGAAAGTCCGGCACACAGGTCCAGGCAAAAAGCCCGAGGGAACCGGTGTCCTGGGCCTCGGTGTACATGGCTAACACCTCCAGCCCGTTGTCGACGCGGGAGGTGGCGGTCGTGTAGAGCCAGGCGGGCAACGGGGCATCGCGTTCGAGGCCGTCCGGATACACGAACATGCGCGTGTGCAGTCGGCCGCTGTCGACGGCGATCAATTGGTCCGGTGCATAGGCGGTCCCGGCGCTCATCGACCCGGGGACCGGTGCACCGCTATGAATGGCGGTGGTTGTCTTGAGCGCCGGCAGAAATTCGCCCTGCACGTCTCTGACATCCGCACAAACTTCCGAGTACGGCTCCCAGAGCGTGCCTGCCGGGCACGCTGCCTGCGCCTGGATCGCGGCCAGGAGCGCGAGCAACGCGCAACACGGGACCTGCAGATATCTGTTCATTCGGAGTATCTGCGACATGGCGGCACTCAATCCATTTGCGTGATGTAGACGCCGGCCATACCGTCTTCTTCCTCACCTCCTTCGACTTCCATGCTGGCATTGATCGCGAACCAGCGGCCACGGAGTCCTTCGCGCTCCAGGCCCAGCTCCGCAATCGTCGAATCCGGTGGCGCCTCGGCATCGAGCACCTGCCCGTTCATCGTCGTGTCAGCGGCAGTGATAACGGGTGACTGTCCCGGGCCCATTCGTACGTAGATCCCATCGACCGGGTCCTCGTAGACGCCATTACGCAGCCCGCCGGACCTGGCCTTGAAAGCCGTGTTGAATGTCGCTCCGACGCCGGCCGAGACGGCAACGAACGCCGAAGCGCGCCATCTCACGGACTCACCATCGTCCTCACCACCCTCGGCCGAGTGACCGTGGCTGGCACACGGGACTCTTCCCGAATAATTCCAGTACAGGAAGTTATCCAGTTGCTTGCCGCGCTTTGCCACAAGGTGGGTCATCCGCGTCTCGGTGTCGTGGACGAAAATGGCTTGTTTCGCGGGTACTTCCCGTTTCGCGTAACAACTCTTGCCGAACTTTGGATCATCCTGGTCGTCGCAGATGTTGCCCGGGTCTCCGAGGGTCTCCCCGGTAGCCGCACAGTAAAGCGACTGGTTGCAGTAAGCGATGCGGTTCTTGTTGCCTTCCTCCTTGCAGTAGAGCTTCACTGTCCTGGTCTGATTACCCCATGCGCCCCAGAAGCCCACATACCTGCCGTCGAACGCGATGCCCTCACCGATCGCCGTAAACCGGTCCTTGCCGGACTGGCCGGGCACGCGGTCGCCGATGCGGACTAGCGCTTTCAACGAAGGCTGGTACTGCAGTGGTGCAAGGTAGATGCCGCCGAGCGTTGGGGCCTCCTCGTTGTCGAATCCGGCAAACACGGCGCTATCGCCCGCGGCGTTCGGCGGAGCTGTCGAGCCGAACAGGACTTCGGTGCCCGGAATAAACGTGTGGGCACTGTTCGCGATCATCACTGCTGGCGCCGTACCGCCGGTCGGTCCGGATGTGAGATCGCGGTAATAAACACCTGTCCGGGCGATGCCCTCGGCCGTGAAATTGCCCTTGAACACGATGGTGTTGCCGTTCGCAACCGACGGTGCGCCGGGGAACACCTCGAACGGAATGTCACCGAACTCGGGCACACCGAAGAAAGAGAACCCGGGTACATGACCGAGCTTGGCAGCACCGGTTATCAGGCTACCGAAAGGATTCGTGTAGATCCCCGTCGTACCGGCCCGGGTCTCGTCATCATCTCCCAGCGAATAGCGATGCACCGGTCCGTGATTGCCGCGCGTCGCGATCGTCGCCGAACTCATATCGATGCGTGGGAACGACGGTGTCTCCGTGAACTTCGAGCCCAGGTTGTTCGGATTTGGAACCGTCGTGGTCTTGTCGAGAATCCGGACGATGTCGCTATCGGCAATCGACATGTCGCGCACATAGATGCCGTGTGTGGCCGGTCCCAGTGGCGGACCACCCCGGCTCCGCGCACGCATGACGACCAGTCCGTTCGCATTTACCGAAGGCTGGTTGTAACTGTTGAATGTTCTCTGATCGAGTGGCGGGATCAGGTCGTTATTGTTGACGACGGTCGTCCACTCGAACGGGGTATCTGGATTCGGTGCGGCCAGCGCAGTCATTGTCAACATTACCAATAATGCCATTGCCAATAATGCCGCGCCGAGCACATACAAAGGTTGTAGGTATCGGGGTTTCATGGTTGCCCTCCTGGTTCCCCGGGCCGTTGCGGCCCGGGGATGTGTTACTACCTGGTTACCTGACGTTGCTCGTCTTCTCGACCAGGTTGTTGCCCGGATTCGGGTCTACGAACTCGGGGAATGCCTCTGCTGTCCACTCGATAGTGGTGCGGCCATACGGTTCACCAAGGGTGAAAATCACCGGGCCCGTGGTAAAGCTCAAACCCGGCAGGATGTCCGCGAACGCATAGACGAACGGTCCCGGCAGTCCGTCGACCAGAACCTGCCCTCCGTCTGCTCGTACCGCCGTCACGACAAGCGTACCGGCAGCCGTATCCGGCCCCGCGTTTGCGACGGTCGCAATGAACTCACGGCCTTCCGTCGGGGTTTTGATTTGTTTCGGAACCTTCAACCCGGACTTGTCGCTGATCGACAGATCATATTGATCGGTGGGGTTCGGAAGCGGTGTGCACGGAACGTCGGTTCCGCTGCCCGGCGGCACTTCGTACGTGTGCATGAAGTTGATCACTGCGCGCGTATCGTCGGCTGCTTGCGCGAAACCGCGAATATTGCCGAGTGTATATCCGGGATCACCGTGGAATACGGCGGACATGATCGCATCGTAGGTAACGGTGTAGGTTCCTGGTGAAGTCTCAAACAGGAACTCGAACCAGCCGTCTAACTCTGCGCCCTCGGGGATGTAAGCCGGTGAAGGCAGCGCGCCGAAGTTGGTCGTGCGGTCATAAGTGTAGCTGCTGTAGTCGAGGAAGCATTTCTCGACCATTTCAATGCTACCCATGACCTCTTCTTTGACGTTTATGCAGATGGGGTCACCGAGTATCGTGGTGCCCGTGGTCAGGCCCATAATCTCGTTGAGATAGACGAGCAGGTCGATGTTGACCTGACCCGCTTTGTCCATGGCAACGCCGAATCCCCTGGCCGCGGTCTGGATTGCAGTCGCACCTTGCGGCAGCGGCACACCAATATCGCCGTCCCGCACCAGGTGCTTGAGTATCGACAGGTTCTGCAGCGGTGAGTCGATCGTGCCTGTGCTTAGCTCATCGCCGATATACCGGCTGTAGACAATACGGCCTGCCGGATCGATTGATGTGCAATCAGCAATCGCGAGATTGACGAGAACATCTTCGAGCTGCGAGTCCAGCACTTTCTCTGACGCGCGGGACAGGTTGACGCGGCCGAAGTCCGCTTCATTCGCGCAGCTTGCATACGCTGACGCGATGGCACAGGTATCCGGATCGGTCGGGATGAGACACGGCTCTGCTTCGCATACAAGCGGACATCCCACGTTCCCGGGGAAGCCGATTGGTTGCTGGCAACTGAAGGCATCGACAATGGGTACACCTGTCTCATTTCTGTACAGAATAATCAGGTCGCCGTAGTCCGGTGGCGTGGCGCCACCGCCTCCGCCGCCACCACCACCGCCACCACCACCGCCACCACCATATCCCTGGGCGAGCGCGTTACCGCTCAGGGCGAGGGCGCCGGCAATGAGTGCGCCGAGTAAAGTTGTGTGTAGTCTGGTGTTCATGGTTTCCCTCCTGGCTGTAACTCATCAATGGCTGATGAGGCTGAAACCCGCCGCTGGAGCAAAAGTGCCGTAGTCGTGTTTCTTACGTATTTCCTTGCGGTGTGAATCTGTTACAAAGTGTTACCTATGAACGCCGGGCGCCCCACGGAGCGCGCCAGCGGATCACACCTGCTGGTTGTGGACGACGACTGGGAAACCCGAGAACTGTTGTCCGGCTATCTCGGCAAACAGGGCTTCGAGGTTGCTACGGTCGAGAACGGCCGAGCCATGGACGCGTGGCTGGCAAGGCACACGACGGACCTGGTCATTCTCGATCTCATGCTACCGGGCGAGGATGGGCTCTCGATCGCCCGGCGCCTGGGCAGCGAACACAAGCTGCCGATCGTAATGATCTCCGCCCGGGGAGAAGAACTAGACCGGATCGTCGGCCTTGAGGTCGGTGCCGATGACTACCTGCCGAAGCCATTTAATCCGCGCGAGCTGCTGGCGAGGGTGCGCGCCGTGCTGCGGCGCAGCGTGCCAGGCAAAGATCACGAACCGGTCTTGGGCAGCAATTTCGAGTTCGGATCGTTTCGATTGGACTCCGAGCGGCGCGTACTTTACCGGGATTCGATCGAAGTCGACCTGCACCGGGCGGAATTTGACCTTCTGGACGTCTTTGTGCGCTGTCCCAACCGTGTACTCAGCCGCGATTTCATTATGGACTGTCTCCGCGGCAGCTATCGTGACCCCCTCGACCGAAGTATCGACGTCCGTGTGACAAGACTCCGGCACAAAATCGAAGCAGACCCCGCCGAGCCGCGCTTTATCCGCACTGTCTGGGGCGTCGGCTACCAGTTCACACCCCAGGGGATTGAGGCATGACGCTTGGGCCACGCTCCCTGGTCGGACGCACGGTGATTACGATCTCGGTGACCCTGCTCGTGTTCATGCTCATCTTCGTCGGCGCTGCAATGTATTTCGTCTACAACCCGATGGCGAAGCGCCACGCGGATGACTTCGCTGCAATCATCGTGTCCGCCGCGCATTCGCTTCAGAGCCTGCCCGAGGAGATGCACGCAGAGCTCAAGGAACAGCTGCTCCAGGATCACGGCTTGATCGTTGCCGACGAGACATCGGTTGTTCCCCATACCCTATCCGTCCTGCCGTATTACCCGTTCTTTCATGAGGCCCTGGACAGGCGGGCCGAAACCGAGTTGGTCGTTATCGAGTCAGCGGACAGTCCGGTCATCTGGGTTGATGTTCCGGCGCACAGCAAGGTGTTTCGCCTTGGCTTCGACAAGCAACGCCTGGGCATCAATCCGCCGGTCGTCCTGATTCTCGCGGTAGGCGGCGGCGCGTTGCTCACGCTGATCGCCAGCCTTCTCGAGGTGCGCAGGGTCGTCAGACCGCTGGGGCAATTATCCTCAGCGGTCAAGCAGCTCGGCTGCGGTCACAATCCCTCCCCGATTCCTGAGGAGGGTCCGGAGGAAATCGCCGCCCTGGCGCGGGCATTCAATCGAATGTCAGCGGGTCTGCAGCAGTTGTCGGAAAATCGCACAGTAATGATCGCCGGTATCTCGCACGATTTACGGACGCCGCTGACGCGCCTTGGCCTGGCTGTCGAGATGCTCGACCAGGATTCCGACCCGGAACTCATCGAAAGGATTCGCCGCAACCTGGATTCGATGAACAAGCTGATCGGGCAGTTCCTGCAGTTCTCCCACGGTTCGGAGGGTGAAACGCCAGTCCAGCTCGATCTGTGGCAACTGCTCGAATCGCTTGCTTCCGACGTAAAAACCGAAGGATCCGAGCTACAGCTGCATCGACGGGACCCGCCGTGCGTCTACTTTGCCGATGCCGTCGCACTGGAACGCGTGGTGGCAAATCTGCTGAAGAATGCCGCGCAGTACGGTGGCAGCGAGCCGATCGACATTAACCTGAACTGCACCGAAGAGGAGGTGGCAATCGAAATTTGCGACCGTGGCCCGGGCATCCCTGCCGCTGAAGTCGATGCCGTGTTCAAGCCATTTCACCGGTCGAAGGCAAACGGGGGTGATCGTGTCGGCGGCAGCGGCCTGGGTCTCGCCATTGCCAATCAGATCGCGCTCAAACATGATTGGAAGATCGATTTGCTGCCGCGCGAAGGTGGGGGAACAGTGGCAAAACTGAGCTTGCCGACGGCCCGGCGATTCGGGTTGTGCTAATCATCTAGTCAGCACGAATCTTATTCCGCCTCCTCGACTTCAAGCTCGAGTGCCTTGGCTCTCGCGTCCATCTTTTCCCGATGCTGCGCCTGGAACTGCAGCTTCTCCTCGTCGGAGTCCATGCGCTGCAGCTGCTCGCGATACTGGTTACGTTCCTCTGGCGACATCAATTCGCCGCCATAGATGTCCTTGTCGCTGATGCTCGTCGGGTCCTGGGTGTGCCGCTGGTCCTGGTCGCGATCCTTATCGCTATCCTTGTCGCGATCGCGGGTCTGATCCTTGTCATGATTATTGGCATGGTCTTTATCCTGGTACCGGTCGTGATCCACCTGTTGGTCAGGTTTGCCTGCTTTGCCGCCACCCTTTCCCTGGTCGGCAAAACTCAACATTGACGTCAGAGCCAGCATTGCTGCGACGAGTATGCTGATGACTGTTCTGTAGTTCATATACCGTTCCTCCTCACAGTTCCCGCTTGCCGGATCGCGCAGGCTTCAGGTAGCCGTCTTGAAGATCAAACGACGTTCGCGATCCACGATGAGGATTTTGTGGTGCAGGTGTTTCCGCAGGATTTCAAAGTGGGGCCGTTTAGTAACAGAGTGTTACCGACATCGGGTCAATCGGTCGGTACCTGTTTAGGACAGGGCCTGGTCGAGGTCGGCGATGAGGTCGTCGACGGCTTCGATGCCGACGGCAAGCCCGGACGCCGTTGTCACGTTCAGCCAGATGGAAACCGCGATCAAAGCGCGCAAGCGCAAGCCGATATTTGCTGTCGATATCGCGGTTCCCAGGGACATCGAGGCCGAGGTCGGCACGCTCTCCGACGTCTACCTGTACTCAATAGACGACCTCGACAAAGTCGTGCTCGTCGGCTCGGGCGATCGCTCGGAACGGATACGCACCTACAACTTCCCGCAGGGCCGGGTCACCGACCACCGTATCAACCTGACCCTGTACAAGCTCGACGAGATCCTCGAAGGCGGCCTCGACCAGGTACCTACAAAGTTTCTATTTCTGCAATTCTTCCCGAACCAGGTCTGCCAGTTGCTGCTGACCGAAACTGGGTAGCTGCCGGCCATTGACGAAGTATTCCGGTGTCGCAGTGACTTTCAGAAGTATCGAGTCCTTTTTGTCCGTTTCAATGCGCTGAAATACTTCCACCGTGTTCATATCGGCCCTGAGCTGTTCCATGTCCAGGCCCACGCCGGCAACGGCAGGCTCGATCTTGTCGGGCTGGACAGTATGGTGCTGCACCCACTCATTCTGTGACATCAGCAATGCTTCCAGGGTCTGCCAGTACCTGTCCTGTTTTCGGCTCGCTTCGAGGACTTTGAGCGCGTGCTCGGAGCCGTCATGGAACGCCACGTGACGAATCGACAGGCGAATATCGTCGGGCAACTCGGCCATCCATTGCTTGACCATTGGAAAAAACAGCGCACAGGTTTCGCACGCCGGATCGAGAAACTCGACGATATGCACCTTGGCGTCCGGGCTACCCAGGGTTGGCGCATGCTCGCTCGCGAGGGCCGCCTGCCGCGCCTCGGTCTCGGCCTGCGTTGACTGGCTGTCGGTGCCATCGCTGCGAAATGCCGTTGCCACGACGGCAAGGACCACAATCACAAGTGCTGCGACGGCGACGAGTATCAATGCCGTATTTCGGTTTGTCGTGCTCATAGTGACTCCACGCGTGCGGCGCAAAATTTAAATTCGGGGATCTTCCCGTAGGGATCCAGTTGCGGGTTCGTCAACAGGTTGGCGGCCGCTTCCGTGTAGCAGAATGGAATGAACACCATGCCTTCCGCCACGTCGCGGTCGAGCCTGGCCCGCAGCGTAATCGCGCCGCGCCGCGTCGACACCCGAATCATATCGCCCGGCGTCAGTTGCATCCGGTCGATGTCGCTCGGCGACAGGCATGCCACAGCATCGGGCTCGAGTTCGTTCAACGCGTCCGCACGGCGCGTCATCGCGCCGGTGTGCCAGTGCTCCAGCATCCGACCTGTGGTCAGGATCATTGGATACTCGTCATCCGGCAGCTCGTCCGGCGGCGTGAGGTCGGTGGGTACAATCCGCCCACGGCCACTCTGCGTCGGAAATCCGTCACCGAAGATGATCTCGTTGCCCGGCTTATCGGTCGCGTCGCAGGGATAGGTCACCGCGTCCTCTCGCTCTAGTCGCTCCCAGGTGATGTTGGCGAGCGACGGCATGATCTCTGTCATTTCCGCGAAGACATCGCGCGGATGCGTGTGATTCCAGTCGAGTCCGATGCGTCGCGCGATCTCCTGCGTGATCCACCAGTCCTGGCGTACATCCCCCGGCATCGGTACGACTTCGCGGGCGAGCTGCACCTGCCGGTTGGTGTTGGTGAACGTGCCAGTCTTTTCCGGGTGTGCCGAGGCCGGCAACACGACATCCGCATGCCATGCCGTCTCGGTCAGGAAGATATCCTGCACCACCAGGTGCTCCAGCTTCGCCAGCGCTTCACGTGCATGTGCCTGGTCCGGGTCCGACATCGCCGGATTCTCGCCCAGGATGTACATCGCCTTGATTTCATCGGCGAGTATCGCGTTGATGATCTCGACGACGGTGAGGCCGCGCTCCGGATCCAGTTCCGTTCCCCAGAATGCCTCGAATTTTCTCCGGTTGTCTTCGTTATTCACCGGCATGTAGTCGGGATAGACCCACGGGATCAGCCCGGCGTCCGACGCACCCTGCACGTTGTTCTGGCCGCGTAGCGGATGCAGCCCGGTGCCCGGTCGACCGACGTGCCCGGTGATGAGCGCAAGCGCGATCAGGCCGCGCGCATTGTCCGTGCCGTGCACAGATTGCGAGATGCCCATGCCCCAAAAAATGATCGAGTTGGTCGAGGTCGCGTAGAGACGCGCCACGTCACGGATAGTCTGCGCATCGATGCCGCAAACGTCCGCCATCTGCTCCGGAGGGAACGCCTTGACCCGCTCCGCGAGTTCCTCGAAGCCTTCGGTGTGTGCCTTGACGTATTTCGGGTCGTGCAGCCCTTCCTCGATGATCGTGTGAATCATTGCGTTCAACAGCGCCACGTCGGTACCGCCCTTGAATTGCAGGTTGTACGTCGCGTGGCGACTCAGCCGCTGACCGCGCGGATCGGCGACGATGAGCTTGGCGCCTCGCGCGACGGCATTCTTCAGATAGGTGGCCGCGACGGGGTGATTCTGTGCCGGGCGCGCGCCGATGACGATGATGCAATCGGACCTATCCGCCGCCGTGAAGGGTGCTGTGACCGCGCCGGAGCCGATGCCCTCCATCAGGGCCGCGACCGATGACGCGTGGCAAAGCCGCGTGCAGTGATCGACGTTGTTCGTGCCGAAACCGGTCCGGACCAGCTTCTGGAACAGGTAGGCCTCCTCGTTCGAACCCTTTGCCGAACCGAACCCGGCCAGTCCGGACGGACCGTTCTCCTCGAGCGCCTTTTTCAGGCCTGCTGCGGCCACGTCCAGCGCCTCCTCCCAGTCCGCCTCGCGGAAATGTGTCCACGGGTTCCCCGGGTCGAGTTGTATCGCTCCATCCTTCGGCGCGTCGTCGCGGCGGATCATGGGCTTCATCAGCCGATGCGGGTGAGTGATGTAGTCGAAGCCGAAGCGGCCTTTCACGCACAGGCGCTGTTCATTGGCCGGACCATCGCGCCCGTCGACGTAAAGAATCTTGTCGTCCTTGACGTGCACGGCGGTCTGGCAACCGACGCCGCAATAGGGGCACAGGGTATCGACGGAGCGATCCGCGTATTCCTGCCGCGTGCCGGCCTCGTCCAGCAGGTTAGCTTCCATCAACGCGCCGGTCGGGCATACCTGCACGCATTCGCCGCAGGCTACACAGGTCGAGTCCCCCATCGGGTCGTCGAAGTCGAACACGATCTTCGCGTTGTTACCGCGATGGGCCATGCCAATAACGTCGTTCACCTGCACATCGCGACAGGCGCGTACACAGAGATTGCAGTGAATGCAGGCATCCAGGTTGACGGCGATCGCGACATGGCTGGAATCACCATCCGTCTTCGCCCGAGCCGGGAAACGGCTGTCAGCGATCTCCATCGCATCCGCCCAGGCCCAGAACTTCGACTGCGGATCGTGCGCCGTCTCGCGCGCCGGCTGATCGGCGATCAGCAATTCCATCACCATATTCCGCGCGTTCGTAGCCTTATCCGAGGCCGCGCGCACGACCATGTCCTGCGATGGCTTCCTGACACAGGACGCGGCGAGCACGCGCTCGCCTTCGATCTCGACCATGCAGGCCCGGCAGTTGCCGTCGGGACGGTAGCCCGGTTCCGGCGCGTGGCAAAGGTGCGGAATCTTCGTGCCCTGCCGCTCGGCCACCTGCCAGATCGTTTCATCCGGCGAGGCCTCGACCTGCTTGCCGTCCAGGGTGAAGGTGATCTTGGCGGTCACGACAACTCCTCCGGAAAATATTTCAGGAGACACAAGAGGGGATTCGGCGCCGCCTGCCCCAGCCCGCAAATCGAAGCCGAGGCCATCGCGCTGCAAAGTTCACGGAGCAATCCCTCGTCCCACTCCGTTTCGGACATAAGCGTCACGGCCTTCTCGGTGCCGACACGGCAGGGCGTGCACTGGCCGCAGCTCTCGTCCTCGAAAAACCGCATGACGTTGAGCGCGGCTTCTTTGATGTTGTCCTTGTCCGATAGCACCATCACTGCCGCTGAACCGATGAAACAGCCGTACTCTTCGAGCGTGCCGAAGTCGAGCGGAACGTCTCCCATGCTCGCAGGCAATATGCCACCCGAGGCGCCTCCCGGCAGGTAGGCTTTGAACGTGTGTCCATCGGCCATGCCGCCGCAATACTCGTCGATGAGTTCACGCACGGTAATGCCGGCCGGGGCGAATTTGACGCCGGGTTCCTTCACCCTGCCCGAGACCGAGAAGCTGCGTCGTCCCTGGCGCCCGTTGCGGCCTTCGCCGGAAAACCATGCCGGACCCTTTTCGATGATGTCGCGCACCCAGTACAGGGTCTCGACGTTGTGAATCAGCGTCGGCTGTCCAAAGAGGCCCACCTGGCTCGGGTAAGGCGGCTTGTGGCGCGGTAGCCCGCGTTTGCCCTCGATGCTCTCGAGCATCGCAGACTCTTCGCCGCAGATATACGCGCCCGCGCCACGGCGGAGATGGATAGCGCAACCGCCATTAAGCCCCTCGCGTTCGAGGTCGGCGATGGCCTCCTGGAGAATTTCGCGCACGGCCGGATATTCGTCGCGCAGGTAAATGTAGATCGCCTCCGCCTCGACCGCCCATGCCGCGACCAGCATGCCCTCGAGGAAGCGATGAGGATCGCGCTCCAGGTAGTAGCGATCCTTGAACGTGCCCGGCTCGCCCTCGTCCGCGTTCACTGCCAGCAGGCGGGGGCCGGTTTCCTGCCGGACGAAGCGCCATTTTTGCCCCGCCGGAAAGCCCGCACCGCCAAGACCACGCAAGCCGGAGTCCTCCATCGCAGCAATCACGTCGTCTGCCGATCGCGAGCCTGCGAGGCAGTCGCGCAAGAGCGTGTAGCCGCCCTCTTTTGTGTATGCATCACAACGCACATAGTTGGGAACGTCGGGAAGACGGTCGCCGCCTTGCACCGTCGCGACGATCGAGTCCGCATCGGCGTAGTCGACATGCCGGTGCCCCACCTCCGCCACGGGCGCCGTATCGCAGCGCCCCATGCAGGGAGCGCGCACAACGCGCACATCGGCACCGAGCGTACCGGGCAGCGACTCGAGTAAATCTTCACCGCCGGCATTCGCACAGGTCAGGCTGTCGCAGACACGGACCGTGACTGGCGGCGGCGGAGTTTCGCCATCCAGGACAATGTCGAAATGGGCATAGAAGGACGCGACTTCATACACCTCGGCCATGGCCAGGCGCATTTCGATCGCGAGTGCCTGCAAGTGCGCAGCGCTTAAGAAACCGTAGCGATCCTGGATCAGGTGCAGATGCTCGACAAGCAGATCGGGCTCACGCGACCGGTCGCCAAGCAATGCCGCGATCTCGTCGCGCGCCGCCGAATCGGGCTGGCGCCCCTTGTGAAACGCAGGCGAACGCCGCCGCCCCGACCCGGGGCCTATCCTGCGCTGGTCTCCGCCATTATTGCCTCTATCTACCATCGCGCCATATTCCTGTCCGCAACCGATTACGCGCCGTTTTTCGCGTGCAGTCGCGGATTTTAACGCCCTTGAGCCATGGCCAGAAAGAAAAAAGCCATATGGTGGTCAGGGGCAGCGTCGAACCGCCGACACACAGATTTTCAGCCCAAGGCCTGGTCGAGATCGGCGATGAGGTCGTCGAGATCTTCGATGCCGACAGACAGGCGAATCAACTGGTCGCTGATGCCCAGCGCGGCCCTTTCTTTTTTGGGGACGGAGGCGTGCGTCATGATGCCCGGGTGGTCAACGAGGCTTTCGACGCCGCCCAGGCTCTCGGCCAGTGCAAACACCTCGCAGGTTTCGAGGAAACGCCGCGCATCCGCCAACTCGCCTTTAATAAAGAATGTCACGATACCGCCGAAGTCCGACATCTGGGCTTTCGCCAGGTCATGCTGCGGGTGCGACTCAAGACCGGGAAATAAAACTCTCTCCACGCGGTCATCTTTTTCCAGCCAGGCGGCAATCACCGCCGCGCTGCGGCAGTGCCGTTCCATCCGGACATCAAGAGTCTTGAGACCGCGCAACGCGAGGAAGCTGTCGAACGGACCGGCAACCGCACCGATCGAGTTCTGCAGGTATGCAAGCTGTTCCGCAAGCCCGTCATCGGCAGTAACGGCAATACCGCCCACCATATCGGAGTGGCCATTGAGGAATTTCGTTGCCGAGTGCATGACGATGTCGCAACCGAGTTCCAGTGGCCGCTGTAAATAAGGAGTCGCAAACGTGTTATCGCAGACGAGCAGGATATCTTTGCCGGCCGCGATCTCCGCGACCGCCTTGAAGTCGATAATTTTCAGCAGCGGGTTGCTGGGACTCTCGATCCAGATCATGCGCGTGTTGTCCTGCAGCGCATTCTCGACCTCGCTCGGGTCGGTCATGTCGACATAGCTGAACTCCAGGCCGGTGCTGCGTTCGCGCACACCGGAAAACAGGCGTCGCGTGCCACCGTACAGATCGTCGAGCGAGATTACGTGGCTGCCGCTGTCTATCAGTTCAAGGATGGTGCCGATCGCGGCCATGCCGGAGGCGAACGCAAAACCGTGCGTTCCGGCTTCGAGATCGGCGACGCAGCGTTCATAGGCCATGCGTGTCGGATTCTGCGTGCGCGAGTACTCGTATCCCTGGTGCACACCCGGGCTTTCCTGCACGTAAGTCGACGTCGCGTAGATCGGTGGCATGATGGCACCGGTCGTCGGATCCGGGCTCTGCCCCGCGTGGATCGTACGAGTCGCGAAGGCGCGCTTCTTGTCGTCTTTGCTCATCGGCGTGGCTCCTTACATCTGCCGTCGCAGATAGTTGAGCACATCGGACCGGGTGATCAAACCCAGGAACTCGTCGCCATCCATAATCGCCGCGTACGGCTGCACGTGCAGCATCGCAACGAGATTATTGACGCTGGTCGTATGATCCAGCTTGATAAATGCGGACTCCATTGCCTCGGCGACGGACGCATTCATCAGCTCCGGCTTGCCGAATACGTACTGAATAATTGCATCTTCCGTGACGATGCCGACGAGCTTGCCTCTGTCCATCACGGGAAGTTGCGAGAATCCCGCGTTGCGCAGCCTGTTGTGCGCCGTGGTCAGCACGTCGGTTGGTCCAATGGTGATGGTAGCGCGCTCGCCGTGCGGACGACCGATGAGATCGCGCAGATCGCCCTGCTGGTCTCGCTCGATGAATCCCTGGTCTTCCAGCCAGAAGTCATTGAAGAGTTTCGACAGGTATTTGTTGCCGGTATCGCAGGCCAGCGTGACGACGTTTTTCGCCTCGGTCTGCTCGCGGCAATACTTGAGTGCCGCGGCCAGCAGCGTACCCGACGACGATCCTGCGAGCACACCTTCTTTTCTCAGCAGCTCGCGTGCCGTCGCGAACGATTCGGCGTCACTAATCGCATAGGCGCTCTTGACCTGGCCGAAGTCCGAGATCGACGGGATAAAGTCCTCGCCGATGCCTTCGACGAGCCAGCTGCCGGGTTCACCGAGCTCTCCCTTGTTAATGTAGTCCGCGATTACCGAGCCGACCGGATCGGCCAGCACCAGTTCGACCTCGGGCGCGTTCTCGCGGAAGAACTTGCTGAAACCCGCGACGGTGCCGCTCGATCCGACGCCAAGCACAATCGCATCGAGCTTGCCGTCCATTTGTTCGAAGATTTCCGGCGCCGTCGTCATCTCGTGCGCCAGCGGATTATCGGGATTGCCGAACTGGTTAATGAAGTAAGCGCCCTGCTCTTCGGCAATCCGCTTGCCGACGTCCTGGTAGTACTCCGGGTGTCCTTTACCGACGTCAGAGCGTGTCAGCACGACATCGGCGCCCATCGCACGCAAGTTAAAGATCTTCTCCTGGCTCATCTTGTCGGGCAGCACCAGGATCATTTTGTATCCCTTCTGCGCAGCGACAAGGGCAAGCCCGATACCGGTGTTGCCGGCGGTAGCCTCGACGAGGGTGTCGCCGGGTTTGATGTCACCGCGTTTCTCGGCTTCCTCGATCATCGAGATACCAATGCGGTCCTTGATGGAGCCGCCCGGATTCATGAGTTCGAGTTTCAGAAACAGCCGGCACGGCCCGGTGTCGAATTGTTTGACTTCGAGTATCGGCGTCTTGCCGACCATGTCGAGTATGTTGGAATAGACCATCATGCACGTATAGTTGCTAGGGAAACTGGCAGCGAGTGTACGCGAAGGCGAGGCCCACCCACCAGCCTCGGAAACTACGACCATGACGGAAATCCTGCGAATCGACAGCGTTCTCGACGCCGCCACCCGGCGGCTCGAGGCAGTCAGCGACTCTGCGCGCCTCGACGCGGAGTTGCTGCTGGCGCGTGCCATCGACATGCCGCGCAGCTACCTGTTCGCCCACCCTGAGGACACGCTCGACGAGCTCGCCGCAGCGCGCTTCGAAACTGCGCTCGCCCGAAGGGCCGATGGTGAGTCGCTGGCATACATTACCGGTGTCAGGGAATTCTGGTCACTCGAACTCATGGTCACGCCGGCGACCCTCGTGCCGCGCCCCGAGACCGAGAATCTCGTTGACCTGGCGCTGCGGGAAATTCCGCGCGATGCTGACTGGCAAATACTCGATCTCGGCACGGGCAGCGGCGCCATCGCGCTGGCCATCGCGAAGGAGAGGCCTCTTTGCGAAGTAACGGCGACCGACATCAGCACCGACGCGCTTGCCGTGGCCGCGCAGAACGCCCGGCAGCTGGATATTCCCGGTATCGACTTTGTTGTTGGCGACTGGACCGAGCCCGTCGCGGGCAAGACTTTCAATGTCATCGTGTCGAACCCGCCCTACGTTCGTGCCAGTGATCCGGCCCTGGACGCGTTGCAACACGAACCGCAGTCGGCGCTAGTCGCAGGCGATGACGGTCTGGACGCGATACGCACGATTGCCCGTGACTGCATGGCGCTGCTGGACAGCGACGGCGTATTGCTCGTCGAGCACGGTGCAGAGCAACCGGACGCTGTCGAACAGCTGTTTGCGTCGCACGGCTGGGAGGGTATCGCCTGCCACAACGACTACGCCGGGCTGCCGCGCGTGACCATCGCGCGCCGCGGCTGATCGATGCAGCAGAGGCGTAACTGTGTTACAAAACGGCGCACATTCTGACTTGCGAGACATCATGATCACAATCAAGACCAATCACGGCGACATCAAGGTCGACTTGTTTGATGAAAAGGCCCCAATCACCTGCGAGAACTTTCGCAAGTACATCGAAGACGGCTTTTTCGCCGGCACCGTATTTCACAGGGTCATTCCGAACTTCATGATCCAGGGCGGCGGCATGGAATCCGACATGCGCCAGAAAGAGACGCGCGAGCCCATCAAGAACGAAGCCGATAACGGCGAAAGCAATCGGCGCGGCACGCTGGCGATGGCGCGCACGGCGGATATCAACAGCGCCACCGCGCAGTTCTTCATTAACCTGAATGACAATAATTTCCTCGATCATGGCGGTCGAGATTTCGGCTATGCCGTATTCGGCGAGGTCGTGGACGGCATGGACATCGTTGATGCCATCGCCGCAGTGCGCACCGGGGATTTCGGCGGGCACCAGGACGTCCCTCTCGAGACCGTCACGATCAACGAAGTGACTGTCGTCGACTGAGCCAATGACCTCCGCCATCCTGCATCGCGACGCACGCCACCGGGCGCTGGCGCAGGTGGGCGAACTTGGTCAAGCGCGTATTGCAGGGGGCAGTGTTCTGATTGTCGGTGCCGGCGGCCTCGGTTGTCCGGCGGCGGCTTACCTCGCTTCCTCGGGTGTTGGTCATATCATGGTCTGCGACTTCGATACGGTCGATGCCACGAACCTCAGTCGCCAGCTGCTTTACTCGCCGGATGACGTCGGCAAGCCGAAGGCGACGGTCGCCGCCGACCGGCTGGCGGAGCAGAATCCCGACATACGCATTTCGGCGATTCCCGAACGCCTCAATGACGACGGACTGGCGAACTTCGTGGGACAGGTTGACGTCGTGCTCGACTGCACCGACAACTTTTCATCACGCTTTCGTGTGAGCGACGCCTGCGTTGACCATAAGTGCTGCCTTATTTCGGGCTCGGCGATCCGGCTCGAAGGCCAGATCGCCGTCTTCGGGCCCGACTACACGACGTCACCCTGCTACCGCTGCCTGTACACGGAAGCCGACGAATCGATGACGAACTGCGCGGGAAACGGCGTGCTTGCGCCTGTACCCGGCGTCATCGGCACGCTGATGGCCGTCGAAGCGCTGAAATTCCTCGCGGGAATCGAATCTCCGCGAGGCGCACTATGTCTTTACGAGGCTGGTAGCGGCGAATTTCGCTCGGTCCGGATCCAGAAGCGCGCAGACTGTCCCGCCTGTTCCTGACTACGCCGCGTCCGCAGCGCCCGGTTCGTAGCCGAGATTCGGCGCAAGCCATTTCTCGGCCTCCGCAAGACTCATGCCTTTGCGGCTCGCATACGACTCCACCTGGTCACGATCGATCTTGCCGACAGCAAAATAGCGCGCATCCGGGTGCGAGAAGTAGAAACCGCTCACCGCGGCAGTCGGCACCATCGCGAAGGACTCCGTGAGACTCAGCCCGATAGTCGCTTCTACGTCCAGCAACGACCATAGCTTTGCCTTCTCCGTATGGTCGGGGCACGCGGGGTAGCCTGGCGCCGGGCGGATACCGCGGTATTTCTCGGCGATGAGGTCGGTGTTGTTGAGGCGCTCTTCGGGCGCGTAAGCCCAGTGTTCGAGCCGCACCTGCTCGTGCAGGTACTCGGCCAGCGCCTCGGCAAGCCGGTCGGCCAGCGCCTTCAGGATAATAGCGCTGTAGTCGTCGTGCGCGCGTTCGAAGCTTGCGACGTGATCCTCGATGCCAATGCCGGCCGTTACCGCAAAGCCGCCAATGTAATCGGCAATTCCCGTATCACGGGGCGCCACGAAATCGGCCAGGCAACTTTGCGGCTGGCCGTCGGGTTTCGCACGTTGTTGCCGCAGATGGCAAAGCCGCTCTGTGCTCGACACACGATTCTCGTCCTCGAACAGCAACAAGTCATCGTTACCATCCGAGTTCGCCGGGTAGAAACCGATCACGGCACGCGCCTGCAACCAGCGCTCGCTGATGATCTTTCCGAGCATGGCGACGGCGTCGTCGTGCAGCGACGTTGCAGCTGCGCCCACGGTGGCATCACTGAGAATCGCCGGGTATTTGCCATGAAATTCCCAGGCGTTAAAAAACGGCATCCAGTCGATGTATTCCGCAATGACGGCGAGATCGATGTCATCGAATACGCGGCTACCGGTAAACGCCGGTGGCGGTGGCTCGTAGGTACGCCACTCAACCTGGTGGCGACGCCTGCGCGCCTCGTCGAGTGAAATCTGTGGCGCGAGACGTTTCTTGCCTGCGTGTTGCTCACGTCGCCGCGCGTTGTCGCGCCGTGTCTTGTCGACCAGTGCGGCCCGCGTATTTTGCCCGATCAGAGCCTGCGCGACACCGACCGACCGAGATGCGTCTTTAACGTAGATGACCGGTCCCTCGTATTGTGGCTCGATCTTCACGGCCGTGTGCGCAGGCGACGTTGTCGCTCCACCGATCAGTAGCGGCAACTCGAATTCCTGTCGCTGCATTTCCGAGGCGACGTGCACCATTTCGTCGAGCGACGGTGTAATCAGACCGGACAGGCCGATCATCTGCGCCTGCTCGTGACGCGCCGCGTGGAGAATATGCTCGCAACTGACCATGACGCCGAGGTCGACGACCTCGAAGTTATTGCATTGCAGAACGACGCCGACGATGTTCTTGCCGATATCATGTACATCGCCTTTGACAGTCGCCATCACAATTTTGCCATTGCTGCTCATCTTGCCGTCTTTCTCTTCCTCGATGAACGGTACGAGGTGACTCACTGCTTTTTTCATCACACGCGCAGATTTCACGACCTGCGGCAGGAACATCTTGCCGTCCCCGAACAGGTCGCCAACGACGTTCATGCCTGCCATCAGAGGTCCTTCGATGACGGAGAGTGGCCGGTCAGCGGCCAGGCGCGCCTCTTCTGTATCGTCGATGACATGTTCGTCAATGCCGTTTACGAGCGCGTGCTCGAGTCGTTTCTCCACCGGCAATTCGCGCCACGCCAGGTCTCTTTCCTTGCCCTTGGTTCCAGACACCTGGTCCTTGTAGCGCTCCGCAACCTCGAGTAGCCGCTCGGTGGCATCGTCACGACGATTGAGCACCGCGTCCTCGACAGCATCACGCAGATCGGTGGGCAAGTCCTCGTAGATCGCGAGTTGCCCGGCATTCACGATGCCCATGTCCATGCCTGCGCGTATCGCGTGATAAAGGAATACCGAGTGAATAGCCTCACGAACGACATTGTTGCCACGAAACGAGAACGACACGTTACTGACGCCGCCCGACACCATGGCATGAGGAAGCCGTGCCTTGATCTCTCGCGTGGCGTCGATGAATGCGACGCCATATGCCGAGTGCTCCTCGATGCCCGTCGCGATCGCGAAGATGTTCGGGTCGAAAATGATATCGGCGGGATCGAAGCCGATCTGTTCGGTCAGGATTTCGTAGGAGCGCCGGCAGATGTTGACCTTGCGCTCGATCGTGTCCGCCTGGCCCTGCTCGTCGAAGGCCATGACGATGACCGCGGCGCCGTAGGAGCGCACCAGGTTCGCCTGTTCGATGAAACTCTCTTCGCCTTCTTTCAGGCTAATCGAGTTGACGACTGCCTTACCCTGCACGCAGCGTAATCCTGCTTCGATGACGGACCACTTCGACGAGTCGATCATGATCGGCAGGCGCGCGACATCGGGCTCGGACGCGATCAGGTTCAGAAACGTCACCATGGCCTGCTCGGAGTCCAGCATGCCTTCGTCCATATTAACGTCGATGACCTGCGCACCGTTCTCGACCTGCTGCCGTGCCACCTGCACCGCGGCCGCATAGTCGTCGGCCTCGATCAGGCGGCGGAAAATGGCAGAACCCGTGACGTTGCAGCGCTCACCGACGTTAACAAACAAATCGTCGGGCCCGATATTCAGGGGCTCGAGCCCGGAGAGGCGGCAACGCACCGGCACCTCGGGTACGGTCCGCGGTGCAATATTGCGGATGGAATTTTTCAGCGCCGCAAGGTGTTCCGGCCGTGTACCGCAACACCCGCCAACCATGTTGACGAGTCCACTTTCAGCGAACTCGCCCACAACATCGGCCATGTCCTCCGGCGTTTCATCGTATTCACCGAACTCGTTCGGCAAACCTGCATTCGGATGCGCGCTGACCCGCGTACCGGCGATGCGTGAGAGTTCGTCCACGTACGGACGCAGGTCTTTCGCACCGAGCGCACAATTGAGACCGATCATGAACGGATCAATGTGTCGTACCGAATTCCAGAACGCCTCGGCGGTCTGGCCCGATAATGTGCGTCCGGATGCATCCGTGATCGTCCCTGAAATCATGACGGGTAACGTTACGCCCGTCTTCCCGAAAGCCTGTCGTATCGCGAAGATGGCCGCCTTGGCGTTCAGCGTATCGAAGATGGTCTCGACCATCAGAAAATCCACGCCACCGTCGATCAGCGCACACGCAGCATCCTGGTAGGTTGCGGCGAGTTCCGCGAACGTGATGTTGCGGTAGCCCGGGTCATTGACATCAGGCGAAATTGACGCCGTACGATTGGTCGGTCCGAGCACGCCGGCAACGTAGCGCGGGCTGTCGACCATTGCCGCGTGCGCATCGGCGCATTCTCGCGCAATGCGCGCGGCTGTGAAATTTAGTTCGGCGACCAGCGACTCCATGCCGTAGTCGGCCATCGACGGTGCATTCGAGTTGAATGTATTTGTCTCGATAATATCGGCGCCCGCTTCGAGGAACTGCCGATGAATGTCGCGAATCACCTGCGGACGGGTGATCGACAACAGGTCGTTGTTGCCTTTCAGGTCACGATCCCAGCCGGCGAAGCGCTCGCCGCGATACTCGTCCTCGCCTAGACCGTAGCCCTGGATCATCGTGCCCATGGCACCGTCGAGCAATACGATGCGACGTTCGAGTCGCTCGAAGAGCGATTTGATGCGATCAACCCGATCCATGAGCGCTCCTATGCGGCCACCTGCTTCGGCCGCACGCCCAGCGCATGGCAGATAGCAAAAGTCAGTTCGGACCGATTGAGCGTATAGAAGTGAAATTCGTCGATACCCTCAGCCTGCAGCTTGCGAACCTGTTCGATCGCCACATTCGCGGCGATGAGCCGGCGCGTCTCAGCGTCGTCGTCGAGCCCGACGAATCGCTCGTGCAACCACCCCGGCACCGAAGCGCCGCACTGCTTCGCAAACTTCGTCAATTGCGGGAAGCGCGTTATCGGCAGAATACCCGGCACGATGGCCGATTCGATGCCGGCAGTGCCGCAAAGGTCACGAAATCGCAGGAACTTGTCAGTGTCAAAGAAGAACTGCGTGATTGCGCGCGTCGCGCCCGCATCGAGCTTCCGCTTGAGGTTGTCTATATCGAATAGCGGATTCGGCGCTTCGGGATGCACTTCCGGGTACGCCGCCACCGAAATGTCGAAATCAGCGACCTTGCGCAGCCCGGCAACCAGGTCGGACGCGTAGGCGTAGCCGTCGGGATGTGGAGCGTGGGCATCGGCATCCTTCGGCGGATCGCCTCGAAGTGCCACCAGGTGACGCACGCCCATGTCCCAGTACTCGCGAGCGATGTCGTCGATCTCTCCTCGGGTTGCGTCTATGCAGGTGAGATGCGGCGCCGCAGTGAGTTCCGTCTCCTTCACAATGCGTTCCACGACATCATGCGTGCGCTCACGTGTCGATCCGTCCGCCCCATAAGTGACGGATACGAAATCCGGCCCGAGTGCGGCAAGTCGCTGAATCGAGTTCCACAGCGTTTCCTGCATCTGCTCCGAATGTGGCGGAAAGAACTCGAACGAGACTTTTACGTTTTCGATTGTTGGTTTGTTCATAACCTTGCGTCAGGCAGCGGCGGTCGCTGCGTCGTGTTTTGTGGCAACGGCGAGTAGCCATTGCGGCTCCTGCGCCGGAACAGCTCTTGCTGGCGCCAGTCGCAGTCCGGTCTCAGCGCACCACCCGGCCAGTCGCGACTGCAGGTCGGCAATATCCTGCGCGGCAAGAGACAGCAATATCAGCAAGCGGCCGCCGGGGCGCAGGATGCGCACAGCCTCCGCGATGGCTGCAGTCGCCCGCTCGCCGTCCGACAGCACGTCGTCGAGGATGGCCGTGTCGAATTCCTGTTCGGCGAAGGGCAACGAGTACATGTCGCCTTGCCGTAATGAACAGTTGGGCAGTCCGGCGAGCAATAACTCGGCCCGCGCGAAACGCCGCGCATCGGAGTCAATATCGACTCCGACCGCCCGCCTCGCCCGCGTGGCAAGCAATTTCAGAATGCGCCCCTGGCCACACCCGATGTCGACGAGGTCGCCGAGCGACTCGGCCACGGTCAGCGCCACGAGCGCGCGGTGCAGTGGCCGATCGTGTCTCGTGGCATCGGCCGCCGTTGCCGTGCGCGCTCCGCGCAATGCACGGAGCTTGTCCGAGTCTTTCCCGAACACGAGATCACCGTCCGGTATCAGGCTCAGCAGTCGCCGGCGCCGCGCCGCGCCGTCGCCGCGCGTGGCAACACGGTAGTAAACGAAATGACCGTCGCGAAATCGTTCGAGCAGGCCTGCCGCGCACAGCTGCTTCAGGTGCTGGGAGACTCGGGGCTGACTGTGACCAAGCACCTCGGTGAGTTCCGAAACGCTGCACTCGCCCTGTGCGCAAAGCGCGACCATGCGCAGCCGGGCCGGGTCGGCCAGGGCTTTAAACTGCGCGATTAGCTGTCCTGTCTCGTTTTCCATAAATAAATAAAGATTTATTTATATTTATAGACGGACAAGTCTAGCACCAATCAAACGCCGGATATACGACAATTGGCTCTGATTCACGGATTGAGAGAAGCATGACGAAACACATTGGAATCGTCGGCTGTAGCGCCGAAGGTGCGGCGCTTTGCTATCGGACGATATGCGCCGAATCCGAGCGCCGAATGGGCGAACACATGCACCCTGAAGTGAGCATGCACACGTATCCGCTGGGCGATTACACGCCGCACTTCCCGTCTGAGGACTGGGACGCGGTTGGCGATCTGATGTGTCGGTCCGCCGCGAAGCTCGCGGCAGTCGGCGCTGACTTCGCAATCTCTCCCGACAACACCATTCACCAGGCCTGGGAGCATGTGCTGCAGGGATCGCCAATACCGTGGCTACACATCGCAGACGAGGTCGCAGTGGAGGCGCAAAAGCAGGGTTACTCCAGACTCGGGATCACGGGCACGAACTTCCTGATGACGGGACCCGTCTACCCCGGCGCGCTCGATCGGCACGGTATCGAATACGAGATTCCCGACGAGGCCGATCGCCACGCAATCAATGACATTATCTTCGGCGAGCTCGTCAAGGGCGTCTTCTCGAGTAAGTCGAAGGCTTACTTCAATAGTGTCTTCGACAAACTTCGCGAGCGGGGCTGCGATGCCGTCATCATGGGCTGCACGGAAATTCCGTTATTGATGGACGGTGTCGAGACACCGGTGCCGACGCTCGACTCGACACGAATCCTCGCACGCGCCGCCATCGACCATGCTTTGGAGTAGGCGTTAGTCGGGCCAGGTGGACCGAGACTGTACTACTGAACGGAGTCGGGCCCTGAAACGACGTTGTCGGCAAATAGCCGTGAGATGTCGATCGGGTCAAAAGAACGCTGCCGCCCACAGTACTCGCAAGTGACGTCGACAATTCCCTGTTCCTCGACAGCCTCGCGGGTTTCATCTTCACCCAGCATTCGCAGTACTTCTTCGGCGCGCTGCTGCGAGCAGCGACAACGAAAGACAACGGGTTTCGATTCGAAAACTCGTACATCGTCTTCAGCAAACAACTTGCCGATCAACTCCATGTTGTCCGAGTTTTCGAAATCGCTCGCGCGTAGCGTCGCCACTACATATCCGAGCCGGTTCCAGTCGTCGTCGTTCAATGTCGACTGCCCCGGCATCTGCTGCAGCAATATGCCGCCGCTAAGTGATGCGTCGCTTACGAGCATCACATGACTCGGCACCTGCACCGAGCGCGCGAAGTAGTTCTGCAAACTGTTGGCGAGCGACGATCGTTCAATCTCGACAATGCCCTGGTACGGGCGGTCGCCCGTATCGACCGTGATCGCGCAGTGCGCGTTCCGGAGCAGTTTGCCAAAGGAATCCGCGTCACTGTTTTCGCCGAAGCTCGCCATGCCACGAACTTCGAGATCGCTCGTGCACTGCATGACTAGCATGTGCAAATTGCCGTCACCCTGAATCTGGAGAGTTATTGCACCGTCAAATTTCATGCTCTGCACAATAAGGCCTGTCGCGGCAGCCGCATGGCCGAGCGTTTCCCGGACAATCTCATCGTAATCGTGATCGCGCAACATGCGCCGCCAGGAGCGAGACAAATGAACCAGGGCGCCGCGAACCGGCAGGGCATCAAAAACGAACGGTGTAATCTGGTCAGCGCTCATCGGAAGACCCAGTCTAAGAGATTTGACCAGACTACGGCCACCTAGCTTTCGAGCCTGGCTCTCAAAATCTCGTTGACCTGGCCGGGATTGGCCTTGCCGCCGGTCTCTTTCATTACCTGGCCGACGAAGAAGCCGATCAGCTTGATCTTGCCGGCCCTGTACTCCGCGACCTGGCCAGGATTGGCTTCGATGATCTTGTCGACAATGGCCTCGATGGCCGATGTGTCGGTGATTTGCTCGAGACCGCGGGCCTCGATGACCTCGTCAGCGCTGCCTTCGCCGCTCCACATCGCCTCGAACACCTCTTTGGCGATCTTGCCCGAGATCGTGTGATCGTGGATGCGATTGATGAGGCCGGCAAGCCCTTCCGCCGAAACACGGCTGTCCTCGATCTCGACGCCTTCTTTATTAAGAGCGCCCGACATATCGCCGATGACCCAGTTGGCAGCAACCTGTGGTTTCGCCTCACCGGCAGCCACAACGGCCTCGAAGTAGTCGGCAAGTGCACGACTGATGGTCAGGATTGCTGCATCGTCTTCCCTGATGTCGTAATCGCTGACAAAACGTTGGCGCTTCGCGTCAGGCAATTCCGGCAAGGTCTCCCGCACCTGCTCAATGTAATCCTCGCCGATCTCGACGGGTAACAAGTCCGGGTCCGGGAAGTAACGGTAATCGTTGGCCTCTTCCTTGGAGCGCATCGGTCGCGTCTCGTCGCGTGCCGAGTCGTACAGTCGCGTTTCCTGCACGACCTCACCGCCGTCCTCGAGTACGTCGATTTGCCGTTCGATCTCGAAATTGACGGCTTTCTCGATGAAACGAAACGAGTTCAGGTTCTTGAGCTCCGTACGTGTACCGAATTCTTCCTGGCCGCGCGGCCGCACCGAGACGTTGGCGTCGCAGCGAAAAGAGCCTTCCTGCATGTTGCCGTCGGAGATGCCCAGATACCGGACGATCGCGTGGATCTTGCGCATGTACGCAATGGCCTCCTTCGCCGAACGCAGATCCGGTTCCGATACGATCTCCAGCAACGGTGTGCCGGTCCGATTCAGGTCGATGCCCGATTGGCGATCGAGGCCCTCGTGGATTGATTTGCCCGCGTCTTCCTCGAGATGAGCACGCGTAATACCGATGCGCTTCTCGTTGCCGTCATCATCGGCAATGAACAACTCGCCGTGTTCGACGATCGGCAGTTCGAACTGGCTGATCTGGTAGCCCTTCGGCAGGTCCGGGTAGAAGTAGTTTTTGCGGGCGAATATCGAGCGCGGTGCCACCGTCGCATTGACCGCGAGTCCGAATTTGCAGGCCATGCGCACGACTTCCTCGTTCAACACCGGCAGTACGCCCGGATAACCGAGATCAACGAGACAGGCCTGGGTATTCGGCTCGGCGCCGTATGCCGTCGAGGCCCCCGAGAAGATCTTGCTCGCGGTCGCGAGCTGCGTGTGGATCTCCAGCCCGATAACGACTTCCCAGGCCGCGTTCATTCGTACCCCTCCGGGCACCGCGTGTGCCAGTCTGTCTGCAACTGGTACTGGTGCGCGGCACGGAGGATTTCCGGCTCGCCGAAGTGCGGACCGACGAGGTGCAAGCCGACCGGAAGATCACTGGCGAAGCCACAAGGCACCGAGATGCCGGGCAAGCCGGCGAGATTCGCGCCAATCGTGTAAATATCGCTCAAATACATCGTGATCGGGTCGTCGATCTTGTCTCCGAGTTTGAATGCAGGCGTCGGCGACGTCGGGCCGGCAATCACGTCCACTTCTTCAAACGCCTTTTTGAAGTCGTCCGCAATCAGGTGCCGCACCTGCTGAGCCTTGAGGTAATACGCGTCGTAGTAGCCGGCCGACAGAACATAGGTGCCAGTCATGATGCGGCGTTTGACCTCGGCGCCGAATCCTTCGCTACGGCTGCGGCAATACAGATCGAGCAAGTCTTCAGGGTCCTCGGCACGATGCCCGAAGCGCACGCCGTCGAAGCGCGACAGGTTGGAGGAGCACTCGGCCGGTGCCACAACGTAATAAGTCGGCACTGACAAATCGAGGTCAGGCATATCGACCTCGGTAAGGATGGCGCCTTGCGACTCCATAACGGCGAGCGCCTCACGAACCGCGTTTCCCGTCGTCTCGTCAAGCCCCTCGTCGAAATGCTGTTTCACGACCCCGACGCGCAGACCCTTCAGAGACTCACCGAGCCCGGCAACGTAGTCGGGCACCGGGTGGTCGATCGACGTCGAGTCGCGCTCGTCGAAACCGGCCATGACGCCGAGCAACAGCGCGGCATCCTCGGCCGACCGGGTGATTACGCCCGCCTGGTCCAGGCTCGACGCAAACGCGATCATTCCGTAGCGGGATACTCTCCCGTAGGTAGGTTTCAGTCCGGTCGTGCCCGTGAGCGCGGCCGGCTGGCGTATCGACCCGCCTGTGTCCGTGCCTGTGGCCGCCGGCGTCAGCCTGGCTGCCACTGACGCCGATGAGCCGCCCGACGACCCACCCGGCGAGCGTTCGAGGTCCCACGGGTTTTTCACGGGACCGAAGTAGCTGGTCTCGTTCGACGAGCCCATCGCGAATTCGTCCATGTTGGACTTGCCGAGCATGACGGCGCCAGCACTCGCCAGCCGCTCGACGACCGTCGCATCGTAGGGCGATACGAAATCCTCGAGCATCCGTGAGCCGCAGGTCGTCAGCACGCCGCGTGTGCAGAAGATGTCCTTGTGCACCAGCGGTAATCCGTTAAGGACTCCTTTTTCACCGTTGTTTCGCAGAGCGTCGGCACGCTCGGCCGCCTGAAGGGCTGCGTCTGCGGTAACGGTTATGAAGGCATTCAACTCGGCGCCGTGCGCTGCAATCCGATCGAGCAATGCCCGGGTCAACTCCACGGACGTGAAATCGCCCTCCCCGAGTCCCCGGGCGAGCTGCGTCAGCGACTGTAAATGGAGGTCACCGGCAGTCATTCGATGACTTTGGGAACGAGGTAGAGGCCCTCGGACACAGCCGGGGCATTCTGCTGATAGTCGTCCCGGTGGTCAGACTCGGTCACGACATCCGCGCGCAGCCGTTGAGTGGCGTGCAGGGGGTGCGCCATTGGCACCACGCCCTCGGTATCGGCCTGCGACAGCTGGTCGACGAAATCGACGATCCGCGACAGCTTGTCGACGGTCTCGGCAGAGTCCTCATCGGCTACTCTGAGCCGCGCCAGCATTGCAATATGCTGTACCTGATCTTTATCGAGTGACACGGGTGTTTTCCGGGAGTTGAACTGTGCGATTTCGCCGCCGGGCGAACGTGCACGCAATGATACACGCCGCCTTGCGCAATGTCGTGGGCATTGCTAGATTGCACCGTTAACCTCGCTTCGGGCACCGCTCCACCATGTTTAAAAACATCCTGGGTTATTTTTCCAATGACCTGTCGATCGACCTTGGCACCGCCAATACGCTGATTTACTCGCGGGGCCACGGCATCGTGCTCGACGAACCCTCCGTTGTCGCCATCCGTGAGGACTCCGGTCGTGGTGGCCGGGTCGTCGAGGCGGTGGGGGCCGATGCCAAGAACATGCTGGGCCGTACACCCGGCAACATCACCGCCATCCGGCCGCTGAAAGATGGCGTCATCGCCGACTTCACGGTCACCGAGAAGATGCTGCAGCACTTCATAAGGAAGGCGCACGGCAACCGCTATTTCCGGCCGAGCCCGCGGGTACTCGTCTGCGTTCCTTACGGATCGACGCAGGTCGAGCGCCGCGCAATTCGTGAATCCGCGGAAGGGGCCGGCGCCCGCAAGGTGCTGCTGATCGACGAGCCCATGGCAGCGGCAATCGGCGCCGGCATGCCGGTGCACGAAGCCCGTGGTTCGATGGTCCTCGATATCGGTGGTGGCACCTCCGAGGTCGCTGTCATATCCCTGAACGGCATCGTGTATGCCGCGTCGGTGCGCATCGGTGGCGACCGCTTCGACGAAGCGATCACCAATTACGTGCGCCGCAACTACGGCATCCTGATCGGTGAGGCCACGGCCGAGCGTATCAAGCATGAAATCGGCTCGGCGTTCCCGGGCCAGGAAGTCCTCGAAATATCCGTCAAGGGCCGCAACCTCTCCGAGGGCGTACCGCGGGCCTTCACGCTTAACAGCAATGAAATTCTGGAAGCCCTGCAGGAACCGCTGCAAGGTATCGTTGGTGCCGTCAAGGAAGCGCTCGAACAGACACCGCCTGAGCTCGGCGCAGACGTTGCCGATCGTGGCATTGTCCTGACCGGCGGTGGCGCGCTGTTACGCGATCTCGACAAACTGCTCATGGAGGAGACCGGTTTGCCGGTCGTCATCGCCGACGATCCCATGACCTGCGTTGCACGCGGCGGCGGCCGTGTGATCGAACTCATCGACGAGCACGGTCCGGCGGTATTCGGACTGGAGTGAAGCTCACGTGCGAGCATACGGCTAATCAGTGATGGTCGGTTCGCATAGCAGCAGCAACCCCGCGAGAATCCCGGCGCTCGGCTTCCGCGCCCTGGCGCTCGTTGTCCTGAGTATCCTGCTCATGTGGCTGGACCACCGCGAGAATCATCTCGATGCGGTGCGTCGCGCGATCGGGGCCGCCGTCTACCCGATCCAGATCGTCGTCGACGCGCCGGCACGACTGTGGGGCTGGGCACGGGAAATCAGCACTAGCAAGAACCAACTGCGACTCGAAAACAGCCGCCTGCGGACCGAAGCGCTCATAACACGGGGCCGCACCCAGGAACTCGCGGCGCTGAAGGCAGAAAACGACCGGCTGCGAGCCATGCTCGATGCCCGCGAGCAGGTGCGTGGCGAAGTACGCGTTGCCGAGATCATGGCCGTCGATGCGAACCCGTACAGACACAACATCGTACTCGACGTCGGCAGCAGCGACGGCGTCTATGACGGCCAGGCAATCGTCGACGCCTCAGGCGTTGTGGGCCAGGTCATCGAAACGGGACTGACGACGTCGCAGGCTATTCTGATCAGCGATCCGGATCACACGTTGCCCGTCGTGGTGAATCGCAATGGCCTGCGCACCGTCGCCTTCGGCACGGGCAAGTACGATCGCCTGGATTTGCCGTTCCTTGCCAATAACGCCGACATCCGACCCGGTGACCTGCTGGTCACCTCGGGACTTGGTGGCGCGTTCCCATCCGGATACCCGGTGGCGGTTGTCGAGACCGTTACGAGAATTCCGCAGGAATCCTTCGCCGATGTCACCGCGGTACCCGCGGCCGCGCTCGACCAGGTGCGCGAGATCATGCTGATCTGGACCAGCACGCACCAAGGTAGTGGCGACGATGAGTAACTCTCGTGCGCTGCGCAATGTACCGGTCCTGATCACGATTCTCGTTGCGTTCATGCTGATGATCGTGCCGTTGCCCACCGGGGTCGAGGCGTTTCGTCCGGACTGGCTAACGCTGGTCCTGATCTTCTGGGTGATGACGGTGCCGCGCAGCTACAGCGTTGGCATTGCCTGGTCACTCGGCATCGTGCTCGACGTCGCACAGGGCACGATGCTCGGTCAGCATGCACTTGCGCTCTGCGTCATCGTCTACGTCACGGTCAAGTTCCACCTGCTGATGCGTGTATTCCCGCTTTCGCAACTGACGGCGACCGTGTTCGCTCTCCTCGCGTTGTACCAGTTCCTGTTGTTCTGGATGAACGGTGTCGCGGGCGTTTCGGCGCCGGCGGTCGACTACTGGGGCCCGGTCGTTACCGGAACCTTCGTCTGGCCGATACTGTCGACGTTCCTGTCAGGTATGCGCTACAGGGTACAAACGAGAGGATAGGGCCTAGCGATGGATCTGCTCTCACCCATCAAGGATCACCATTCCGAACGGCGGCTCTTCATTGCTCGGGTCGTCCTCACGAGCGTGTTCGCGATCCTGTTGCTTGGGGTTGTCATTGCCCGGCTCGTGCAGTTGCAGGTTATCGACTACGAGCACTTCGCCGAACGCTCACAAGGTAACCGAATCCGGATCGAGGCCGTGCCTCCGATACGGGGGCTGGTGTTCGACCGCCAGGGCAGAATCCTTGCCGAAAATCTGCCTGCCTATCAGCTCGAATTGATTCCAGAGCAGATCGAGGATCTCGACGACACGCTGAATCGGCTTGCCCGCATGAACCTGATCGAGGCGGCCGATATTCCGCGTTTTCACGAACTCAGCAGGAGCGGCCCGCGTTTCAAGCCGGTTACGCTCAATCTGCGCCTCAACGATGAGCAGATCGCACACTTCGCCATTCAGCGGCCGCGATTCCCGGGCGTCGACTTTCGGCCCCGCCTCGTGCGCCACTATCCCGATGGCAACGCGATTGCACATGTGGTTGGCTACGTCGCCGCGATGTCGACCCGCGATCTCGAAAAAGTCGATGCCTCGCGCTACGCCGGCACAACCCAGGGCGGGAAGACCGGTGTCGAGAGCAACTACGAATCACGTTTGCACGGCGACTCCGGATTCCGCCACATCGTCACGAACGCTCGCGGTCGACACGTACCGGCAGAGTCCCGCGACCTGCAGGAAACGCTGCCCGCCGACGCGCACCCGTCGCCGGGAGCAAATCTCTACCTGAGCATCGATCTCGAATTGCAGAAGCTGGCCACCGAACTGCTCGTCGGCCGGCGCGGCGCGGTCGTTGCGATGGACCCCTGGAGCGGTGAGGTCCTGGCGCTGGTGAGCGCGCCGTCTTTCGACCCGAACCTGTTCGCCGTCGGGATGAGCACTTCCCAGTTCTCGTCTCTGCAGCAGGACATGGACCGGCCGCTATTCAATCGTGCCGTGCGTGGTACTTACCCTCCCGGCTCGACGATCAAGCCGATGCTGGCGCTCGCTGCACTCGAAACGGGTGCCACCAATCTCGAGCGAAAGAGCATGTGCCACGGCTTTTTCATATTGCCCAACACGACGCACCGGTATCGCGACTGGAAACCGGAAGGTCATGGCGAAGTCAATATTCATGATGCGCTGGAGCAGTCCTGCGACGTCTACTTTTACGAGATCAGCAACGACATAGGCATCGATCGCATGCACGACTACCTGGACCGCTTTGGCCTGGGGAGCGAGACCGGAATCGATGTTACCGGCGAGCGGCCCGGTCTGGTGCCCAGCACGGAATGGAAGCGCAGCGCATTCAGCAACCGGTCGGACCAGCGCTGGTACCAGGGTGAAACGGTCATCGCCTCGATCGGGCAAGGCTACATGCTCGCAACGCCCTTGCAGCTCGCTACGGCGACGGCCGCGCTGGCGACGCGTGGCATTCGTTATCAACCCAGGATCGTTGCAGCCTGGGAAGATCCGCTGAGCGGAGAGCGCACGTTGACGTCGCCTGTCCGTCTCGACGACGTCGAACTCGATAACGTGTCCTACTGGGACGACGTCATCAACTCGATGAACAAAGTCATGCAGGGCGTACGTGGCACGGCGCGGGCTGTCGGCACCAATGCGCCTTATCGCATGGCGGGCAAGAGTGGCACGGCACAGGTGTTCTCGGTAGGCCAGGACGAGGAATACGAAGAGGAAGAGGTCGCGGAGCGGCTCAAAGATCACGCGTTGTTCATCGCCTTTGCCCCTCTCGAAAACCCCCAGATAGCCGTTGCCGTGATTGTCGAGAACGGCAGCAGCGGCAGCGGCGTCGCCGCGCCGATCGCCAAAGCGATCATGGACAAACATCTCGGGTACGACGATGCGGCTAAGTGACACGCAGCGCCTCATAACGGGCAAGACCGCGCCGCTCGGCGATTTCGCGCGCGCGATGCGGCGCATGCATATCGACGGGCCGTTGCTCGGTGGGCTGTTGCTGATTTCCGCGCTCGGACTCATCGTTCTGTACAGCGCCGTTGGCGAAAGCATGCGGTTGTGGATAAATCAGCTCGTACGCCTCGGCGCGGCACTCGTCGCGATGTTCGTCGTCGCCCAGATTCCGCCGGGCTTCCTGCGCCGCTGGACACCGTGGGCGTATGTCGGCGGACTGATATTGCTGACGCTCGTTTTGCTGACTGGCGAAGTGGGCCAGGGCGCGCGACGCTGGCTGGACCTGGGTATCCGCTTCCAGCCGTCGGAAATCATGAAGCTCGCCGTACCCATGATGGCCGCCTGGTATTTGCATGATCGCCAGATTCCACCACGCTTTAGCCAGATCCTGATCATCGCGGTCATTATTCTTGTGCCGACCGTGCTGATAGCGCGCCAGCCGGACCTTGGCACGGCGTTGCTGATTGCCGCATCCGGCATCATCGTCATAGTGCTCGCCGGCCTGTCGATACGGCTCATGATCGCGTTGGCGGTTCTGTCGGTACCGGGCGCTTACGGGCTGTGGCAGTTCATGCAGGACTACCAGAAGCAGCGCGTGTTGACGCTGCTGAATCCCGACAGCGATCCGCTCGGCGCCGGCTATAACATCATCCAGTCGAAGATCGCGATTGGCTCGGGCGGGCTTTTCGGCAAAGGCTGGACGAACGGCTCGCAGGCACAGCTCGAATTCCTTCCGGAGCGCGACACCGATTTCATTTTTGCTGTCATGGGTGAAGAACTTGGACTCCTCGGCGTTCTGACGCTGATCGCGCTGTACATGTTTGTTGTGGGCCGGGGCCTCTTCATTGCGATCCAGGCGCCGGATACCTACTCCAGGCTGCTCGCCGGTTCTATCAGCCTGACCTTCTTCGTCTACGTATTCGTCAACACGGCGATGGTCACGGGACTCGTCCCGGTTGTCGGTATTCCGCTACCGCTGGTTTCTTTCGGTGGCACCTCGATGGTGACGCTGATGGCCGGTTTCGGTATTCTGATGTCGATTCACTCGCACCGGAAACTTTTGCCGCACTGATGAATAAACGACTGTTTGCCGGCGCCGTACTCCTCCTGTTATCCGTAACCAGCGCACAGGCCATCGATCTCGATCAGCCCGAGGTCCGGACTTTCATCGATTCGATGGTCGAAGAGCACGACTTCAATCGTGAGGAATTGCGGGATATTCTCGGCGCGGCCGAGGTCAAGGACTCCATTCTCGAAGCGATCGCAAGGCCCGCCGAAAAGACCCTGAGTTGGGCAGAGTATCGCAAGCATTTTCTGACGCGCGAGCGAATCGATGCAGGCGCCGCATTCTGGGTTGAGAACAAGGACATCCTGGAATCCATCAGCATCGACACGGGCGTGCCTGTCGATATCCTCGTCGGCATCATTGGCGTCGAAACGTACTACGGCCGCATCACCGGCAGCTATCGTGTCCTCGATGCCCTCGCCACGTTGGCCTTCTCCTATCCACCACGTTCGAAGTTCTTCCGCCGCGAACTCGAGGAATACCTCCTGCTGGTTCGTGAAGAAGGCATGCAGGCTACGGACGCCACGGGTTCCTACGCCGGCGCAATGGGCCGACCGCAATTTATGCCGTCGAGCTACCGGGCGTACGCCGTCGATTCCACGGGCGACGGCAAGCGCGACATCTGGGACAACTGGACCGACGTCGCGGGCAGCATAGCGAATTATTTTCTGAAGCACGGCTGGAAACCCGGCGAAGAAGTCACGGCACAGGCCTCGCTGGGCGGCACATGGCAGGGGCCAAAACCGGAACCGGCGAATACACTCAAGGCAAGCGAGACGATCGCATCGCTCAGCCGCCAGGGCGTCATGTTCGTAACCGACCTGCCCGCCGACAGTAAAAGTGAATTATTGACGGTCGAGGGCGATGATGGTGCAGAGCATTGGGTGGGCTTCCACAATTTCTTCGTCATTACGCGCTATAACCGCAGCGTGATGTATGCACTGGCCGTGCACCAACTCGGCCAGGAAATCGCAATCGAGGTCAGCGGCGATGCTTCTTAGGCGCGCTCCACTCGGCCTGCTCATTTTTCTTTACGTCGTACTTGCGAGTTGTGGCGGTCGCGAAGTTCGCGATAGCGCACCGTCCGGCAGTGTCTCGATTCCCGATTTGCCCGGTGACGCGGTACCGAGGCCAGAACCGAAGAGCCGCTATGGCAACGGACCCGTTTACGAGGTGCTGGGTAAGACCTACACGGTCATGCCGAGCGGCTCCGGGTACAAAGAACGCGGTGTTGCATCCTGGTACGGCAAGAAGTTTCACGGCCGCCTGACATCCAATCGCGAGCCATACGACATGTACGCAATGACGGCAGCACACAAGACGCTCCCGTTACCAACGTACGTGCAAGTCCGCAATCTGCACAACAACACGACTATTATCGTTCGCGTCAACGATCGCGGCCCGTTTGTGCACAACCGCATCATCGATCTGTCCTACGCCGCCGCTCTGAAACTCGACATGGTCGGGTCAGGTACGAGCCTTGTCGAGGTCACCGCAATCACCTTCGACGACCCGGCCGGCGACCGGCCCGTGCGCATCGTCGAGCCGGCAGAACCGCCGGCACCAGTGCGCGCACCAGCTTCGGAACCAAGGCCAGAGATAGAAAAGAGCAACGAGGTCTTCGTCCAGGTCGGTGCTTTCGGTGACCGCGCCAACGCCGAGCGCCGCCAATCAGCATTAATTACCGGCGGTATCGGCGGTGTGTTTGTGTTCGCGGACGAGGCAGCAACGCCGCCAGTCTACCGCGTACGGATCGGGCCTGTCGCCGATGTTGACGAATTCGACAGCCTCGTAAACAAACTCGAAACGCTTGGAATTACAGACCCATACCTCGTCACTCTTTAGCTACGGTGAGGACGACAACGAGCAATACAAAAGCACAACTGGTTCGCACGGTCCTGATTAGTGTCAGCCTGATTCTCCCGGATGTAACGAGCGCTTCATCCAGCGCCACCGTCTGCCAGCAGCCGGGGCCAGAATCCCGAATATCCGTTGCCTATTATGACCACGAACAATCTCGTCTCGGCACATCCGGTGGTACAAGCGATCTCGAAAACTTCAGCACCGATTTGCTGTACAACACGACCGACAAATGGGCGTACGGGTTCGGCCATCGCACGACGATCCTGAATGTCGAAGGACTTGATTTACAGACGAACGGTTACTTGCACACCTTCTTCTTTCCCGTACACAAGGTCAGAAAATCCGGCACCGGGACTTTTCGGTTCAGTATTGCGCCAGCCCTGTCCGGCTCCTCAAATATCGTAAAAGACCCGGATGAATACTCCACTGATGCGTTGCAATTGCTGGCGGCGCTGACCTGGGAACGGCGGCTAAATGATCGTTGGGTATTGAATTACGGAATTTGTGGCGATCATCGTTTCGGCAACTACCAGGTCTATCCCGCAGTAAGCGCTAATTGGCAACCCCATCCGAGCTGGAGCATCGACTTCGGTTTTCCCCGGTCGCGGTTGGCCTTCCAGGTCTCAAAGTCTCTCAAGTCGGTGCTGGCCATCGAACCGAATGGCAACAAGTGGTACGTCAAGGACAAAAGCTTGCTGACGTATTCTAAATTGCTTTACGAAGCCTATCTTCTGGAATGGGCTCTCAACTGGCGAGCGCATGAACATTTCGAATTGACTGCCAGTATTGGCAGGGAATTCGACAGGCACTACGAATTGGCGCTGCTTGATGAGGGCGTAGTCCGCCTGACCGGCGACGCCTCGACCCGGATCGGAATCGGACTGGCGTGGATTTTCTGACGCCCTATAGTGTCGTGCCAATTCTGGTTAGAATAGCGCCCCCTTCTGATTCCCTGCTGTGAGCGTATGAAGCGTCTCGTCCTTGTTCTTATTCTATTTGTGCTGGCTACGGCCGCGTCCGCGCAGACCCGGCCCGTGCCCGCGGCGCCGGTTATTGGCGCCACGAGTTACCTGATGATCGACGCGAAATCGGGTCACGAACTCGCGTCGTTGAAACCCGATACGCCGGTGCCGCCGGCCAGCCTGACCAAGATCATGACGTCGTATGTGGTCTTTCAGGTACTGAAAGAGGGCCAGATCACGCTCGAGGACGAGGTCACGATCAGTGAGAAAGCCTGGCGCATGCAGGGCTCGCGAATGTTCGTCGAAGTCGGCAAGCGCGTCCGCGTGGAGGACCTGCTCATGGGCGTCATCGTACAGTCCGGCAACGACGCGAGCGTCGCGCTCGCCGAGCACATAGCGGGTTCCGAGTCTGTGTTCGCAGAAATGATGAACCAATCTGCACAGCAGCTCGGCATGCTGTCCACTCACTTCGTCAATGCGACTGGCTGGCCCGATGACGACCACTACTCGACGGCCCGCGATCTCACGACACTGGCAAGGGCCATGATCGAGGAGTTCCCCGACTACTACGCCTGGCACTCGGTGAAAGAATTTCAATGGGGCGATATCAAGCAGCCCAACCGCAACAGGTTGTTGTGGCGCGACGATTCGTTCGACGGCCTCAAAACCGGCCATACGGAAGCCGCCGGCTACTGCCTCGTCGCATCTGCGGAGCGCGATGGCATGCGGGTGATCTCGGCCGTACTTGGCACGGCGAGCGACAAATCGCGTATCGACGGCAGCGCTGCGTTGATCAACTACGGGTTCCGCTTTTTCGAGACGCATCTGCTCTACAAAGCGGGCGAGGAAGTCACACGCGCACGAATCTGGAAGTCTGCCAACGAGTACACGCCGCTCGGTTTCATGGAAGATCTGTATATCACGGTGCCCCGCGGCCGCTACGATTCACTGGAGTCGGTGCACAATATGCCGGCCATACTAATGGCGCCTGTCACTGTGGGGCAGCCGCTTGCAGAGATCAAAGTCAGTCTCGATGGCAATGACGTTGTTCACGAGCAATTGAGCGCACTCGAAGACAACCCGAGCGGCTCCTTCTGGCAACGCACCGTAGACAGCGTGAAACTCTGGTTCGAGTAGGCGCAATGAGCGACGAATCGCTGCTTGAGTTTCCGTGTGCATTCCCTATCAAGATGATGGGACGTGACACACCGGGGTTTCGGCAAACTGTCCGCGAACTCGTCGAGAAACATACGGGCCCTTTAGACGACGCGGCCATCCAGAATGCCTTGAGCAAGAACGGCCGCTTCGTGTCGGTCACGATCACGGTGTCAGCCGAAAGCCAGCAGCAACTGGATGACATTTATCGCGACGTGAGTGCGCACGATGATGTACTTATGGCGTTATGAATGACGATTCCGGAATGTCGTCTCACAGAATCGCGGTTCGCGATCTCGGCCTGCAGGAATATGAGCCGCTCTGGCATGCGATGCAGCGCTTCACGGATACGCGCGATACTGGCACGACTGACGAGATCTGGTTTACGGAGCATCCCCCGGTATTCACTCTCGGACTCAACGCGAGCCCGGACCACCTGCTGGAAACCGGCGACATCCCTGTCGTGCAGATCGACCGCGGCGGGCAAGTGACCTATCACGGTCCCGGCATGCTGATGATCTATCCTCTCATCGACCTGAAGCGCGCCAATCTCGGCGTACGAGACCTGGTAACGGCACTCGAAAGGAGCGTCGTGAACCTGGCGGCCGAGTACGGTATCGATGCGGCGGCGCACCCGGAAGCGCCGGGCGTGTATGTGGCGGCAACAAAATTCGCGAGTGTTGGCCTGCGCATACGGCGCGGCGCAAGCTACCACGGCATGGCGCTAAACGTGGCTGTTGACCTGGAGCCCTTCCTGCGCATCAATCCCTGCGGGTACGCCGGCCTCGAGATGACCGATCTCGCGACTCTCGGCGGCGATTCGGATCTCGGGGTCGTGCGAAACAAATTCCTGCCGCACCTGCTATCGAACCTGCACATGACGGACGCCGACATCGTTCAGGAGGCAGCCGAACTGCCGGTGTTCAACAACGATTGAGTTCAGCGAGCCGATCGGGCGTACCGACGTCTTCCCAAGCCCCTTCGTAAAGGCTACCGCCGAGTTGCCCGGCGTGAGCGGCCGACTTCAGCATGGGCGCCAGCGGAAAGCGACCCGCTTCGCAGCCGCCGAAGAACTCCGGCCGGTAAATGGCAACGCCGGAGAACGTCAGCGCTGGTTTGGCGCTTTCGATAACACGGTCGCCGTCAAGATCGAAATCACCGCGATCCTTGTGTGCCGGTGTCGGCACGAGCACCAGGTGACCGGCGTCGTGTTCAAGCAATCCTGCAGGTGGCAACGCCATGTCGGTAAAGACATCGGCATTGATGACGAGAAAGGGCTCGCTGCCCAACAGCGGTAGTGCCCGATGAATTCCGCCACCGGTTTCGAGAATATTGTCACCCTCGGGACTGTAGATGACGTTTAGCCCGTAAGGCCGACCCGAGCCGACACGATCTTCGATCTGCTCACCCAACCAGCCGAGGTTGATCACGACGGTGTCTATGCCGGCAGCCCTGACGTTGTCGAGATGCCGCTCGAGAAGACTTCTGCCCCGCACCTCGACAAGTGCTTTCGGACACTCCTCGGTAATCGGCCGCAAGCGTTCGCCACGACCGGCAGCGAGAATCATCGCAATCATGCGCCGGACTCCAGCGCGGGCAGGATGCGTGCGTTGATCAACTCGACGAGAAAACCCAGTTCCTCGTAGCGTGGCAATAGCTCGACGATGTACCAGAGTGTTCGTGGAATATCCTGCAGATAGCCGGACTTCCCGTCACGGTGGTTCAGTCTCGCAAAAATTCCCGCTGCCTTCAGATGACGCTGCACGCCCATCAGGTCGAAGTACCGCAGGAAATGTCCTTCATCGATACTGCCAATAAGTGAGCCGTCAAGTCTCGAGTAGTACTCGCCTGCGCACTGTCGCACCCACTCGGGCGGCCACTGGATATAGCAGTCTTTCAACAGCGATACGAGATCGTAAGTCAATGGCCCTTCGACGGCATCCTGAAAGTCCAGGATTCCCGGATTGTTGTTCGGCGTCACCATCAGGTTTCTCGAGTGATAATCTCGATGCACGAATACCTGCGGTTGATCGAGCGCATTGCTCACGAGCAGGTCGCAAAGCGATTGCCAGGCGACTTTTTCGTCACCGCTGAATTTGATTTGCAAATGCGTGCCACACAACCAATCGTGGAACAGCGACAACTCGAATCTCAGTAGCGAATCATCATAGGGCGGCAAGTGCGACTGGAAAGCGCTACCGCGTGACTGCATTGCAATGAGCGCTGCCAACGCGTCGTTATACAACGTACCCGCGCTCGGGTGGTCTTCGGCCAGTTGATCGAGATACTGGGTGCTACCGAGGTCTGTCAGTAACAGGAAGCCCTTGTCGAGATCTGCTTCCAGGATGCGGGGCGCATTGAGACTCATTGCCTCGAGATAACCGGCCACGCGGATAAACGGCAAACAATCTTCCTTCCCGGGCGGGGCGTCCATCACGATGAAACTTTCCGCACCTTTCCGTAATCGAAAATAGCGTCGAAAGCTGGCATCGCCGGAGGCTGGCGTCAGATCGGCGCCGGCGATAATGGCGATGCCCTTGGCCCAGCGTTGTAGCTCGGCGAGACGCGCATCCGTCACGGCATTGGAATCGTTGATCAGAGGTCTCCGTAACGCGTTGAAGCGCTTGAAAATCTATGCGAAGGTAGCAAACAAGGTAACAAATGAGAATGCTTGATAACATCCCGTTGTCACGAGCCACCTCCAAGCACTCAGCCCGGCCGCGAACTTGTCCTCGAAACACCTTATAACAGCGATTTGCCTGTTCGGCTTACCTGCAGTACAAGCCGCCGAACCGCTCGCCTGTGAAAACACGCTGTCGACACGGCTCGCCGCCGACGCGCCGGCGGCAATACTGCTTGACAGCCCGGACGCCATTCAGCTCGAAGCTGGCCGGGTCGAGGCGCAGCTTGGTGCGAACCCGACGGTGTCCCTGACAAATGGCATTGTGCTGCGACGCGCCGACAAACTCGCCGGCGCCGACAGTGCAAACTACGACCCCGCGACCCGTTCCATGTATCTCAACGGTAATGTTCGCTATCAAGATCCGACAACACAAATCCTCAGTGACAGCGCAGAATTCGCGTACGACTCTGGTCGTATCGGATTCTCGGGCGCCGAGTTTTCGCTTGGCGATAACAATGCTCGCGGTGCCGCGGAGCGACTGCAGATCGACCAGGAAGGATTGCTGCAACTCGACAAGGTGAGTTATACCACCTGCCCCCCCGGTTCGAACGACTGGCTGGTCGAGGCGGCGGACATTGACCTTGACACGCGCAGCGGAGTCGGCACGGCACGCGGCATGAAGCTACGGTTCCAGGGTATCCCAGTTTTGTATGCACCGTACCTGTCGTTCCCGATCAGCGACGCTCGCAAGTCCGGCATATTGACGCCCGAGATCGGTAGCACAAGCCGCAGTGGCACCGAAATTCGTGTGCCCTGGTACTGGAACATTGCGCCCAATTACGACGCGACCATCACGCCCAGACTGCTGACCGATCGCGGACTGCAATTGCAGACACGATTCCGATACCTGACCGACGCGCACAGCGGCACGATCGACGCCGAATATCTCAATGACGACAGTCTCGTCGACGATTCAAGATCGTATGTCGGCGTTGAGCATCACAGCCTGCTTCGCAATCGCTGGCGCAACGAAATCGAGTTTCGCGAAGTCTCCGACAACCAGTATTTCGAGGATCTCGGCGGCAGTCTCAGTACATCCACGACGACACACCTGAATCGTGCGCTGCGATTCGACCATCACACGGACACCTTGTCATTGTTTGCCCAGGTGCAGGACCACCAGACCATCGATGACGCCATCCAGCCGATCGACCAGCCCTACCAGCGTTTGCCGCAGATACTCGCGACGGGATACTGGCCGGATCGCTGGCTGGGCATCGACTATCGCCTGGACGCGGAAGTTGTAAATTTCGATCGCGATGTTGGGGTCACCGGCTGGCGAATGAATGTCGCACCGGAAGCGCAACTGTCAATCGCGAGACCCGGCTGGTTCATTACGCCGGCTGTCGCCGTCGACTATACGAGCTACAAGCTCAGCGACACGGCAGTCGGAGAGCCCGACAACCCCGACCGCCTGTTGCCGATCTCCAGTGTCGACATGGGCCTGGTACTCGAGCGATCGATGCGTGGCAACGGTTCGCAACGATTGCAGACCATTGAACCGCGATTACTGTACGTGCACATTCCTTTCGAAGATCAAACCGGGCTGCCGGTCTTCGACACTATTACGCCGGACCTGAATCTCGTGCAGCTGTTTCGCAAGAACCGCTTTCTCGGCGTCGACCGCATTGCGGATACGGACCAGCTGAGCATTGGAATAACATCCAGGGTACTCGACGTGGCTACCGGCCGCGAACTCGTGACGGGGACGATCGGGCAGGTCCGTTATTTCAGCTCCAGCAACGTGACGTTGCCTTTGGCCCCGAGTTTTACGGACGAGTCTTCCGATTACATTGCCGAATTGAAGTTCCTCCTGTTGCGGAATCTCAACTTCGACCTCGGCCACCAGTGGGGTACGGGCACGGGCGGCACGACCCAGTCGCAGGCGCGACTGCAATATCGTCCGGCAGCGAACAGGATTCTGAATCTCGCCTACCGTTTTCGGCGCGACTCACTGGAACAGGGCGACATATCCTGGTCCTGGCCACTGACCTCGAAGTGGAATTTCGTGGGTCGTTACAACTATTCCTTCCGAGACAAGGAGACGCTCGAAGAATTCTACGGGCTCGAGTACGGTAGCTGTTGCTGGGGTCTGCGCGTCGTATCGCGCCGTTTCATCTCCACTCGCGACGGAAATCGCGAAACGACTATCGGTCTGCAACTGGTATTGAAGGGTATGACCAACGTAGGCACGGCCGCTGACAAATTGCTCGAACGTGGTATTCTTGGCTACTCTGCGGACCCCCGGTAAGAAATAGTGTTTAAAATCATATGCTTATGCGCAGCTATCGCGTTCCTGACTGCGCCAGCCGCTAGCGCCGAGGAACTGTCCGAGACGGGTGAATTCCTCGACGGAGTGGCCGCGATCGTCAATGAGGGCGTCGTACTCAAGAGCCAGCTCAGGAATGAAATGTCGCTCATCATCAAGCGCGCCAATGAGGGGGGATTCCAGCTGCCGCCGGCGACCGTCCTGGAGGAACAGGTCCTCGAACGCCTCATCGTTTCAGAGATTCAGAAGCAACGCGCTGACCAAATCGGCCTCGTCGTCTCGGACCAGATGCTGAACGAAGCCATCGAACGCATGGCCACGCAAGCAGGAATTCCGTTCGACCAAATGCCCGCAGCGCTGGCTGCGGATGGCATCGACTACGCCGACTTTCGCAGCGGCATGCGCGACGAAATCACGCTCGAGCAACTGCGACGCATCATGGTTGCACAAAACATCGAGGTCTCCGACCGGGAGATCGCGCAATGCATTACTGATCTCGAAGATAACGTCGTGGTCAACTCCGGCTGGAACCTGTCGCATATCCTGATCAATCTGCCGGAAGGTGCCACTGCAGCGCAGATCGAGGAAACGCGCCTTCAAACGCAGGCTGTCTACGAACAGATCATCGGCGGGGCGGATTTCGGTGAAATGGCAGTTCGGCATTCCGAAAGTGAAACATCATTGCGTGGTGGTTCACTCGGCTGGATCGAAGGCCAGCAAATTCCGTCTTTCTTTGTCGACATACTGGCGGACATGACAACGGGAGACGTGTCGGAACCATTTCGTACGTCGAGCAGCTTCCACATTGTCAGAGTTAACGAGTTAAGGAGCGCCGTTGAGCGCAGCGAGGTCAATCAGACCAATGCCCGGCACATACTTATCACGCCGAACGAGATCATCGACGACGCAACTGCCAGGCAGCAGCTCGAGGACGCGATTGAAAAGATTGAAGAGGGTGAGGATTTCGGCGAACTCGCAAAATTGTTGTCGGATGGACCGACCGCGCCGGTAGGAGGAGACCTTGGCTGGTCAGATCCGGGCTCGCTCGTGCCCGAATTCGAGCAGGTCATGGATGCGCTGGAGATCGGCGAAGTCAGCGATCCATTCCGCAGCCCGTTCGGCTGGCATATTCTCGAGGTGATGGAACGGCGCGTGTATGACAACACCGAAGATCTCAAGCAACGTAACTGCGACATGCGCATTCGCAACAGCAAGATGGAAGACGAGACGCAACTCTGGATTCGCCGCCTTCGCGACGAGGCTTTCGTCGTCAAGCGCATCTGACTGCGTTGGCCGGCAGCCGGAAATCTCGCCGTGTCTGCATCGAATCCGCTAGTACTGACCGCAGGTGAGCCCGCTGGCATCGGACCTGAGCTCTGTCTGCAACTCGCAATCAGGAAAGACCTTTCGGATTTCGTCGTCGTTTCCGACCCGGCCGTATTGCGCACCCGCGCCGAACTGATCGGTGCCGAGGTCACAATCAGCGAAATCGCTCCTGACACGCCTGGCGGACGCCCGCGGCAGGACAATGAGCTGCTCGTCGTTCCATTTCGTTTTCCTGCTGCCGTGGAGTGCGGTCACCCGGACCCGGCTAACGCAGAATCACTACTCGACGGCCTGCGCTACGCTGTTCAGGGCGCCCTCGATGGTCGATTCAGCGGGGTCGTAACGGCGCCCCTGCACAAGGGTGTCATCAACGACGCCGGCTTCCCGTTTACCGGGCATACCGAATTTCTCGCAGATGTTTGCGGCAGCACATTACCCGTCATGATGCTCGCCTCGGGGGATCTGCGTATCGCCCTGGCGACGACGCATCTGCCACTGAAAGACGTTCCCGCGGCGATCACGCGCGAACGGCTGCAAGCCGTGATCCAGGTCTTACTTGACGACCTCCGCCGACGATTCGGTATCCCGGCTCCGGACATCGTCGTGTGTGGTCTGAACCCACATGCAGGTGAAGGTGGCCACCTCGGCCACGAAGACGACCACACAATCGCGCCTGTTATTGCGGAATTCGCCGGGCGAGGAGAAAAGGTCCGTGGCCCGCTGCCCGCGGACACGGCTTTTACCCGGGCGTCCGGGCACAAGGACGCCGTACTCGCGATGTACCACGACCAGGGCTTGCCCGTCCTCAAGTACGCAGGATTCGGCGCAGCCGTGAACATCACACTCGGATTGCCGATCGTGCGCACGTCTGTTGACCACGGCACGGCGCTCGATATCGCGGGCCAGGGCTCTGCAGATCCAGGCAGCCTCATTGCAGCGATCAGGATGGCTGCATCGATGGCCGCACAGCAATGAATGCGCACAGGCCGCGCAAGCGCTTTGGCCAACACTTCCTGACTGATCCCGGCGTCATTGACGCTATCTTGCGATCAATCAATCCGAGGCCGGATGACGTCATTGTCGAGATCGGTCCAGGCCGCGGTGCGATCACCGGGCCGCTCGCTGCCGAAGCCAAACACCTGCACTGCGTCGAACTCGACCGCGATCTTGCAGCTGCACTACGCCGCCGTTATGCGAACGATGACGATGTGACGATCCACGAAGCCGACGCACTGAAGTTCGACTATGGCGCCCTCGGCGATTCACTACGCATCGTCGGTAACCTTCCGTACAACATTTCGACACCATTGCTGTTTCAGTTGCTCGACCATCGTCACTGCATATCGGACATGCATTTCATGCTGCAAAAAGAAGTCGTCGACCGGATGGCCGCGGCGCCCGGCAGCAAAGCCTACGGCAGACTCGGCATCATGCTTGGCTGTCACCTCGAGGTGCAGGCATTGTTCGACGTCGAACCGCGATGCTTCGAGCCGCCACCGGCGGTAACGTCAGCCGTAGTTCGGCTGAGCCCGCTGCCGCCTGGGAGCTTCGACATTGCCGATCAGCAACTGCTGGGCCGCACTGTTGCGACGGCGTTCAGTCAACGGCGCAAGACGGTCCGCAACGCGCTGAAGTCACTCGTCAACGAACCCGAGCTCACCGAACTCGGCATCGATGCCGGTGTGCGCCCCGAAATGCTCGAAATCCGGGATTACGTTGCATTGGCCAATTACCTCGCGCGACGCCCGGACAATTCGGGCTAGAATAGCCGCCGAGGTCATTGATCATTCCTATGAACGAGAAGCACTGCGAAATCCGGATCCAGGTAGCGACGAGCTACGTCGACGACCAGTCCGAGCCCGAAGACGACCGCTACGTGTTTGCCTACACGATCACGATCTCCAACGATGGCGACGTTCCGGCACGCCTCGTCAGCCGCCACTGGGTCATTACCGACGCGAACGGCAAAGTCCAGGAAGTCAGCGGTGACGGTGTCGTCGGCGAACAGCCGCACCTGAAGCCCGGCGAGGAATATCGCTACTCCAGTGGCGCGGTTCTCGAGACTCCGGTCGGTGCAATGCAGGGCCTGTACCGCATGGAAGCCGATAACGGCGTTAATTTCGACGCACCGATCGCACCGTTCACACTCGCGGTCCCGGGCGTACTGCACTGAGATTGCGGCACCCGTGGCGATCTACGCAATCGGAGATCTGCAGGGCTGCTACGAGCCCTTCCGAAGACTGCTCGACGCCATAAAGTTCGATCCAGCGAACGACACGGTCTGGCTCACGGGCGACCTCGTGAACCGCGGCCCAAAATCGCTGAAGACCCTGCGCTACGTCAAGTCTCTCGGTGACTCCGCGGTAACGGTGCTCGGCAATCACGACCTGCATCTGCTGGCGCTGTCGCAAGACTCGGTACCGCAGGCAGCTCGCTTTGAAACGCTTGGAAAAACACTGAAGGCGCCGGACATCGACGAACTCGTCGACTGGCTGAGGCATCGTCCACTCGCACATTATTCCGAGGAACTCGACACGCTGCTCGTGCATGCCGGCACACATCCGACCTGGTCGGCTCGCAAGACCCTCAAACGTGCAGCCGAAGTCGAGGAAACACTGCAGGGACCGAAGTTCGCGACTCTGCTGAGCAAGATGTATGGCAACCGGCCGCGGCGTTGGTCAGGCGGGCTCAAAGGTTACAGTCGCCTGCGATTCATCATCAATTGCCTGACGCGCATGCGCATGATGACGCCGGATATGCAACTCAACATGCGCGCCACCGGGGCACCCTGGCGCGCGGGCGACAAACGCACCGCCTGGTTCGATTTCGAAGGCCACGCATGGGGCGAAACACGCATCGTGTTCGGGCACTGGTCGCAACTGGGGCTGATCGTGCTTCCCGGCCTCGTCAGTCTC
>Ga0209578_10000391_pt1 | contig 59651 bp, 56 predicted proteins | sample tdAd472_FD_187127 | JGI IMG/M metagenome (GOLD analysis project Ga0209578, IMG submission 187127) | Marine sediment microbial communities from the Atlantic coast under amendment with organic carbon and nitrate - tdAd47.2 (SPAdes)... | ecosystem: Environmental > Aquatic > Marine > Coastal >...
GCCGAAAATTCCGGGAGCAAATGGTGAAATTGATAAACAAAGCCCAGGTCGCGTCGCCGAATTTCGGTCCGTTCGGCATCGGAAAGGCGGCTTGTGGCGCGTCCCTTTATCGACACCTCGCCGCTGTCCGGCCGTTCAAGAAGGCCGGCAACGTGCAAAAGGGTTGATTTTCCCGCGCCCGAGGGCCCGAGCAGGGCGACGATTTCGCCATCCCCAATGTCGAGAGAAGCATGGCTGAGCACGTCGAGACGCACCCCGCCTTGCAAGTAGCTGCGCGTGACCCCTTCCAGGCGAAGGACCGGTTCACTCATAGCGAAGCGCCTCAACCGGATCGAGACGCGCCGCTCGCCAGGAAGGATAGAGCGTTGCAAGAACGGATAGGACAAGGCCCATCAGCACGATGCCGATCACTTCCGTCCAATCGATTTTTACGGGCAAGTGGGCGAGGAAATAAATTTCCGCAGCAAAAAGTTCCGTTCCGGTGAGCCGCTCGATCCAGCCGCGAATGGTTTCGATATTCATGCTGAAGGCGAGGCCCAGGACAAAACCGGCGATGGTCCCCGTCACCCCCACGCCGGCGCCGCAAAGGAAGAAGATGCGCATGACCATGCCACGCGTCGCCCCCATCGTACGCAGAATGGCGATGTCCTGGCCTTTGTCTTTTACCAGCATGATCAGACTGGAAATGATGTTGAAAGCTGCCACCAGAATAATCAGCGTCAGGATCAGGAACATGACGTTCCGCTCAACCTTGATCGCGTTAAAGAAACTGGCGTTCGCCTGCTGCCAATTGTAGACGCGCGTATTTCCGCCCGTCACGGCGGCGATACGAAGGCCAAGTTCGTCAACCCGGTCGGGGTCGGCGATCATTATTTCAATTCCGGAAACCTTGTTCTTCAGGCGAAAGAAAACCTGTGCCGATTCCAGCGGCATGAAAATGAACGCGCTGTCATATTCGTACATGCCGACTTCAAAGGTCGCACCGAGGGTGTACCCGCGCATGCGCGGCACGGTGCCAAAGGCGGTTACGTTTCCTTGCGGCGATATCAAGGTGAGGCTGTCGCCAACTTTCAAGCCAAGCTTTTCGGCCAGGCGATTGCCAAGAACAATGCGATTTCCCTCGCCATAGGTGTCGAGACTTCCCTCAAGAATGTTTTCGGACACGATCTTCCGGGCAAGCAAATCTTCACGCCGAAGCCCATGCACCATGGCCCCGCGGGCGATGTCGTTCGCGGTTGCCATTACCTGGCCTTCGATCAAGGGGGTTGCCGCTTCAACCTCGTCAACGGCAACGAGCCGCTCTTTCATGGCGTCGAAATCTTCCAGCGGCGCGCCAATGCCATAAACACTGATATGCCCGTTCAGTCCCAAAATGCGGGTCAGCAATTCGTCGCGAAACCCACCCATGACGGACATGACGATAATCAACGTCGCAACGCCAAGCGCGATGCCCAGCAACGAAAACCCGGCGATGATCGAAATAAACCCTTCCTGCCGGCGCGACCGCAAATAACGCCCCGCTACCATCCGCTCGAAGGGGGAAAAAATCATGGTCAACCCACGAGTCGCGCGAGCGCCGATTCGACGGAAATTTCCTCGCTTTCGCCGCTGGCCCGGTTTTTCAGCTCGACGACGCCGGCGGCAAGCCCGCGCGGGCCGATGACAAGCTGCCAGGGAAGGCCGATCAGCTCCATCGTCGCGAATTTCACGCCCGCCCTTTCTTCGCGATCGTCATAGAGAACTTCGACGCCCGCGGCCTGAAGCTTTTCATAAATTTCGTTGGCGGCGGTATCGCAAGCCCCATCTCCCACTCGCAAATTGACGAGGCCGACATGGAAGGGCGCCACAGGCTCCGGCCAAACGATCCCCTTCTCATCATGGGAAGCCTCGATGATGGCACCGACCAGGCGTGAAACCCCAATGCCATAGGAGCCCATCTCCACCGTGATTGCCTCGCCCTTTGGGCCGGTCACGGTCGCATTCATGGCTTCCGAATATTTCGTTCCGAAATAAAAAATGTGGCCGACTTCGATGCCGCGCGCTTCCCGCAAGCGATCCGGTGGCACGCCACAGGTAGCGGGGTCGTGTTTTTCCTCGGCACTGGCATAGAGCCCACGCGTGCCTTCAATGTCATTGATATCCATGGAATCGAGTTCGGCATCGTAGAAAATCTTGCTTTCACCCGTCTCCGCGAGAATCTGGAATTCCTGACTGAGGCTGCCGCCGATGGCCCCCGGGTCGGCGCGCACGGCAATGGCCTTGAGCCCCATGCGGGCGAAGGTGCGCAAATAGGTCATATGCATATTGTCGTAGGAGCGTTTTGCGCCATCAAAATCGATATCGAAGGAATAATTATCTTTCATCAGGAATTCGCGGCCGCGCATGACCCCGAAGCGCGGGCGCACTTCGTCACGAAATTTCCACTGAATTTGATAAAGGTTCTTCGGCAGGTCGCGGTAGCTTCTGACGTATTGCCGGAAGATGTCCGTAATCATTTCCTCGTTCGTCGGGCCATAGAGCATTTCGTGCGCATGCCGATCGGAAAAGCGCAGCATCTCCTTGCCGTAATCATCATAGCGGCCACTTTCGCGCCATAATTCCGCTGGCTGAACCGTCGGCATCAGGACTTCCTGACACCCGGCCCGGTCTTGTTCTTCCCGCACGATCCGTTCGACCTTTTTAAGGACACGAAGGCCTAAGGGAAGCCAGGCATAGATGCCGGCGCTTGTCTGGCGAACCAGGCCGGCCCGAAGGCTTAGCTGGTGGGAGATCACCTGCGCTTCGGCCGGCGTCTCTTTCAAAGGGGTCAGGAAATAACGGGATAAATGCATGGATGCCTGTATGGGTGCCTGTGTGGATACGTGCGCAGAGCGGTGGATAGCCGGGATTCTTCCCGGCCACAGCCCGCGGCAAAAACTTTAGGCAAAGGCTGCCCTTATTGCAATGAAAGGTCTATGGCTGCTTGGTCAGCTTGCGGCATATTTCCGCCAATTCGTCGATCGATTCGGTGGCCAGAGGCTGGCCGTTGAAATAGGCCTTGTCGCCCTTGATCGTAACGACGCCGATATTCGCTTCGGGCTGGTACAAATCCGCGGTCGCCGGAATGCCAAAACGCTTGTCCAGGCGAACCGTAATATCGATCGTGAAATCCTTCGGCGGCGTTACTTGAAGGCTATTGCCGACATCGGCCGGGACGACCGGCCGGCCGTGCACATCTACGCCGGGCTCATAGACGACATCTGCCGCCGGCACATGCTTCACAAGCTCCAGGCAGTCGGTCTGGCTGACCGTGACCGTCTGCCCGCCGAGAATCTGGGTTTTCCCGTCCGCCGCACTGGCCCAAGAGCCCGTCAGACCCATCAGCCCCAAAGGCATCGCAAGGGCGAGAACACATTTTCGAAGCATGTTTCCAGCAGACACGATTTTGATCTTTCGCATTTTTGAAGAGAATGCCATCCGTTCAAACGAAAAACGGCCGCGACATAAAGCCGCGACCGAAGTTCAGGGAGGAAACGTCCAGAAGATAAACCCGCTGGGCCATGTATCTTGCGAAACAAATGCCACTGGGCACTTCATGGATACCCCTAATTTTGCATCGAACAATTAAAGAATGGTTAATTTTCAGCCCATTCCACTACTTACGTATGCATACCGAAGGCTAGTTTGACCATGGGGGTTTTTCTTTTAAAACAAGCCTGTAGATAGGACAGTCTTCGTCATGGGCACCGGGCAGATACCCCGTCCCCACCAGGAACTCTTTGACGATTTCCTTGCCCGTAAAGACAAACGTCTTACGGAAGATTTGAATCCAATCTCCCAGGACTTGTTCGCCTTGCGCATCCAGCCAGGCCGCGAAAGAACCATGGGTCTTGCAAAGCGTCTGAAGGCGGCGGGCATTTTCGATTGCCGCTTCAATCTTGCGCCGATTGCGGATGATGCCGGCGTCTTGCATGAGCCGAGCAATATCGCGCGAACCGAAACGCGCCACCCGGTCAATGTCGAAACCCCGATAGGCTTTTTGAAAAGCCTCGCGTTTCTTCAGAACCGTCAGCCAGGAAAGGCCTGCCTGATTGATCTCGAGGCAAAAACGTTCGAAAAGTTCCGCATCATCCCGCGTCGGGAAACCATGCTCTTGATCGTGAAAGGGGCCATGAACCGAATGGTCCTTTGCAATCTCGCAATAGCTGGCCGCCATCTCTATCCAAGTTCGCGGAAGGAAATAAGATCGGATTCGACCAAAAAATGAATGACCAGCCAAAAGACGGTTGCAATCGCCGTCGTTGCGGCAACCTTCTTCCACATATGCGGTTTCTCGGGCGCGCCCGGCATATGGCCTTCCTCAAGGGTCTTGGGCGACCGAACGCCCCAAGGCAGCACCATGAAAAGCACGAGCCACCATAGGATGGCATAGACAAAAAGGCCGTTTAACCAGGTCATCCTATGCCTCTTCGAGTTCGACTAAGGTGCCGCAGAAATCCTTCGGATGAAGGAAAAGCGTGGGCTTGCCATGGGCGCCTGTCTTTGGCTCGCCATCGCCAAGAATGCGCGCGCCTTCCGCCTTCAACCGTTCGCGGGCGGCGAGGATGTCTTCGACTTCATAGCAAATATGATGGATGCCGCCAGAGGGATTGCGTTCCAAAAAACTCGCCACTGGCGAACCTTCTCCCAAAGGATGCAGCAATTCGACGCTGGTGTTGGGAAGCCGAACGAAGACGGTGGTGACACCGTTCGCCGGCATGTCTTTGGCCTCGGAAACCGTGGCCCCCAAGGTTTCCCGATAGAGTTTCGCCGCGGCCTCCAGATCGGGCACGACAATCGCCACATGGTTCAGCTTACCGATCATCTTTTCCATTCCTCCTGCTCGCAAACCTATTCTAACGTGAATTTTCACCAAGGCGCATCAGATGCACCTCAACTTTCGATTTTTTGCCGCTTACGTCCCGAAGATAGCGCCGCGCCGCAAGCCGGATCGTCTGGATTAGCACCTCTTCGTTCAATCGTTCGGCCTTTGAAAGCTCGTCCAGGGCCTGGGCCACGCGAATCCCCGCCTCCTCCAGCATTTCCGCGTCCGTTTCCGGGTCCAACAGCCCCGGCGCCGTAACCATCGGTGCCGAGGCAAGCACGCCCTCTTCGTTCAGAACCGCCGTCGCCACGATCAGGCCGTCGAGATGCATGGCCCAACGGGATTTCAGCGTTCCCGTACCGAGCGCAACCAGCCGCTTGCCGTCAAGCCCCAGACGCCCAGACGGCACCGTATCGACGATTTCGGCGCGTTCTTTTGTAATCATCAGAAGCTCGCCATTTTCCACATGGCATGCCGCCGGCACCTGGCACGCCTCCGCCAGTTCGGTATGGGCCTTCAAATGCAGTGGCTCCCCATGCATGGGAATGGCAAAGCGCGGCCGCACCCATTCGTACATCTGCCGAAGCTCTTCCTTGGCCGGATGGCCGGAGACGTGAATGTCGTGGTCCTCGGCCGTAACGACTTCGATGCCGTTGCGCACGAGTTCGTTCTGAAGGTTGGAAATGGCCTTCTCATTGCCAGGAATGACCCGCGAAGAAAAAACGACGGCGTCCCCTTCCTCGAGGTGAATGCGCCGGTGCCCGCCTCTTGCGATCCGGGAAAGGGCGGCGCGCGGCTCGCCCTGCGATCCGGTGCAAACAATGACGATTTTGTCTTTTGGCATATGGACGGCGGCGTCGTCATCGAGAAAGGGCGGCAAGTCCTGTAGGAGACCCGTCTCGCGCGCGATCTCGTCGATTCGCCAAAGCGAACGCCCGACAAGGGCAACCTCCCGGTCGTTGGCCTTTGCTGCCGCACAGATCGACGTTAAACGCGCCACGTTCGTCGCAAAACAGGCGACGGCAACCCGCCCCGAAAAACGGCCGATCAATTCCGTAAGCTGCCCTTTCAGGGCCGCCTCGGACCCGGACGTGCCTTCGACAAGGACGTTTGTCGAATCGTTCGTCATGGCGAGGACGCCCTCTTCGCCCAGGCGTTGCAGGGTGGCGGCGTCCGGCGGCGCCCCAACCAGGGGGTCCGGATCAAACTTCCAATCGCCGCTATGGACGACAACGCCGAGCGGCGTGCGGATGGCAAGGGCGTTCGGCTCGGGAATCGAATGGGTCAGGGTCACGAAGGTCACGTCAAAGGGGCCCAATTTCACGTTGCCTTCAAGCGGGATCTCGTGGATTGGCACCTCGCCTTCCAGGCCCACCTCGGCAAGCTTGCGGCGAAGCAAGGCCGCCGTAAAGGGCGTCGCATAGACCGGGCAGCCCAGTTTTGGCCACAGATAGGCGACGGCGCCCAAATGATCCTCATGGCCATGGGTCAACACCAACCCGACCAAATCCTCCCGGTGCGGTTCGATGAAGCCCAAATCCGGCATCACGACATCGATCCCGGGCGAACCGCTTTCACCGAAGATCACGCCAAGATCGACCATCAGCCATTTGCCGCCATAGCCATAGAGGTAGCAATTCATGCCGATCTCGCCGGCGCCTCCTAAGGGCAGGTAGAAAAGCGCGTCCGTTTTTGAGGTATCGTAAGGCACAGCGGGTCCAATCAGCCTTGGTTCTGCTGATAGATCAGCGCAAGCCCACGCAAGGTGAGATCCGGGACGTGATGGGCAATTTGATCCGTTGCTCCGGCAAAAAGTTCGGCCAAGCCGCCGGTCGCCACCACCGTCATGGGTTTGCCGAATTCCTTTGCCATGCGGGCAATCATGCCTTCGATCAAGGCGACGTAGCCCCAATAGACGCCGGATTGCATCGCGCTTACCGTGGTCTTGCCGATAACGTCCCCCGGATTGCGGATGGCAATGCGGGGAAGTTTTGCTGCCGTTAAATGCAGCGCCTCAAGGGAAAGGTTGATCCCTGGCGCGATGGCCCCGCCACAATAGGCACCGTCGGCATTAACAATGTCGAAGGTGGTCGCCGTGCCGAAATCAATAACGATCAAGGCGCCTTTAAAGAGCCGATGGGCCGCCACGGCGTTGACCAGGCGGTCCGACCCGACTTCCTCCGGCCGATCTATCTGAATGGCAAGCCCCGGATCGACGCCTTCTTCGCCGACGACCATCGGCTGGCAGTCAAAATAGTCCCGGCACAATTTCTTCAGGTTAAAAAGCGCCTCTGGCACCACGGAAGTGATAATCGCCGCATCGACATCGGCAGGCTGCAATTTTGCCGCGTTCATCAATTGCGTTAACCACACGGCGTATTCGTCGGAGGTTCGCATCGAATTCGTCGAACTGCGCCACTCGCCAATGATTTTCTCGCCATCGAGAATCGCAAAAACGATGTTCGTATTGCCGGAATCGATCGCCAGCAGCATTTAGGAATCCCCTATAACCGACATCGGAAACACATCCCCCGTCGTTATCCGAACAGGGTCCGCGCTGCCTTCTTTCAAAAGAAGAAGCGCGCCTTCCGCATCCAGGTCTTCAAATTTGCCTTCGATGGTTTCCTGCTCCAAACGTACCCGGATCGGCTCACCAATGCCCGCGGCGCGGCGAAGCCACGCTTCGCGCACAGGGGCAAAGCCTTCTTTTTCCCATGAATCGTAACAACGAAAAAAGGCCTCGCCGAACGCCTCGGCCAATTCAGCAATTTTCACCCGCTTGCTACCAAGGCCATGCAACGAAGTTGCCGGATATTCGACGCCTTCCGGGTGAGACGCAACGTTAATTCCAACGCCCAGGACCATCCATTCGACGCCCTGGTCCTTGCCCATCATCGATTCGGCGAGAATGCCGGCGATTTTGCAGCCATCCACCAGCACGTCGTTCGGCCATTTGTACCGAGGGCCCACCCCGAAACGGGCCTCCAGCAAGGCACCGACCGCAAGGGCCGTTACAAAGGCAAGCTGGGTCGCCTGCCTTGCCTCGCAAGCCGGCCGAAGAATAAGCGAAGCATAGAAATTTCCCGGTTTTGAAACCCATTCCCTTCCCCGCCGCCCGTGACCGGCCGTCTGTTCCGTCGCCCAAAGCAACGTGCCATGCGCCGCCCCCGTTTCCGCACGGCGGCGGGCTTCGGCATTTGTGCTATCCGTGCGGCCAAGTGCGATTAGGGAGAAGGCTTCGGAGTTCGATGGCGCCTGGGTCATCCAGCGAAGAGCGCAGACGCCGCCACGGCGGCAACGTCAAGAAGCGGGCCCGGATACGCAAAGAAAAGCAGCGTAACCGCCGCCGTGCCACCAAGAATAAACAGCGTCTCGCGTCCGACGGCGCGATCCAGACCGTCCCCAGCCTCATTGAAATACATCACGCGCACGATCCGCAAATAGTAATAGGCGCCAACGACGCTGGTAAGAACGCCGATAATGGCAAGGGCATACAATTCCGCATCGATCGCGGCAAGAAAAACGTAAAGCTTGCCGAAGAAGCCCGCGAGCGGCGGTATCCCCGCCATCGAAAACATAAAGATGGCCATGGCCAGGGCGATAACCGGATTGGTTTTCCCAATACCGGCCAAATCGGCGATCTCTTCCGTCATGCGGCCTTTCCGGCGCATGCAGAGAATGCAGCAAAACGTGCCGACATTCATGAACAGGTAGATCGCCATGTAGACCAGAACGCCGCGAATGCCGGCTTCCGATCCGGCGGCAAGGCCAACGAACGCATAGCCGACATGGCCGATGGCGCTATAGGCCATCAGGCGTTTGATGTTTGTCTGGTTGATCGCCGCCAAGGCGCCCAACACCATCGAAGCGATGGAAACGACGATAATGATTTGCTGCCATTGCACAATGAGCGCTTCAAAGGGGCCCATCAGCACGCGCAGCAGCAGGCCAATGGCGGCGATCTTCGGCGCCACCGAGAAAAAGGCTGTTACCGGCGTCGGCGCGCCCTCATAGACATCGGGTGTCCACATATGGAACGGCACGGCGGAAACCTTGAACGCCAGGCCTGCAAGCAGAAAAACGATGCCGACAACGATGCCGATCGGGGGGGGCGAACCGTTCATGTCGATGAGCTGCGCGGCCAAGGAATCGAAATTCGTTGTGCCCGTGAAGCCATAGATCATGGAGGCACCGTAAAGCAGCATGCCGGAAGCCAGTGCACCGAGGACGAAATATTTTAGCCCCGCCTCGGTGGCACGCAGCGAATCCCGTCGAATAGCTGCGACGACATAGAGGGAAAGGCTTTGCAGCTCGAGCCCCATATATAGGGAGAGCAAATCGTTTGCCGACAGCATCATCAACATGCCGACGGCCGCAAAGAGAATCAGGATCGGATATTCAAAACGGGCAAAGCCTTCCCTCTCGTTGTAGGCGTGTGCCATGACAAGGGTCAGCGCCGTACCAAGCAACACGAGGATTTTCAGGAAGGCGGAAAAACCGTCCGAAATATAAAGGCCACCGAAAGCCGTCGCCCCATCGCCCATCCGGTAGGGCACCAGCAGAAGCGTCACCACAATCGCCAAGACGGCCGCAAGTAAAATGCCGCCCCTCGCCTCTTCTTTCTGGTAGACGCCGACCATCAGCAGCGCCATGGCCGCCAAGGCGAGAAAAATCTCTGGCAGCGCCAGAAAAAGGTCCGGATGGAGATTGGCAAGCATTAGCGTTTCGCTCTCCTGCTCAATGGCCGGCCAGGGCCAGGTTTTCCGACGCGATGCGCGCCAATTCGTACCGTTCGACCAATTGGCCGACCGATTCATGCAGCACGTTCAGGAATGGCTCCGGATAAATGCCCATCCAGAAGACCAGCAGAATCAGGGGCGCAAACACCAGAATTTCACGCGGGCTTAGATCCAGAATTCGCTTCAGCGTGTCTTTCGTGAGCTCGCCGAAAATGACCCGTCGGTACATCCAGAGCATATAGGCCGCCCCCAGAATAATTCCCGTTGCCGCCAAAAAAGCCACCCAGGTGTTTGTCTGGAAAACGCCAAGCAGCACGAGAAATTCGCCAACGAAGCCGCTGGTTCCCGGCAGGCCGACGGAGGCCATCATGAACACCATGAAGACGAAGGCATATAGCGGCATGCGGTGAACCAGCCCGCCATAATCCGAAATCTCGCGGCTATGGATCCGGTCATAGACAACGCCGACGCAAAGGAAAAGGGCGGCGGAAACAAATCCATGGCTCAGCATGACGACGATCGCGCCTTCGACGCTTTGCGTGTTGCCCGCGAAAATGCCGATCGTCACAAAGCCCATATGCGCCACCGAGGAATAGGCAATCAGCTTTTTCATGTCCGTTTGGGCAAGCGCAACCAGCGAGGTGTAGATAATCGCGATGATGCTGAGCGAATAAATCAGCGGCGTGAAATAGACCGATGCCTCCGGCAGCAGCGGAATCGAGAACCGCAAGAAGCCATAGGCACCCATCTTCAAAAGCACGCCGGCAAGAATGACGGAGCCGGCCGTCGGCGCCTCGACATGGGCGTCCGGAAGCCATGTGTGGACCGGCCACATCGGCACCTTGACGGCAAAGGACGCCATAAAGGCGAGCCAAAGCCAATATTGCATCTCGAGCGGCAGACGAGTGGTCATCAGGGTCGGGATGTCGAAAGTGTCGGCGTAAAAGAAGATCGTAAGGATCGCCAACAGCATCAAGACCGAACCGGCAAGCGTATAGAGGAAGAACTTAAACGCCGCATAGATCCGTCTTGGCCCGCCCCAGATACCGATGATGAGGAACATCGGAATCAGCACGCCTTCGAAGAAAACATAGAAAAGGATAAAATCGAGGGCGCAGAACATGCCGACCATGAAGGTCTCAAGCACGAGAAAGGCGATCATGTATTCCCGAACGTGCTTTTGGATCGCTTCCCAACTGGCAAGCACGCAAATCGGCGTCAAAAGCGTGGAAAGCAGCACGAAGAAGACGGAAATGCCATCCACGCCCAGATGGTAATCAATGCCGAAAGCCGAGATCCAGGGCAGCTTCTCTTCAAACTGGAAGGCTGCCGTGCTGGAATCAAAATTTGTCCACAGCAGGGTCGAAAGCACAAACGTCGCCAGCGACGTCCACAACGCAACGTTGCGGATGTTGCGGTTTTGCGTCTCGCCTTCCCCGCGAATCAGGAGAATAAAGCCCACGCCGGCAAGCGGCAGGAAGATGATTAGACTGAGAAGCGGCCAATCGTACATGCGTTTAGCCCATTTCCCCGATAAAGAACCACGTAATCAACCCGGCCACGCCGATCAGCATGGCAAAGGCGTAATGGTAGACATAGCCGCTCTGCAGCCGGCTGGCGCGGCGCGCCAGACCGCGCGTGGCGGCCGCCACCCCGTCCGGACCGACGCCATCGATGAGCGCGCCGTCGCCCTGCTTCCAAAGGCCATGAGCGAGCCATTTTGCCGGGTTCACGAACAATCGGTCGTAAAGCTCGTCGAAATACCATTTGTTCAGCAAGAAGCGGTAAAGCCCATCGACCCGCCCGGCCAGAAGGCCCGGCAGTTTTGGGGCGAAGAGGTAGAAGAGATAAGCGAGCGCAATGCCAATCACCCCCATGGCGATCGGCAATTGCTTCACCCAGGTCGGCACATGATGGGCATCTTGAATGGCGCTGTGGGATGGCAGCACGAGAATGGCATCCCGCCAGAAGGCCTCCATGCCATGGCCGACGAAAAATTCATACCCGATATACCCGGCAAAGATGGCGCCAAGCGCCAGTACGATCAGCGGCAAGGTCATGATCTTGGGCGATTCATGCACATGGGCCATCACGTCTGCGTCCGCGCGCGGCTTGCCATGGAAAGTCATCAAGATCAGCCGCCAGGAATAGAACGCGGTAAGCGCGGCGGCCCCAATTCCCAGCCAAAAGGCATATTGGCCAGGCAGCGTATGTGCCGCATAAGCGGATTCGAGGATCATGTCTTTCGAATAATAGCCGGCGAAGAAGGGAACGCCGGCAAGGGCAAGGCTCCCGATCCACATCAATGTGTAGGTTAAGGGCACCTTCTTCCAGACGCCGCCCATTTTGCGCATGTCCTGTTCGCCGGAGAACGCGTGAATGACGGAACCGGCGGCAAGGAACAGCAGCGCCTTGAAAAAGGCGTGGGTCATCAGATGGAAGATCGAGGCCGCGTAAGCCGAAACCCCGGCGGCAAAGAACATATAGCCGAGCTGGCTGCAGGTCGAATAGGCAATGACGCGTTTGATGTCGTTTTGCACAAGGCCGACGGTCGCCGCAAAGAATGCCGTCGTTGCGCCGACGATGGCGACGACATTGAGGGCAATGGGCGCGTACTCAAAGACCGGCGAAAGCCTGGCCACCATAAAGACGCCGGCGGTCACCATGGTTGCCGCATGAATGAGCGCCGAGACCGGCGTCGGGCCTTCCATCGCGTCGGGCAGCCAGGTGTGCAAGCCCAATTGCGCGGATTTCCCCATGGCGCCGACGAAGAGCAGCAGGCAAAGCACGGTCAGCGCGTCCAGATCGAGGCCCAGAAAGCGCAGCGTCGTGCCGGCCTTGTCCGGCGCGCTGGCGAAAATGGCATCCAGCAGCACCGAATCGAACAGAAAGAAGATCCCGAAAATGCCCAGTCCGAAACCGAAGTCGCCGACCCGGTTTACGAGAAAAGCCTTGATGGCCGCTGCATTCGCCGATGGCTTGTCATACCAGAACCCGATCAAAAGGTAAGACGCGAGCCCAACCCCCTCCCAGCCGAAATAAAGCTGCACAAGGTCGTTCGCCGAAACCAGCATCAGCATGAAGAAGGTGAACAGGCTCAAATACGCCATAAAGCGCGGCACGGACGGATCGCCATGCATGTAGCCCACGGAATAGACGTGCACGACCAGCGAAACGACGTTCACAACCAGGACCATGACAGCCGTCAGGGTGTCGAACTTTAGGGACCAGGCAATGTCCAGCGACCCGGATTCGATCCAGGAGAAAATTCGGATGACCTGGCCATGCCCTTCAAGGGCAACGTCGTTCAGGATTGGAACCGCAAGCGCCGCCGCCACGAACATGAGGCCGCAGGCCACGAGCTGGCTGCCGCGATCGCCCAGCCAGCGGCCAAAAAAGCCGACGAGGATGGCGCTTAGAAGCGGAAGAAAAATGGCGGCCGTATACATGCGTCCGTTAGCCCTTCATCAAATTAACGTCTTCAACCGCGATCGAACCGCGGTTGCGGAAATAAACGACGATAATCGCCAACCCCACCGCGGCCTCTGCCGCCGCCACCGTCAACACGAACATGGTGAAAATCTGGCCCACCATGTCCTGCAGATGCATCGAAAACGCAACCAGGTTGATGTTCACCGCCAACAGCATCAATTCGATCGACATCAAGATGACAATGACGTTTTTGCGATTCAGGAAGATGCCGAAAATCCCAAGCGTAAACAGGATTGCGGCAACCGTCAGATAATGGCCGAGACCGATTGTCAGCATCAGACGCCCCCCCCTGGGGAAACCTTGCGAATGGCGACGGCCTCTTCCCGCGTGCGCGCGACCTGGTCGCTGGGCCGTTGCTTACGAACGCCCGGGCGCACACGCAGTGTCAGCACGATGGCCCCAATCATCGCCACCAGCAAAACCAGGCCCGCCGTTTGAAAGAGATAGATGTAGTGGGTGTAAAGAATATCGCCGATGGCTTCCGTATTCGTGCGACCGGCAAGATCCGGGACCGGCATGGCGCCGCTCATTTCCGGGCTGAACGCCCACGTCCCACCGACCAGAATCAGCTCCGCCAGCAACATGAGGCCGATCAAGGCGCCGATCGGCAAATATTGGAGAAAGCCCTGGCGAAGTTCGACGAAATTGATGTCGAGCATCATGACGACGAACAGGAACAGGACCGCAATCGCGCCGACATAGACGACGACCAGGATCATCGCCAGAAATTCGGCGCCAAGAAGCACGAACAGCCCCGCCGCATTGAAGAATGCCAAAATCAAAAACAGCACGGAATGCACCGGATTGCGGGCGGAAATCACCATGACACCGGCGGCAACCGCGATGGCAGCAAAGGCGTAAAAGGCAAGCGCTTGCAAAAGCATGGCTTCTTCTTTCCGTTCCTAGCGGTAAGGCGCGTCCGCCGTCAGGCGTTCGGCAAGTTCGTCTTCCCAGCGGTCCCCGTTCGCCAGCAGCTTGGCCTTGTCGTAAAGCAACTCGGCGTGGGTCTCCGTCGCAAATTCATAATTCGGCCCCTCGACGATCGCATCCACCGGGCAAGCCTCCTCGCAGAAGCCGCAATAGATGCACTTCGTCATATCGATGTCGTAGCGGGTCGTCCGCCGGCTTCCATCTTCACGGGGCTCCGCTTCGATGCTGATGGCCTGGGCGGGGCAAATGGCTTCACAAAGCTTGCAGGCAATGCAGCGCTCTTCCCCGTTCGGGTAACGGCGAAGGGCGTGTTCGCCCCGAAAGCGCGGCGAAAGCGGGCCTTTTTCGTAAGGGTAATTGATCGTTACCTTGCGCCGGAACATGTAGCGAAGCGTCAGGCTGAGCCCAGCGATAAGCTCGCTTAGAAAAAGCCCCCGTGCCGCCCTATCAAGCATGGCCATGATCCCTATACCCCACTCAATTCGGCACGAGGCCGAATGCCTGCAACACGCCCGCCGTCAAAACGACCCAAAGAAGCGAAAACGGCAGGAACACTTTCCAGCCAAGCCGCATCAATTGATCGTAGCGGTAGCGCGGGAAGGTTGCCCGCACCCAAAGGAAGCAGAAAAGAACAAACGAAAGTTTGAGCGCGAACCAGATCGGCCCCGGCACCCAGTTGAAGGGCGCCATGTCGATCGGCGGCAGCCAGCCGCCCAAGAACAGCACCGCCGTCATCGCGCTCATCAAAATCATGTTGGCATATTCGCCAAGGAAAAAGAGCGCGAACGGCATCGACGAATATTCGACGTTGTAGCCCGAAACCAATTCGGATTCCGCTTCCGGTAAATCGAAGGGTGCCCGGTTCGTCTCGGCCAGGGCCGAGATGAAAAAGATGACGAACATCGGCAACAGCGGCACCGCAAACCAAACGGTCTTTTGGGCGAGCACAATGTCCGAAAGGTTCAACGAGCCAACGCAAAGCAGCACCGTGATCAGCACGAAGCCGATGGAGACTTCGTAGGAGACCATTTGCGCAGCCGAGCGCAGCGCGCCCAAAAAAGCGTATTTCGAATTGCTGGCCCAGCCGGCCATGATGATGCCGTAAACGCCAAGGGAAGAAATCGCGAAGAGATAAAGGATGCCGACATTGATATTGGAAAGAACAATCCCTTCGCCAAAAGGAATTACGGCCCAGGCGACGAGACTTAAGAGAAAGGTCAGCATCGGCGCCAGCAGAAAGACGACCTTGTTTGCCCGCGTCGGCAGGATCGTTTCCTTGAAGAGCAGCTTTACCCCGTCCGCCAATGGCTGCAAAAGCCCAAACGGCCCAACCACGTTCGGCCCCTTGCGCAGCTGCATCGCGGCGATCACCTTGCGCTCGGCATAGGTGAGATAGGCAACCGCCACCAGCAACGGCACGACGATCGCAATGATTTGTGCGACGATGATCGCCCCTGGCCAAAGATAATCGTTCCAAAGCTCAGCCATCGGTGCCGGTCTTCCCTGCCGCAGGAGAAACGAACGCTTCCGTACAGGCGGCCATGGTCGGCGAAACGCGGCTGATGGGGTCCGTCATGTAAAAATTGGCCATTGGGTAAACGAAGGGCGCGTCGGAAAGTTTGCCGGCGGTCCCGAATTTGCCCCAGGGCGCGCTTTCGACAACGCCTTGGGTGGCAAAGACGGCATTGGCCTTGGTCAGGCTTTCGCGAATCTGGGCAAGGTTGTCATAGGGAAGCGTTTTGCCGAGCACCGCGGAAAGGGCCCGCAGGATCGTCCAATCCTCGCGTGCATCGCCCGGCGGGAAAACGGCGCGGCGCGTCCGTTGCACGCGTCCTTCCAGATTGACATAAGTCGCATCTTTTTCCGTATAGGCGGCCCCCGGAAGCACGACATCGGCCCGATGCGCGCCGGCATCCCCATGGTGGCCTTGATAGACAACGAAGGCATTGCCAAGGCCGCCCATGTCGATTTCATCGGCCCCAAGGAGGTATATCGCCTGAACATCGCCCTTGGCCGCGCTTTCGCAAATGCCGGCCACGTCCAACCCTCCCTCGCCCGGAACGAAGCCGAGATCGAGGCCGCCGACCCGCGAAGCCGCCAGCGACAACAGGTTAAACCCGTTCCATCCCTCGCGCTGCATGCCGGTCGTTTCGGCAATCTGGTGCGCCGCCGCTAAAATGGCGGCGCCGTCGGCGCGGGTCAGCGCGCCCTCGCCCACAATCAGCATCGGGCGTTCCGCCGCCGAAAGGGTTTTTGCAAAAGCATGCTGGCCGGAGGCAATTGCCTGCAAGACTTCCGGGCCATCCCCCAACGCCTCGACCGGGAACGTAAGGTCGCGGGCCGGGCCGATCGCCGCAATCGCGAAGCCGCCCATGAGATGGCGCTTGCGAAGCCGGGCATTGACCAGCGCCGCCTCCCAACGCGGGTCGGTGCCAATCAGGAGACAGGCGTCGGCGTCTTCAATCCCGGCAATCGTCGTGTTGAAGCGATAGCTTGCCGGCGCCCCCGGTACGACCGCGGCGCCGTTTTGGCGGCAATCGAGATGGGGCGAGCCAATGGCCGCCATCAAATCCTTCAAGGCCAGCATCGCTTCGCAATCGGCCAAATCGCCGGCAATGGCCGCCACCGCCTTCGGCGGTAGGCCGTTCAGCTTTGCCGCGATCGCCCCAAAGGCCTCGTCCCATGTGGCGGCGCGAAGCTTGCCGTCTTTTCGCACGTAAGGCTGGTCCAGGCGCTGGCGTCTTAGCCCGTCGCAGGCATGGCGCGTTTTGTCGTTGATCCATTCTTCGTTCACGTCTTCGTTCAGCCTGGGCAGAATGCGCATCACCTCTCCGCCGCGGCTGTCGATGCGAATCGCGCTGCCTACCGCATCCAGCACGTCGATCGATTCGGTCTTCTCCAACTCCCAGGAGCGCGCCGTAAAGGCATAAGGTTTTGAGGTCAGCGCGCCAACGGGGCAAAGGTCGACAAGGTTGCCGGACATTTCCGTATTTACCGTCTGTTTGACATAGGTGCCGACTTCCATATTTTCGCCGCGGCCGGTGGCGCCCAGTACGGGCACCCCGGCAACTTCCTCGGCAAAGCGGATGCAGCGCGTGCAATGGATGCAGCGCGTCATCACCGTCTTGATGAGGGGACCGAATTCCTTGTCCTCGACCGCGCGTTTGTTTTCCTGAAAGCGGCTGCGGTCGAACCCATAGGCCATCGCCTGGTCCTGCAAATCGCATTCGCCACCCTGATCGCAGATCGGGCAATCCAACGGATGGTTGATAAGAAGAAATTCCATCACGCCTTTTCGCGCCTTTTCGACCATCGGCGTGTTGGTGCGAACCACCATGCCATCGGCAATCGGCATGGCACAGGAGGCGACCGGTTTCGGCGCGCGCTCGACTTCAACCAGGCACATACGGCAATTGCCGGCAATCGAAAGGCGTTCGTGATAGCAGAAGCGCGGAATCTCGACGCCTGCCTGCTCGCACGCCTGAAGCAGGGTCAACCCCGCATCGACTTCGATTTCCTGGCCGTTGATTGTCAGCTTCGGCATCGTTGGTTACGCAGCCTCCGTGTCGCCGCCGACCTGGCGGTTAAGGATGCGGCGCTCCAGTTCCGGACGGAAATGGCGGATCAGGCCTTGGATGGGCCATGCGGCCGCATCGCCAAGGGCGCAGATCGTGTGCCCCTCGACCTCGTAGGTCACGTCTTCCAGCAGGCTGATTTCGTCCACATGGGCCTCGCCCGTAACCAAGCGTTCCATGACGCGCCACATCCAGCCGGTGCCCTCGCGGCACGGCGTGCACTGGCCGCAGCTTTCATGTTTGTAGAATTGGGAAAGCCTGGCGATGGCCTTCACGATGTCCGTCGATTTGTCCATGACGATGATGGCGGCCGTACCCAGACCCGATTTTACTTCTTTCAGACTGTCAAAATCCATCAGCACGGTGTCGCAAATGGATTTCGGCAACAACGGCACGGACGACCCGCCCGGAATGATCGCGAGCAAATTGTCCCAGCCGCCCTGTACGCCGCCGGCATGTTTTTCAATCAATTCCCGCAGGGGAATGCCCATCTCCTCTTCGACGAGGCAGGGCTCGTTCACATGGCCGGAAATGCAGTAAAGCTTCGTACCCACATTGTTCGGGCGGCCAATGCCAGCAAACCATTCCGGCCCGCGGCGCAGAATTTCCGGCACCACGGCAATCGTTTCGACGTTGTTGACCGTCGTCGGGCAACCATAAAGGCCTGCATTCGCAGGGAAAGGCGGCTTCAGGCGCGGCTGCCCCTTGCGCCCTTCAAGGCTTTCCAGCAGGCCGGTTTCTTCGCCGCAGATATAGGCGCCAGCGCCACGGTGCAGCACGACGTCGAAATCCCAGCCGGATTTGCAGGCGTCCTTGCCGATCAGGCCGGCTTCGTAAGCCTCGTCGATCGCCGCCTGCAGGCGTTCCGCCTCGCGAAAAAACTCACCTCGGATGTAGATGTAGCAATGATGCGCCGCCATCGCGAAACCGGCGATCAGGCAACCCTCCAACAGCTTTTGCGGATCGTTCCGCATGATGTCGCGGTCTTTGCAGGTGCCGGGCTCGCTTTCGTCTGCGTTGACGACAAGGTAGTGCGGTTTCGCCCCCACTTCCTTCGGCATGAAGGACCATTTCATGCCGGCGCTGAAGCCTGCGCCGCCACGCCCGCGCAAGCCGGAATTTTTTACTTCCTCAATGATTGCCTCGCGGCCCTTTTCCAAAAGCGCCTTCGTGTTCTGCCAATCGCCGCGCTGGCGCGCGCCTTTCAGACCCGAATCCGCAAGTCCGTAGAGGTTTGTAAAAATGCGATCTGCGTCGCGCAGCATCAAGATTTCTCCTTTTCTGAAGCGGCCGCGACCAGGGTCTTTGGCCCCGATTGCGGCGCGCCGCAAGGACGGCCAGTCTGAGAGCCAGGCGTAATCTTTTCGCCCCGCTGCAACGCCTCGAGAAGTTTCGTCATGCGCTCAAAATCCAGATCTTCGTAATAGTCGTCGTTGATTTGCACCATCGGCGCGTTTACGCAGGCGCCAAGGCATTCGACCTCGACGACGGTAAATTTGCCATCTTCCGTCGTTTCGCCGGGATCAACACCTAGGGTTTTCTTGCAGGCTCGGACGATATCGCCCGAGCCTCGCAACCAGCAAGGTGTCGTCGTGCAAAGCTGCACGAAATGTTCGCCGACGGGTTTCAGATTGAACATCGTATAAAAAGTCGCGACCTCATAGACCTTGATCGGCGGCATCGAAAGAAGCTCGGCCACGTGATCCATGGCGGCGCGCGGCAGCCAGCCACCGGCCTGACGCTGCGCCATATCCAGCAGGGGCAGCACGGCGCTTGCCTGGCGGCCTTCCGGATATTTCGCGAGGATCTTCCCGATCTTCGCCTGGTTCGCTTCGTCAAAAGCAAAACGATCCAAGGTCTTTTCTGAAGGCGCGCTCACCGGTCCACCTCACCAAAAACGATATCCAGGCTGCCGATAATTGCGCTGACATCGGCTAGCATGTGGCCCCTGCTTAGCAGGTCGAGCCCTTGCATGTGGGCAAAGCCCGGCGCGCGAATCTTGCAGCGATAGGGTTTGTTCGTACCATCTGCGACGAGGTAAACGCCGAACTCGCCTTTCGGCGCCTCGACGGCGGTGTAGGTTTCGCCGGCCGGCACATGGTAGCCCTCGGTATAGAGCTTGAAATGATGGATGAGCGCCTCCATCGAGTGCTTCATCTCACCGCGCGGCGGCGGGCTGATTTTGCCGTTCGTATCCTGGACGGGCCCGCTGGGCATGTTTTCGAGGCATTGTTCGATAATACGCAGACTTTGGCGCATTTCCTCGACCCGCAGAAGGTAGCGGCTGTAGCAATCGCCCTTGAGGCCAACGGGCACGTCAAATTCCATCTCGTCATAGACGTCGTATGGCTGCGCCTTGCGAAGGTCCCAGGCCACGTTCGAGCCGCGCAGCATCGGGCCGGTAAAGCCCCAATCCTGCGCCTGGGCCTCCGTCACCACGCCGATGTCGACCGTGCGCTGTTTGAAAATACGGTTTTCCGTGAGCAGCGACTCCATGTCGTCGATGACCTTCGGAAAACGCGTCGCGAATGCATGGATGTCCGCGTCCAGCCCCGCCGGCATGTCGCGGCCAACGCCGCCGGGACGGAAATAGGCTGCGTGCAACCGGGCGCCGGAGACGCGCTCGTAAAACTCCATCAGAATTTCGCGCTCTTCGAATCCCCACAAGACCGGCGTCATCGCGCCCACGTCAAGCGCCATGGTGGTGATGTTGAGGATGTGATTCAGAATGCGCGTAATTTCGCTGAAGAGCACCCGGATGTACTGACCGCGGCGCGGCACTTCGATATCCAGCAGTTTCTCGACCGCAAGAGCAAAAGCATGCTCCTGGCACATCGGCGACACGTAATCGAGGCGATCAAAATACGGCACCGCCTGCAAATAGGATTTGTGCTCGATCAGTTTTTCGGTGCCGCGGTGCAAGAGTCCGATATGGGGGTCCGCGCGGTCCACAATCTCGCCGTCAAGCTCAAGCACAAGGCGAAGCACGCCATGGGCCGCCGGATGCTGGGGCCCAAAATTAATCGTGTAGTTCTGGATTTGCTGCTCGGCCATTAGCTGCTTTTCCCGCCTTCCTGGCCTTCCGCTTTTTCATCGCCGGGAAGTACAATTTCGGTGCCTTCCCACGGGCTCATGAAATCGAACGTACGAAATTCCTGTGTCAATTTGACCGGCTCGTAAACGACGCGCTTTTGATCTTCGTCGTAGCGCAGCTCGACAAAGCCGGTAAGCGGAAAATCCTTGCGAAGCGGATGCCCCTCAAAGCCGTAATCGGTGAGGATGCGACGAAGGTCTGGATGTTCGGAAAAAAAGATGCCGTAAAGATCCCAGGCCTCGCGTTCCCACCAATTCGCGCAGCTATATACGCCGGCAGCGGAGGGAATCGATTCTTCCTCGCCTACGGAAGCCTTCACGCGAATGCGCTGGTTCTGTTCAAGGCTTAAAAGATTGTAGACAATTTCGAAACGCTTCTCCCGTTCCGGGTAATCGACGCCGCAAACGTCCGCCAGGATTTTGAATTGGCAATTTGCGTCGTCCCGAAGAAAGCCGAGCACCTTGACGATCGACTGTGCCTCGACCGTTACCATCAATTCGCCGTGGGCGATTTCGGTTTCGATCACATGGTCTGGCAGCGCCAATTGAATCGTGTCGCCGAGCTCCTTCAGAATTTCATCCATGTTTAACTGATCCGCTCTGACTAACGCGCAATGGTGCCGGTGCGGCGAATTTTCTTTTGCAACTGCAAGACGCCATAAAGCAGCGCTTCCGCTGTCGGCGGACAGCCGGGGACATAAATGTCCACCGGTACGACGCGGTCGCAGCCGCGCACGACGGAATAGGAATAGTGGTAATAGCCGCCACCATTTGCGCAGGATCCCATGGAGATTACCCAGCGCGGCTCGGCCATCTGGTCGTAAACCTTGCGAAGGGCCGGTGCCATCTTGTTGACGAGAGTGCCCGCCACAATCATGACGTCCGACTGACGCGGCGAAGGCCGGAAAACAACGCCGAAACGATCCAAGTCGTACCGGCTGCAAGCGCTGTGAATCATCTCGACCGCACAACAGGCAAGCCCAAAGGTCATCGGCCAAAGCGAGCCCGTGCGCGCCCAATTCACCAATTTATCCGCTTGGGCAATGACAAAGCCGCGATCGTCCAGTTCCTGGTTCACGCGCTTTAGGATGGCGTCCTGATCCGATCCGGGTGGAACGGCCCCCGCAAGGGGATTGGCGCTTACTCCCATTCCAGCCCCCCCTTCCGCCACTCATAGACGAAGCCAATGGTCAAAATGCCAAGAAAGATCATCATCGACCAGAAACCGAAAACGCCGATGGCGCCTAAGCTAACCGCCCAGGGAAACAGGAACGCCACTTCAAGATCGAAGATGATGAAAAGAATGGCGACGAGGTAAAAGCGAACATCGAATTTTTCGCGCGCGTCTTCAAACGCCTCAAACCCACATTCATAGGACGAAAGCTTCTCGGCGTCCGGACGCTGGGACGCGAGCACGTAGGACGCGACGAGCGCCGCAGCGGCTATGCCGCCCGCAATGCCCAGGAACAACAGGATTGGGAGGTATTCTTGAAGCAGCGCTTCCATTCAAACCGTCTCTTGCCTGACCCAAACGCGTATCCGGACGGACACGCCCTTTTGACGTCCTCGCCCATTCTGCGGCCAATTGCTTAACCACCTATTTACCAAGATCCGATCTCCCTCGGAAACCCTTGGCGCTCATAGCCCTTGGCTAGGGCGCGCCGAGTATAGCCGTGGGAAGATTAGGAAAAAAGGGCGTTTGCGGGACAGACCGGATTTTTCCACAGTGCCGCGAAACGGCCCCAAAAGGGGGCACCCCGGTATGGGCCGCCAGACAAAATTTGCGCCAGGATCGATGGCGTAAAGATGGCGGGAGTGACGGGGCTCGAACCCGCGACCTCCGGCGTGACAGGCCGGCGCTCTAAACCAACTGAGCTACACCCCCTTCGCTTAGGAAGGCGGCCTGATTACTCCTTCGCCGTCTCGGGGTCAAGGCATTGGCCAAAACGGCACCTACGCCATACGCAAAAACCCTACCATATGGGCGGCGATGGTGGGCGATGACGGGATCGAACCGCCGACCCTCTCGGTGTAAACGAGATGCTCTCCCAGCTGAGCTAATCGCCCGTGGCACCACCATGCATGCGCTAGCAAAGGGCCGCACCATTTCTTCAAGGCCAAAAACAATGTCGGCCGCCTTTTGAGGCGGCCGACATCTTAAATTCCAGTGCGTATACCGCAAAAAAGCAGTATTAAATCAATGGTTTACCGATTCTTTCAAGCCCTTGCCGGCCTTGAATTTCGGCTGCTTCGAAGCCGGAATATTGATGGTCTCGCCCGTCCGCGGATTGCGGCCTTTCGACGCGGCGCGATTCGCGACGCTGAAAGTACCAAACCCAACGAGACGAACTTCTTCTCCGCCTTTCAAGCTGTCGGAAATAATATCGAACACGCTGTCAACCGCACGGCTGCTGTCCGACTTCGACAAACCGGCCGCACTAGCAACTGAAGCCACAAGATCGTTTTTGTTCACGTCAACGCCCCCTTTATAGAGAAATGCGATGGGCATCCCAAAGCTGTAATGAGCGTGAAGTTTATGGCGCGCCGAAAGGCGCGTCAATCGAGGAAACGCCTTTTTCTGCGGTTTTTTGAATGTTTCCGGATAAGGGAAAGAGACGAATCAGTGCTTCACGACGTCACCGACGTCGTCCTGCTCACGCTTCTGCGCGACCGTCTTGATCGCCTCGTCCTCACTCCACTCAATCGGAGTGAGCTTCTGCGTGAGTGCATTTTGCAGAACTTCGTCCACGGTGCCAATCAAAATGATCTCCAGGCCGCGTTTGATGTTCTGAGGAATCTCCACCAAGTCTTTCTCGTTATCCTTTGGAATCAATACGGTTTTTACGCCTCCGCGCAGGGCCGCCAGGAGCTTTTCTTTCAAGCCCCCGATCGGCAGGACGCGCCCGCGCAGCGTGATTTCGCCGGTCATGGCGACATCTTTTCGCACCGCAATACCCGTAAGCGCCGAGACGATGGTCGTGCACATCGCGACACCGGCCGAGGGCCCGTCCTTTGGCGTTGCCCCTTCGGGCACATGAACGTGAATATTTCTTTTTTCGAAGACGTCGGGGCGAATGCCAAAATCGATCAGACGGGAGCGAACATAGCTGCCGGCAGCTTCGACCGATTCCTGCATGACGTCGCCCAACTGGCCGGTGGGTTTTACGATGACGCCCTTTCCCGGCATGACAACGGCTTCGATGGTAAGCAATTCGCCGCCCACTTCCGTCCAGGCAAGCCCGGTCGTAACGCCGACGATATCTTCAAGCTCCGTCTCGCCAAAGCGGTAACGATGCACGCCGGCATATTTTTCGAGGTTGCGGCGCGTGATGAAAAGACGCTTCGTGCCTTTCATCAAAATTTCCTTCACTGCCTTGCGCATAAGGCTGGCAAGCTCGCGCTCGAGGTTACGAACCCCCGCTTCGCGGGTGTAGTAGCGAATGATATCCCGCAGCGCATCGGGCGAGATCGACCATTCGCCCTTCTTTAGGGCGTTCGCCTTTATCTGCTTGGGAATCAGATGCCGTTTCGCAATCTCGACCTTTTCGTCCTCGGTATAGCCCGGAAGACGAATGATCTCCATCCGGTCCAACAGCGGTTGCGGCATGTTCAACGTGTTCGCCGTTGTCACGAACATGACGTTGGAAAGGTCGTAATCGACCTCCAAATAATGGTCCTGGAAGGTGGCGTTTTGTTCCGGGTCCAACACTTCAAGCAGCGCCGAAGATGGGTCGCCGCGGAAATCCGCGCCAAGCTTGTCCACCTCGTCGAGCAGAAAAAGCGGGTTCGTCGATTTTACCTTCTTCATCGACTGGATAATCTTCCCCGGCATCGACCCGATATAGGTCCGGCGATGGCCACGAATTTCCGCCTCGTCACGCACGCCGCCAAGCGAAACGCGCACGAAATTGCGGCCCGTTGCCCGTGCGATCGAGGTACCAAGCGACGTCTTACCGACGCCGGGCGGTCCAACCAGACATAAAATGGGCCCGCGAATTTTTTTGGCGCGCTGTTGGATGGCTAAATATTCGAGAATCCGCTCTTTGACCTTTTCAAGGCCGTAATGGTCGGCATCCAGAATGCTCGCCGCGTTGCGAATGTCCCGGTTGATCTTCGAACGCTTGCCCCAGGGAATGCTCAACATCCAGTCCAGGTAATTGCGAACCACCGTCGCCTCGGCCGACATTGGGCTCATCGTCCGTAGTTTTTTCAACTCGGACATGGTCTTTTCCTTGGCGTCCTTGCTGAATTTCGTTTTGCGGAGCCGCTCTTCGAGCTCGCCGATTTCGTCGCGTCCGTCTTCGGATTCGCCCAGCTCTTTCTGAATCGCCTTCATCTGTTCGTTCAGATAGTACTCGCGCTGCGTCTTCTCCATTTGCCGCTTCACGCGGCTGCGAATCCGTTTTTCGACCTGAAGCACGCCAATTTCGGCCTCCATCATCGTGCAGATTTTTTCCAATCGCTTCGAGGTGGAAACCAGTTCGACGAGTCCCTGCTTCTCGGGGATTTTCAACACGAGATGCGAGGCAATCGTATCGGCCAATTTCGACGGGTCGTCGATTTGATTGACGGAGACAAGAACTTCCGGCGGAATCTTCTTGTTGAGCTTCACATATTGCTCGAACTGGGAAATCACCGTACGGCTGAGGGCTTCCACCTCTTCCGTCTCGCCGGCTTCGTCCGGGATTTCTTCCGCATAAGCCTGAAAATAGGGTTCCGCCTGGGTATGCTTGAGAATGCGCGCACGGCGCGACCCCTCGACGAGCACCTTGACAGTGCCGTCGGGCAATTTCAGCAACTGCAACGCCGTCCCGATCGTGCCAACCGTATAGATATCCTCGGCCGCCGGATCGTCCTTGGCGGCGTCCTTCTGGGTAACGAGCAGGATCTGCTTGTCCCCCTTCATCACCTCTTCCAGGGCACGCACGGACCGGTCCCGCCCAACGAAAAGCGGCACGATCATGTGTGGAAACACAACGATGTCGCGTAGCGGGAGGATCGGATAAAGGACGCCTTCGTTCAATTCGGTCATATTTATGCCTATGGCGTTGCTGGCCGATGCTTATATGGCATCACCCTAACCCGTTTTCGAGCTTTTTTTGGGAAGTTCGCCCGAGGCCAGATTTGGCCTTAAGCGCTCGTCTCGACGTCCGTCCGCCGGTCCGCGTAGATATAGAGAGGCTTGGCCCGGCCTTCGACGACTTCCCGGTTGATGACAACTTCCTCGACCCCATCCAGGCCCGGAAGCTCGAACATTGTATCCAGTAAGTTCGCCTCCAGAATCGAGCGTAACCCCCGCGCACCCGTTTTGCGCAGGATTGCCCGCTCGGCAATCGCCTGAAGAGCATCCTCCGTGAAAGTAAGCTGGACGTTTTCCATATCGAACAGCCGCTCATATTGTTTGACGAGGGCGTTCTTCGGTGTCGTCAAAATTTCCACCAGCGCCTTTTCGTCCAGATCTTCCAGCGTTGCGATCACCGGAAGCCGGCCAATGAACTCTGGGATCAGGCCAAATTGCAGCAGATCCTCCGGTTCGACGTCATGCAGGATTTCGCCCATCTGGCGATCCTCCGGCCCCCGCACATCCGCTCCGAAGCCGACGGCTGAGCCCCGCCCCCGTGACGAGATGATCCGTTCCAAGCCGGCAAAGGCACCCCCGCAAATAAACAAGATGTTCGTCGTGTCCACCTGCAGGAATTCCTGCTGCGGATGTTTGCGGCCGCCCTGGGGCGGCACAGAGGCAACCGTGCCCTCCATGATTTTCAACAACGCCTGTTGAACCCCTTCGCCGGAAACGTCCCGGGTGATGGATGGGTTGTCCGATTTGCGGGAAATCTTGTCGACCTCGTCGATATAGACGATGCCCCGCTGGGCCCGCTCCACATTGTAGTCGGCCGACTGCAACAGCTTGAGAATGATGTTTTCGACATCCTCGCCGACATAGCCCGCTTCCGTCAGGGTCGTGGCATCCGCCATGGTAAAGGGAACGTCGAGGATGCGCGCCAGCGTTTGCGCAAGCAGCGTCTTCCCGCAACCCGTCGGTCCGACGAGCAGGATGTTCGATTTTGCAAGCTCCACCTCGTCCGAGCGCTGCCCATTGCCAAGGCGCTTGTAGTGATTATGAACCGCAACGGAGAGGACCCGTTTTGCGTGGGCTTGCCCGACCACGTAATCGTTGAGCACCGTGAAAATGTCTTTCGGTGTCGGCACGCCGTCCTGGGATTTGACAAGCGTGCTTTTGTTCTCTTCACGGATGATATCCATGCAGAGTTCGACACACTCGTCGCAAATAAAGACCGTTGGCCCTGCAATCAGCTTGCGGACTTCGTGCTGGCTCTTCCCACAGAACGAGCAGTAGAGCGTATTCTTTGAATCGCTGCCGGCGGTTTTGCTCATACCCTAACCATATCCAGTTCAGCCAATATGTTAGCCCTAGTCCACCTTCCTCTACAATGTCAAAGTCTAGGCGGTAGAGGTAAGCAAAATGATAACGAAATTACCTTTCGCGGCCCCGAACGATTCCGGAAATAACCGCAATCCGGCTGTGGCGAAACGGGGCAGAAATTTCCTTATCTCTGAATAGGTTAGTCTTTTTCTTCCGGGAATGGGCGCTTCTTAACGACCTCGTCGATGAGGCCGAAAGCCAGCGCATCTTCCGGTGAAAGGAATTTGTCGCGTTCGACGGTCGCTTCAATTTCGTCGAGGGACTTGCCCGTATGCTCCACGTAAATATTATTCAGGCGTTTGCGCAGACTTAAAATTTCCTTCGCCTGAATCTCGATGTCCGTCGCCTGTCCCTGTGCGCCGCCGGAAGGTTGGTGAAGCATGATTCGCGAATTGGGAAGGGCATAACGCTTCTTCGCCGTGCCAGCAGCAAGCAGCAAAGACCCCATCGATGCCGCCTGTCCGATGCAGACCGTCGCCACTTCCGGCCGGATATATTGCATCGTGTCGTAGATCGCCAATCCGGAAGTCACGATGCCGCCAGGCGAATTGATATAGACAAAGATGTCTTTGCTGGGATTCTCCGATTCGAGAAACAGCAATTGCGCGCATACCAGGCTCGCGCAGGCATCGTCGATACCGCCCGTGAGGAAGATGATCCGCTCCTTCAGCAGCCGGGAAAAAATGTCATATGCGCGCTCGCCACGGTTTGTCTGCTCGACGACCATGGGGATCAGCAGATTCATATTCGGTTCGTTTGAATCGCCCATTGATTGCATCCCGTTTCTGGGACGAGGCGGATTGCCCACCCCGTCGTTCTTCCGCAGTTACTTCTTCGCTTTCGCCGCAGCTTTCTTCTTCGCTTTTGGCGCCGCTTTCTTTTTCGGTGCAGGAGACGTGGCCTTTTTGCCGCTTTTCGGCTTCGCGGCCTTCTCGTTTTTACCGACGGCCTTTTCCATGGTCGCCTGGACCTCGTTCATCAACTCATCGGGCGTGACTTTCCGGGTCGTCACCTTCGCCTTCCCAAGAAGAAACTTGACCACTTTTTCTTCAAAAAGAGGCGCGATCAGCCGCTGCAGGGCATCCATGTTCTTCTGGAAATATTCAAACACCTGCGCTTCCTGACCCTGGTGGTGCTGGGCTTCGTGCTGCACCGCCTCGTTGATCTCTTGCTGGCTGAGGGAAACGTCATGCTCGCGGCCGATTTCGGAAAGCAGCAGACCCAGACGCACCCTGCGTTCGGCAACGTCGCGGTATTCCGCTCGCAGGGTCGCGTCGTCCTTGCCTTCAAATTCGTCTTCGCCCGCCTGCCCTTGCGCTTCCGCCTGTTTCTGCTGCTCGCGCCGGCCTTGAACCTGTTCCCAAATGGTCTCGAATTCCGCGTCCACGACCCCTTCCGGCAGATCGAAGGTGTGGCCGGCAGCCAGGACGTCGAGATATTCCCGCTTTTCGCGCATATGAGTGACGTTTTGGTACTCGCGCTGGAGGTTTTCCTTCATCTGCTCGCGAAGCTGATCCAAATTTTCAAGGCCGAAGGCCTTTGCCAGATCGTCGTCCACGGCAAACGGGATGCGCTCTTGCACCTCTTTCACGGTGACGTCGAAGGTCGCTTCCTTGCCGGCCAGATCCGGGGACGGATAGGCCTCAGGAAAGTTTACCGTGATGACTTTCTCGTCACCGGCCTTCACGCCGACAAGCTGTTCTTCGAAACCGGGAATGAATTGGCCGCTGCCCAGCTCCAATTGCTGATTTTCAGCCGAACCGCCCTCAAAGGGCGTATCGCCCAGACGCCCAACGAAGTCGAGGATGACCAAATCGCCCTCCGCCGCCGGCCGGGGCTTGGCAAGCGGCCCGTGGCGCCGCTGACCGGCCGCCGCGTTCTCGATCGCCTTTTGGACGTCCTCCGGCTCGACCGTGGGCTCCAGCCGCTCGATCTCGATTTTCGTGAAATCCATAAATTCGATCTCAGGGATCAACTCAAGCGTGAGCGTAAACTCCAGGTCCTTTCCGTCCGGAAAGGCCGTGACGTCCACATGGGGTTGGGCGGCAGGCCGCAGGCTGCGCTCTTGCAGCAGCTTCTGCGACGTCTCGGAAATCAATTTCTGCACAATCTCCGCCAAGGTTGACTGACCGTATTTGCCCCGCAACAAGGACAAAGGGACGTGCCCCGGCCGAAACCCCGGCAGGTTTGCGGTGGCGCCAAGCTCTTTCAGCCTGGCATCGACCTTTTCCGTCACATCGGCGGCAGGAATAACAACCTTAAATTCGCGCTTCAGACCTTTGGCCTGGGTTTCCATCACATTCATTTAAAGATTCTCGTTCATCCGGTGAGATCGTACGCCGGCTTAAAGCCGGCAAGAAATTGCTAGTGGCTGGTGCGGGCGGAGGGATTTGAACCCCCACGACTTGCGTCACCAGATCCTAAATCTGGCGTGTCTACCAGTTCCACCACGCCCGCATGGGTACTCCGGCTCGCGCCGTGACGTCAACCGGCCGGGCCTTTGCGGCTTATAGCATGAAGGGATCAACGGCGTAACCACTTGACTTCGCTAGAGCTTGGCGGAGGAAACGCGCTCAGCGGAGGCCGCGAAAAGGCCGCATGCCAAACGGCAAAAAACGGAAAAGCGGAATTTGGAAGGATAAAAAAATGAAACCGAAAGGGTTCGGCACGCAACGCTTGGCAACTCGGTTTAGTGAACGCGCTCCGGATAACGTTGCGCAAAAGATTTCAACGCCAACATGCGCGGGCCATCCTGCACATCGTGATTGGCACGGCGAATGCGCACTTCGTAGGTGACGTGGGGGATGCCGTAGGAATCCGTGCGGACACCAATGACTCTTGCCGTCTCGACGACAGGCCCGTTGTGCGGGCAGCGAAAAACGTGACCGGCCTCGACATCCGAGGATTCGCTGCCATAGTCGTATTCTTCTTTATGTCGCAAGCTCAAATTCATTTTGTGCTACCTGCAAATTTCTCTTTTGCGCTACCTGCAATGACACATACATGTGTCCGCCCCGTGCCCAACACCTTAGACATCCCGTTTTAACAAAAGGTAAAGCATCGCCTCTAAACTATATGAAATTCCAATAAAATTTTAGCTTGGTAAATTCATACTTCGCTAAGGTTAATGGGAATTCCACAGCAATGCCAATACCTTTGGAAGGCTTTCCGGCAAATCTTCGGAAATAAGCCCGGGACCGACTTCTTTTGCCGCCTCGCCATGCAGCCAGGCCGCCGCCGCCGCGGCTTCAAAAGGGGGCATTCCCTGGCCCAGCAGTCCCAAAATCATGCCGGCCAGGACATCGCCCGACCCCGCCGTGGCAAGGGTGGGCGGCGCGTTCCAGTTGAGGATCGCCTGGCCCTCCGGCGCGGCAATAACGCTATCGGCCCCCTTCACCACCACCACCGCCCCGCTCCGCCTGGCCGCCTCGCGGGCCTGGGTCAATTTGTCCCCGCCAATCCCGAAGAGGCGGGCAAACTCTCCCTCATGGGGCGTCAGGACAACCGGGCCTGCGATTGCCTCGAAAAGGGTCTCGGGCTCAGAGCCGAAGACGGTGAGCGCATCGGCATCCAGCACGCAAGGCAGGCCCGTGGCCAAGGCGGCCAGCACCTTTCCCCGGGTTGCCTTCGTTACGCCATTGCCCGGGCCCAGCAGAAGGGCCCGCTTGTGCAGGTCGCCGATCAGGTCCTGAAAGCTCTTTTTGCCGTCCACGGGATGGACAATCAGGCTTGGGCTTTCGGCGGCGTAAATCGGCACCGCCTCGGGCGGGCTGGCCAGGGTAACCATGCCGGCGCCGATGCGAAGCGCCGCCCGCGCCGCCAGCCGGGCGGCACCGGTCATGGCGTCGCCCCCGACCACGACGACATGGCCGCGGGTATATTTGTGATCCGTTCGCCCCGGCCTGGGATAAAGACGGCGCCAAAGCGCCGGGTCGTTGGCAAAGGTCTTTGGCTGAATTTCCGCAAAGGCCGCCGCCGGCACGCCGATGTCCACGAGCACCACCTCGCCCGCGACGTCCCGGCCCGGCAGCAGGAAATGGCCGGGGTTTTTGGCAATAAACGTGACGGTCAAGACGGCTTTCGCCGCGACGCCCAGAATTTCGCCGGTATCGCCATGTACGCCGCTTGGTACATCGATGGCGACGCAAGGCAGCGCCGCTGCGTTGATCGCTTCGATCACGGCCCGGGCGGCCCCTTCGATGGAACGGTCGATCCCCGCCCCGAAAAGGGCATCGACGACAAGTTCGGCCCCGGCGAGCGCCTCCGGCGTCAGCGGCAAAATTTCGCCAGCCGCGACATCGCCGCTTTGCCAGCGCAGCGCGTTGGCCTCTGCGTCGCCCCTTAGATTGGCCAATGTGCCGAGCAAGGCGACCCGAACCGGCCAGCCTTTTTCACGTAATTTCGTAGCAATTACAAAGCCATCGCCGCCATTGTTGCCAGGGCCACACAAGACCGAAACCGGCCGCGGCGACCAGCGCTGAACGATTTCCCGGGCGGCGGCGGCCCCGGCAGCCGCCATCAATTGACCAGCCGAAACCCCGGCATGGGTGGCCGCCCGATCCACGCGGTAGATTTCGGCGACGTCAAGCAGCGTCCGTTCCAGGCTTTCCGGGTCCTTTTTCATAGGCATCAGAATAACGTGACGGCGCCATTGCTGTCGTCCCGAATTCCCTATCTTAAAAAGCAACGCCTGCACTTCGTCCTAGGAACCGCTATATAGCGAGAAGGCTGGAACGTCCCTTGGGAGAAGATTGGTGAAGGTGCTGGTGCTGGGAGGCGGCGTCGTTGGCGTAACCTCTGCCTATTGCCTTGCCCGTGCCGGCCATGGGGTGACACTGGTCGATCGCCAGGCCGGTCCCGGCGAGGAAACAAGTTTTGCCAATGGCGGCCAAATTTCGGCCGGCCTTGCCGAGCCCTGGGCCAATCCGGAAGTTCCCCGGCAATTGCTGCGATGGCTTGGCCAAAAGAACCCGCCGTTTCGTTTCCGCCTTCGCGCCGGCACCGATTTTTACGGCTGGGCGCTTCGTTTTCTCGGCCAATGCGCCGCCCGGCCCGCGGCCCGAAATCTGGAGCGCGCCCTTCGCATCGCCCTTTACAGCCGCCAGCAGCTTCGCGACATCCGCGAAGCGACGGGCATCGCCTACGCCCTGCAAGAAACCGGAATTTTAAAAATCTATCGGGAGCCACGGGCCTTCGACCGCGCGCGCAAGCGCATGGCAGCGATGAACGCGCTGGGCTCGAATTTACACGCCCTCGATGGAGACGCCACCCTCGCCCTAGAGCCGTCGCTTGCATCCGTCGCCGGGAAACTGGCCGGCAGCCTTTATTCGCCTGAGGACGAAAGCGGCGACGCCCACGAATTCACGGTCAAGCTGGCCGCGGAAGCGAGCCGCCTTGGCACCGTTTTCAAATTTCACCAGACCGTCGAGGCGCTTGTCCCGGCACGCGGACGCATCGAGCGGGTGCTAACGGACCGCGAAGAGTTTACGGCGGATGCGGTGGTGCTTTCCCTTGGTTGCCATGGCGGCCCCCTGCTGCGCCCGCTTGGGATTCGCCTGCCCATCTACCCGGCGAAAGGTTTTTCCGTGACGCTGCCCGTTCGCAACGCGGCCGCAGCGCCCAGCCGAAGCATCACCGATGAAGACCAAAAGCTGGTCTTTAGCCGCTTTGGCGATCGCCTGCGGGCGGCGGGATGGGCGGTCTTTACGGGCTATGATTCGCAAATTGAGCCGGCGCGCTGCGCGTCGCTGGCAACGGAAATGGAGGCCCTGTTTCCGGGCGCCGCCGATCAAAGCCAGGCCGTCCCCTGGGCCGGGCTTCGCCCCCTCACCCCGGACACTTTGCCGATCCTTGGGCCGACGCCTTTTTCGAATCTTTTCCTGAACACCGGCCATGGCACCTATGGCTGGACGATGGCAGCCGGTTCCGGACAAATTTTGGCGGATCTGATCACGGGCCAGCGCCCCTGCATCAAACAGGACGATTTCGGTCTCGACCGATTTTGATGCGCGAGGGGGAGGCAAATGGGGCGAGTGATGGGAATTGAACCCACGACCTCCAGATCCACAATCTGGCGCTCTAACCAACTGAGCTACACCCGCCGTGATGGCCTTGTGTAGACGCTCGCCAACGAAGGCGTCAAGCGCCACCGAGGCAAGGCGTCCCCTCGGCGCGCCGCCGCCTGTTTTCCCCATGAATCGGACTTGATTCACCCGGCGATTCCCTTCACGCTAGGCTCCGAAAAGCAGGCAGCAACCTGCTCATAATATAGGCGCTTGTGCCTTGAAAATAACCAGTTCAGGGAAAGGTGGAGACATCCGCCCGGGTTTTCTTGTGACTTTTCCATCCGTTTTCGTCTGGCACGTTCCGTGCTTTCTTAGTGCCATACAGACGTAATCCCGTGCGCGCACGGCCAAAAGGTCAAGCCCGCCGCGCCCAGGTTCCACCCTTGCACCTCTAAAGCTTTTTCTTCAATCGGCTAGAACGGCTCATGAAAAAAATCGAAGCGATCATCAAACCCTTCAAACTCGACGAAGTGAAAGAAGCCCTTCACGAGATCGGCCTAAAAGGCATCACCGTCACGGAAGTAAAGGGCTTCGGACGCCAAAAAGGCCATACGGAGTTGTACCGTGGCGCCGAATATGTCGTGGATTTCCTGCCAAAAGTGAAAATCGAAATCGTGCTCGAAGACAGCCTTTTGGAAAAAGCCGTCGAGACCATTGTCCAGGCGGCGCGAACCGGCCGCATCGGCGACGGCAAGATTTTCATTTCCGATATCAGCGATGCCATACGCATTCGCACCGGCGAAGCCGGAGGCGAAGCCATCTAACCCCCCAACAAATTTTCAAGCAGCACCCAGGGAAACGCTATGTCCGACGTAAAAAAAGTTCTTCAAATGATTAAGGATCACGACGTGAAATACGTCGATCTCCGCTTCACCGATCCGCGGGGAAAATGGCAGCACACGGCCCAGACCGTCTCTACGATCGACGAGGACGTCTTCGTCGACGGCTTCATGTTCGACGGATCCTCGATCGCAGGCTGGAAGGCCATTCAAGAGTCCGACATGATCTTGATGCCCGACCCTTCGACGGCGGTGCTGGACCCCTTTACGGCCCAGTCGCAGATGATCCTGTTCTGCGACATCATCGACCCCAACACCGGCCAGGGCTATGACCGCGACCCACGCTCGACCGCGCGGCGGGCGGAGGCGTATCTCGCCAGCACCGGCATTGGCGATCAAGCCGTTTTCGGGCCAGAGCTTGAGTTTTTCGTCTTCGACGACGTGCGCTTCGACGTCTCGATGAACCATACGTTCTATGCCCTCGATTACGCCGAGGCGCCCCATGCCTCGGGCGCCGAATTCGAGGAAGGCAATATGGGCCACCGGCCGCCCGTCAAAGGCGGCTATTTCCCGGTGCCCCCGGTCGATTCGATGACGGATCTGCGGGCCGAAATGCTCACCTTTATGGGCGAGATGGGGCTGGATATCGAAAAGCACCATCACGAAGTGGCCCCCGGTCAGAACGAGCTCGGCTTCCGCTTTGGCCCGCTTCTTTCCTGCAGCGACGCCGTGCAGATATATAAATACGTCGTCCACCAGGTTGCCCACGCCTATGGCAAAAGCGCGACCTTCATGCCGAAGCCGGTCGTAGACGACAACGGGTCCGGCATGCACGTCCATCAATCCATCTTCAAGGATGGCAAGCCGACCTTCGCCGGCAACGGCTATGCGGACCTTTCGGAAAACGCCCTCTACTACATCGGCGGCATCATCAAGCACAGCCAGGCCCTTAACGCGTTCACGAATTCGACGACGAACAGTTACAAGCGCCTTGTGAAGGGCTTCGAGGCCCCGGTGTTGCTGGCCTATTCGGCCCGCAACCGTTCCGCCTCCTGCCGCATTCCCTATGCCACGAACCCGATGGGCAAACGGGTCGAAATCCGCTACCCGGACGCCGCTTCCAATCCCTACCTGGCCTTCTCGGCCATGCTGATGGCCGGCCTAGACGGCATCGAGAACCGGATCCATCCGGGCGAAGCGATGGACAAGAACCTCTACGATCTGCCGCCGGAAGAATTGCAGGGCGTGCCGACGGTTTGCGGCTCGCTGCGCGAAGCGCTCGGCGCCCTTGAGAAAGACCGGGCCTTTCTGACGAAGGGCGACGTCTTCACCGACAGCCAGATCGACGGCTATCTGGAGCTGAAATATGAGGAAGTGACGCGCTTTGAAATGGCGCCGCATCCGGTTGAATTCAGCATGTATTACAGTGTCTAAGATAAATATTCTAAATTAGAACCTGAAGAAGGGCCGCGGCAACGCGGCCCTTTTTTTGGGTGTTATTCAGGCGCTTTCAGCCGGCGGCACAGGCCGTGGCTGGCGCGCCTCGTCGAGGGCCACCATGACGAAGTTGCCCTCGGTCACCTTGACCAGATCGCCGGCGCGGGAACGCTCGACCCAGGTTTCGACATGGACCGTGATCGACGTTTTGCCGACGTGGAGAATCTTGACAAAACACGAGACGCTGTCGCCCACGAAAACGGGCAAATGGAAGGCCATCGCTTCGATGGCAACCGTCGCGACACGCCCCGCGGCGCGGCGCGTACAGGTCATGCCGGCGGCGATGTCCATTTGGGAAAGCACCCAGCCGCCAAAGATATCGCCATTGGGATTGGCATCTGCGGGCATGGCAATGGTCCGGGTTTCCGGAACCCGCCCTTCCTCGCCAGGATATTTCGCCATGGGTGCCTGCCCCCTATATTTCGTATCGCAACCGGCGCCAGCCTACCGCATCCTGCTTGCCTGGGGAATATCGGCGCCCCATAATGCGGCATGCCAAAACGCCCCACCAAAACAAAGACCGCCAGCTCAAGCTATTCGGCGAAGGATATCGAGGTTCTGGAAGGGCTTGAGCCCGTCCGCCGCCGCCCAGGCATGTATATCGGCGGCACCGATGAGGCCGCCCTGCATCATCTGGCCGCCGAAGTCCTGGACAACGCCATGGACGAAGCGGTGGCCGGCTTCGCCAACCGTATCGAATTGGAGCTTGGCGCCGATGGCGCCCTTGCCGTGCGGGACAATGGCCGCGGCGTGCCGGTCGATCCCCACCCGAAATTCAAGAAGAAATCGGCCCTGGAAGTCATTCTCACGACCCTTCATGCCGGCGGCAAGTTCGACAGCAAGGTCTATGAGACGGCCGGCGGCCTCCATGGCGTCGGCGTTTCCGTCGTCAACGCGCTTTCCGACCATCTCGCCATCGAGGTCCTTCGCGGCGGCAAGCTATGGAAACAGGAATATGTCCGCGGCAAGCCGAAAACAAAATTGAAGGCGAGCGCCGGCCAAAAAAACAAACGCGGAACCCTGGTCCGCTTTCACCCGGATCCGGAAATTTTCGGCAAAAACGCGGCCTTCCGGCCCGAGCGGCTTTACCGCATGGCGCGGTCGAAGGCGTATCTTTTTCGCGGCGTCGAAATTCGCTGGAGTTGCGATGCAAAACTGCTTCGCGATTCCGAGATTCCGGCGAAAGAAAGCTTTCATTTCGAAGAAGGGCTGAAAGGCTTTCTGGAAGCGACCCTCGATGGCCGCGAGGTGATCACCCAACCCTTTGCTGGCGAAGCCGATTTTCCGAAAAAGGCCGGGCGCATGGAATGGGCGATTAGCTGGCCGGAGAACGGCGAAGGCTTCGTTCACTCCTATTGCAACACGATCCCGACTCCAAAGGGCGGCACCCACGAAACGGGCCTGCGGACCGCCCTTGCCCGTGCGTTGAAAGCCTATGGGGAATTGGTCGGTAACCGGCAAGCCGCCCAAATCACCGGCGAGGACATCACCATCGGCGCCGCCATCTTGCTTTCCATCTTCATGAAGGAGCCGGAATTCCAGGGTCAGACGAAAGAGCGCCTTTCCTCGGCAGCGGCGCAACGGCTGACGGAAGCGACCCTAAAAGACCATTTTGATCACTGGCTTAGCGGCGACCCGGAAACGGCAAATCTGCTGTTGGAGCGCATCGTCGCACGGGCAGAAGAACGCCTGCGCCGCCGCGAGGCGAAGGAACTTGCCCGCAAGACCCCGACCCGCAAGCTTCGCCTTCCCGGCAAATTGACGGATTGCACCCGCGAAAACGCCAAGGAGACGGAAATTTTTCTGGTGGAGGGGGATTCGGCCGGCGGCTCGGCAAAACAGGCCAGACGCCGCGAAACCCAGGCCGTGCTGCCCTTGCGCGGCAAAATTCTGAACGTCGCCAGCGCGACGAATGAAAAACTTCGCGCCAATCAGGAAATTGCCGATCTCATCCAGGCGCTTGGCTGCGGCACCGGTGCGGAATGCGACCCTTCGAAATTGCGTTACGAACGCATCATCATCATGACGGATGCGGACGTCGATGGGGCCCATATTGCTTCGCTGCTGATGACGTTCTTTTTCCGCGAGATGTCGGCCCTTGTCGAGGACGGCCGCCTTTTCCTTGCCGTGCCGCCTTTGTACCGCCTAAGCCATGGCGGGCAGACGGCGTATGCCCGGGACGACGCCCATAAGGACACCCTTTTGAAAACGGTGTTCAAAGGCAAAACGAAGATCGAGATCAGCCGCTTCAAGGGGCTTGGCGAAATGCCGTCGGCGCAATTGAAAGAGACGACCATGGACCCGACAAAACGCGTTCTTTATCGCGTCACCCTGCCGGGCCAGAACGCGCAAAAAGAGACAAAGGCGGTCGAACGTCTTGTCGAAGACCTGATGGGAAGGCGGCCGGAACGGCGTTTCGCCTTTATTCAGGAAAATGCGCAGTTCATCGAAAATCTGGACGTTTAGCGGAACGTTTGGAGGGGCCGAAAACGGCCCAGACATGGTAAACGTTGATCACATTCCAGTGAGCCCCCCTATCCAGTTGGACGCGCTTTAAGTACCGTCAATCGCAGTGACGTTTTGCCCTTTCGTCACTCAAGCCGGGACGGTGTGCGTACGCATTTTTTTCGACCCTTTGTACGCGAAGACGAGTCCACCGAGGCCGGTACGACCCCCGGGGCGGAGAGCCACACGCCACGCGTTGCGATGCCCCCTTGCAACGATTGGCGGTTCTCCGGCCGGGGGCTTTCTATTAGAGCCCGCCGCAAATTTTGATTAGGCGCTTAGCCATTCCCGCATGGCCTGGGTGACCGCTTCGGGGCGTTCCATCGTGGAAAGATGCCCACAATCGGGAACGACGACCAGGCGGGCGCCGGGGATCATGCCGGCCATCTCTTCGTGCAGGTGGCGCGGGGTCAGCGCGTCCTCCGCCCCGCAAAGCACCAGCGTCGAACAGGCAACCGCGCGCAAGACTTCGCTGCCATCCGTCCGGCCCAAAATTGCCCGCTCCTGACGCAAAAAGGCCGCCTTGCCGACGCTTTCCGCCATTTTCATCACCGCCGTAACCAGGGGCGTGTCCTCCAACCGGTCCTCGTGGATGAGATGGGGAAGCAGCCTTGGCGTGACGCCTTTGAACGCCCCTTTTTCGGCAAGGGACATCATGTCGCGCCGGCGGGTCCGTTGCGCGTCCGTATCCGCGCGAAAACTCGTATCCAAAAGAGCGAGATGCGAAACCCGCTCCGGCGCCAGACGAAGAAGCGCCTGCGCGACATAGCCTCCCATCGGAAGACCGGCCAGGGCGAATTTTTCCGGCATGGCGTCGAGAACGGAACGCGCCATCGCTTCCATCGAATCGTCCTTGGTCAAATCGGCGACGATCGGATCGGCAACGTCTTGCAAACGATCGATTTGATGCCGCCAAAGTTCGGCATCGCAAAGCAGACCCGGCAAGAGGACAAGTGGAAGATGGCGCATTGAAGGAGGGTGCCCTTTTCGCTCTTACCAGGGGTTTAACGCAAGAGCTTGGAAAGCTCGCGAAATTCGTCCGTGCCCGAGTGATGGAGCCATTCAAAAAAGACCATTTCCGCAGAAACGATGGCGGCGCCTTCGTCCCGGGCCCGCGCAAGGCCAAGGGCCCGGTTCGCCGGGGTGCGCGAGGAAACGGCATCCGCCACGACAAAGGGGCCATACCCCGCCGCCTGAAGGCCGAGCGCCGTTTGCAGGACGCAGACATGGGCTTCGATCCCGATCAGCACGATCTGCTTGCGTCCGCATTCGGCGAGCTTGGGCAAAAAGCCCGGCTCCTCCGAGCAGGAAAAGCAGCTTTTCTCGAACACCTGGCCACCGGAATTGGCGTAGAGCGTGCGAAGCTCCGAAACCGTGTGGCCCAAGCCTTGCGGGTATTGTTCGGATAGAAGCATGGGAACGCCCAGCCTGCCGGCGGCGGCCATCAGAAGAATGGCGTTTTTCAGCATGGCGCCGAAATCGTCGATGGCCGGAACCAGTTTTTCCTGCACATCGATGATCAAAAGCAGCGATTCTTCCCGCTCAATCCGCATAAATTCCCTCTACTGGGCCCGCTTTTCCGCTTTCGCAGGCCTGTTTTGGCCAAAACAGGCAAAAAGTAGCGAAACTTTCCCCCTTAGCCAACGTCTACGAATTGACACACGCGCAAGAACGCCTACACTCCGCCCAACATGAATTTCAATCCCCACTCGAAGAACCCCTTCTCCGCCGGTTGCAGCGAATGAGCTTTGCCGAACTTGGCCTAAGCGACGAACTTTTGCGGGCAATCGAGGATTCCGGGTACACCGAACCGACCCCCATTCAGCAAAAGGCTATTCCTTCTGTGCTTATGGGGCGGGACATGCTTGGCTGTGCCCAGACGGGCACTGGCAAAACGGCCTCTTTTACCCTTCCCATGATCGACATTCTGGCGCAAAGCCGCGCCAAGGCCCGCATGCCGCGGGCGATCATTCTGGAACCCACCCGGGAATTGGCCGCCCAGGTTGCCGACAACTTCGATCGCTATGGAAAACATCACAAGCTTGCCAAGGCGCTTTTGATCGGCGGCATTTCACTGGCGCCCCAAGAGCAGCAGATCGAACGCGGCGCCGACGTGCTGATCGCGACACCGGGCCGGTTTCTGGATTGTTACGAGCGTGGGTTGCTGCTGCTCCACGACGTCAAGATCCTAGTCATCGACGAAGCGGACCGCATGCTGGACATGGGGTTCATTCCTGATGTCGAGCGAATCGTCCGTGCCCTGCCAAAAAGCCGGCAAACGCTTCTTTTCTCGGCGACGATCCTGCCGGAAATTCGCCGGCTCGCAGATAAATTTCTGAACGATCCAAAGGAAATTTCCGTCTCGGCGCCAACGACAACGGCAGAGACGATCGAACAGTTCCTGATCGGCGTCGAAGAACGCGATAAGGACGCCGCCTTGATGCAAGTGATTGAAAGCGAAGATATCCAAAGCGCCATCATCTTCTGCAACCGCAAGAAGCAGGTGGACGCGCTTGCCCATTTGTTGAAGCGCAAGGGATACAACGCCGGGCCCATTCATGGCGATTTGCCACAATCGAGACGGATGGAAACCCTGGAATCGCTGCGCAAGGGCGAGCTTCTCTTTCTGGTCGCAAGCGACGTCGCGGCGCGCGGCCTTGATATTCCGGACGTTTCCCACGTCTTCAATTACGGCGTGCCCGGAAATCCGGAAGATTACATTCACCGCATCGGACGGACGGGACGTGCCGGCCGGAAGGGGCATGCCTTCATGCTGGTTTCGCCGGAGGAAGGCGAATCCCTTGGCGACATTCAGCGCATGATCGGCCAGGACATTCCCTGGAAAGCCCTGGAAGGCCGGAAAAAAATCGACATCGACCTCGACGCCAAACCAAAACGGGGACGGCGTTCCGGGGCATCGGGCAAGGGCGGGCCAAGAAAAGACGCACCAAGAAAAGCGGCGCCGAAAAAAGAAGGCGCGCGCGCCCCCTCTCCAAAGGCCCACGGCAGGCGCCCGGAGCGAAAAGAGACGTCTGGAAAAAAAGAGACGTCCGAACAAAAAGAAGCGCCGAAACAAAAAGAAGCGCCGAAACAAAAAGATGCCGGCGACAAAACGCCAAAGGCGGACGGCCCCGATTGGCAGATCCCGGCTTTCCTTGCCGAGCCGCCGCCCGCGGCCAGCACGCCCCCGCGCCGCCCGCGCCGAAAGACTTAAACCTCCGGCACCGCCATGGGCGGCAACGCCGCCATCTGCCGCGCCCACATCGCCGCGTAGCGGCCATTTGCCGCCAACAGCCTGTCATGGCTGCCGCGCTCGACAATGAGCCCATCGTCCAGAACGAGAATTTCATCCGCATCGATGACCGTCGTCAGCCGGTGGGTGATGACCAGGGTCGTGCGGTTCATGGAAACTGCCCGCAGGCTTTCCTGAATTTCCTTTTCCGTATGCGAATCAAGCGCCGAGGTCGCCTCGTCGAAAAGCAGAATTTTTGGATGCTTCAAAATCGTCCGGGCGATGGCGACGCGCTGGCGCTCGCCCCCGGAAAGCTTCAATCCCCGCTCGCCGACGCGCGTTTCGAACCCATCGGGAAGCGAGCGGATGAAGCCTTCAATCTGCGCCATACGGGCCGCCGCCTCCACTTCTTCCCGCGCTGCGTCGGGGCGCCCATAGGCAATGTTGTAAAAAATCGTATCGTTGAAGAGGACGGTATCCTGGGGCACAACCCCGATGGCCGCCCGCAAACTTGCCTGGGTAACGTCGCGGATATCCTGATTGTCGATGGTGATGCGGCCGCGATCCACGTCATAGAAACGAAACAGCAAACGCGAGAGCGTCGATTTCCCCGCGCCGCTGGAACCGACGATGGCGACCGTTTTTCCCTCCGGCACGGCAAAGGAAATATTCTTCAGGATTTTTCGCCGTGAATCGTAATCAAATTCGACGTTCTCGAAACGCACCACCCCACGCGTGACGTTGAGCGGCACGGCGTCCGGCCTGTCCTCAACTTCCGCATTTACGCGAAGCAGCGAGAACATCGATTCCATATCCGTCAGGGATTGCTTAATCTCGCGGTACACGGACCCAAGAAAGTTCAACGGCATGTAAAGCTGGATCAGATAGGTGTTCACCAGGACAAAATCCCCGATCGTCAATTTTCCATCGACGATCCCCTGGCCGGCGAGGAGCATCACCAGTACCACGCCCACCGAAATAATCGCCGCCTGGCCGATGTTCAAAAGGGAAAGCGTCGTTTTGCTTTTGACGGCGGCTTTTTCATAGCGCTGAAGCGAGCGGTCAAAACGCTTCGCTTCATGGGCTTCGTTTCCAAAATATTTAACGGTTTCATAGTTAAGCAGGCTATCGACCGCCTTCGTGTTCGCCTCGCTATCGGTCTGGTTCATGATGCGGCGATATTTCGTCCGCCATTCCGTTATGAACAGGGTGTAGGCCCCATAGCCGCCAATCGTCACGAAGGTAATCGCCGCAAAACGAAAGTCGAACAATGCCCAAAGGATCCCGCAAACAAGGAGAATTTCAACAAGGGTTGGCGCGACGTTGAAGGTTACGAAGGTCAGAAGAAATTCGATCCCCTTCGTGCCCCGCTCGATCGCCCGGTTCAGTCCGCCTGTCTGGCGTTCCAGGTGAAAGCGCAAAGAAAGCCTATGAAGATGGCGAAAGGTCCGAAGGGCAACGGACCGGATGGCACGCTGGGCCACTTTTGCGAAGACGGCATCGCGAAGCTCACCGAAACCAAGGGCCAGCACGCGCAGCAACCCATAGGCGAAAAGAAGGCCCAACGGCAGCACGATAACGGTCGCCACGTTGCCCGAAAGGGCGTCGATGGCTTCCTTGTAAATCAGCGGCACGGCAACGTTCGCGCCCTTGGCGGCGATCAGAAAAACGACCGCCAGCGCGACCCGGGCGCGCATTTCGGCGCTGTCCTTCGGCCATAGATAGGGAAACAGCGTGCGCAAGGCACGCCATTCAAATCCGGAAGGGGGCTGGCTGTCGGGCGACGAGGAAAGCGAACGCATGGCCGGCGTTATGCCGAAAGCTTCGTGATCACGTCCACCAGTTTTGCGCCCAGCGCTTCAACCACTTGCCGCTCTTGCTCGTTTTTGATGGCGCCATTCCCTTGAAAGGCATGCTGTGCCTCGCCGACGGCCACCTGATCGGGGAGCACAAGCACCTTGAGGTTGTTTAAAATGGCGCGCACATGCACAAGCCCCCGCAATCCCCCAAGGCCACCGGGAGAGGCGCTGCAGATGGCGGCGACCTTGTTCGCAAAACAGGCGAGTGCCGCTTCGCCGGCGGCGGGGCGGGATGCCCAGTCAAGGGCATTTTTTAAAGCAGGCGAGATGGAGCCGTTATATTCCGGTGAGGCGATAAGAAAACCCTGATGGGCGATCATTTGGTCTTTCAGCTCCCGCACGCTATCGGGAAGGCCTTCGATCCGCTCGAGATCGCCATCGTAAAGCGGCAATCGAAGTTTCCGCAAATCGAGGATTTTCACCTCCCCGCCTGCGGCCTCGACGCCTGCGGCGGCCGCTTCCAGCAACATGCGATTATACGAGCCATCGCGGTTGCTGCCTGAAAAAGCAAGAATTTTTGGCGCTAAAGGCATTCGGTATGTTCTCCCATTTCTGTTCCGGGAGGATACCCGCCTCGGAAGTTTTCAACAAACCCTTCGGGGCCAGGCGCACCGCTTTCGGTTGACGCCGCCCCGCCGGACGTGGGATTTTTTGAAAAAATGGGAATTTCATAGAGCGTACCGGGCATGACTACCGAAAAGACCGCCTATGGCAAGTTTCTTGCCGCGACGCTGGACTACATCCAAAGAAAGGTCGAAGACGCCCTTGGCCCCACGGTCGAGATAGAGCGGACCGAGGACACCCTGTCGATCCAATTGGAAGGCGGACATCACTATTATCTGAATAAGATGGAACTGCGCGAAACGATCGGCCTGGCATCGCCTCTATCCGGGCGCCATGGCTTTTATTACGACAAAGAAAAGGATAGCTGGATTTCCGCTCGGAACAACGTCGACCTTTACGACCTGCTGGAAGACGAATTCACCGGCCTTTGCGGCTGTCCCGTGCCTTTCGACTGATCCCTCCACCCCGAGGCCATGGACAGACGATGGGCGCCATGGCATCGTTTTCGCGCGGAACTTCAGATTGCAGGAAAAAAGAGGGGAACGCCTTATGGTGTCACGTGCACAATCGCTTTTGATCCTTCACGGGGTCGGCGTTTTGCTGCTTGGCCTGGCTGGCGGCTGCGTTTTTCTCTACGTCATTCTTGGCGTAGACATCCCCGGCGATTACCGGGCGTGGAAACAAATTCACCTGGAAGGCATCCTGAATTCCCTTCTTTTGTTCGCCGTGGCGGGCTTTGTCGAACGCCTGAACCTTGTCGAGACGCGGAAATGCCTTCTCGCCTGGACGCTGGCCACCGCCGCCTGGTGCAACACGGTCGGATCCCTGATCGGACCCTTCTTCGGCGTGCGGGGCCTTTCCTTCGATCCGCCCCTCGCCAATGGCGTCGTTTTCTTCATTTTCCTGATTGCCGGGGCCGCGATTGCCGTCGCACTTTGGCTGATGGTGACGGGTGCGTTACAGAAAAAAAGCGATTAGGAAAAAACCGCGCCCCGCCAACCCGCTTTCTTTTGCGGGCAGGTGTGCCTGTGCTAAAAGGCGGGAGCTGATAAAAAAGGAGGCCTCCAACGATGGCGAAAAAGCCGTCCTTCCGCGCCGAAAGCGATTCAATGGGCAGTCTCAAGGTGCCCGCGGACAAATATTGGGGGGCCCAGACCCAGCGGTCGCTTCAAAATTTCCGAATCGGCGGCGAAACGATGCCGAAGCCGCTTGTTCGCGCCCTCGGTATCCAAAAGAAAGCCGCCGCCGAGACGAATATGGCCCTTGGCCAGATGCAAAAACGCATCGGCCGGGCGATTGTTAGCGCCGCCGACGAGGTGCTGCGCGGCAAGCTGGACGAACATTTTCCCCTGGTCGTGTGGCAGACCGGTTCCGGCACCCAGACGAACATGAACGCGAACGAGGTGATTGCCAACCGCGCCATCGAGAAGCTGGGCGGCAAGATTGGATCAAAAGACCCGGTCCACCCAAACGACCATGTAAACATGGGGCAATCGTCGAACGATACGTTTCCGACCGTTATGCACATCGCCGCGGTCGAAGAAATCCATCATTCCCTGCTGCCGGCGCTTGAAAACCTGCGAAAGGCGCTGGACGACAAGGCGCGGCGTTTCGCGAAACTGACGAAAATCGGCCGCACCCATCTTCAGGACGCGACCCCCCTTACCCTTGGCCAGGAATTTTCTGGCTATGCCACCCAGATCGAATATGGCATTGCACGGGTGAAAGGCACCCTGCCCCGCCTGTTGCAGCTTGCCCAGGGCGGCACCGCCGTCGGCACCGGCCTCAACGCGAAACAGGGCTTCGCCAAGGGCTTTGCGCGCCAGGTGGCAAAAATCACCGGCCTTCGTTTTGTCACGGCCCCCAACAAATTCGAGGCCCTGGCCGCCCATGACGCCATCGTCGAGGCCTCGGGTGCGCTGAACACGCTGGCCGCCTCGCTCATGAAAATCGCAAACGATATCCGCCTGCTTGGTTCAGGCCCGCGCTGCGGCATTGGCGAGTTGAGCCTGCCCGAAAACGAGCCCGGCTCGTCCATCATGCCGGGCAAGGTCAACCCCACCCAGGCCGAGGCCATGACCATGGTGGCCGCCCAGGTGATCGGCAATCACACAACCATTACCGTTGCCGGCGCGAGCGGGCATTTCGAGCTGAACGTTTTCAAGCCGGTAATGATCTACAATCTATTGCAGTCCATCCGGCTGCTGGCGGACGCCTCGGAAAGTTTCCGAAAGAATTGCGTCGTCGGCATCGAGGCGAACGAGGCCCGCATCGAACAATTGCTGCACGAATCGCTCATGCTGGTTACGGCGCTCAACCCTCATATCGGCTATGACAACGCCGCAAAGGTCGCAAAAAAAGCCCATGCGGAAGGCACGACGCTGAAACAGGCCGCCCTTGCCTTGGACTTGTTGACGGAAAAAGAATTCGACCAATATGTGCGCCCGGAAAAAATGACGGGCCCAAAAAAGTAAGAAACGGTTTTCCGGCTCAGGAAACGCCTTTGCCAATCCGCTGATAGGATTCCCCCATCTCGCCCACCGCCCTGTCGAAGAAAAGGTCGAGACGGGCGCGCATTTCCGGCGCTAATTGCACCAGTTTTGAACGCGCGTCCTTCGGGTTCGCGGCTTCTTCGACGATTCCCTTGGCAATCGCCACATCCAGATATTTCCCAGCCGTATGGGCGCTGCGAATGGCGCGCATGAATTTGAGCGCATCCGTCTTGCGAACCGGTTTTTCGTTTCGCCAAATGCCGGTCAGCAGATCCCAATAGGCGGTCGAATAAAATTCCTGCTCGCCGGCAAAAACGCCAAGCCAGTTCTCGCTTACCCGATCCAGCATGGTCAGATATTCGCGGCGTTGCGCGTCATCATATTTCGTGGGCATCGCTTTCCCTGCAGACCGAATTTGAGCCTGGCCGCAGCCTAAGCTTTTGGCCGGATAATGCAAGCAATAGTACACGTATTCTTTGTTGGTATTTTTCTATTGGCACATTCCATAAATATTACTTCTTTAATATCAACCAGTTAATAATATAGATGCATTTTTTAATGCGAAAACTAATATTCTTATTGACATCATTTTTACATCTATTTCTAATTATACATCTAATAAGGAAAAACCCACTTCGCGGTTTGGAGGCGAAAACGATGAGAAAGATGAAAAAGACCCTGATTGCCATTCCCCTTGCCTTGAGCATCGGTCTTGCCGGCTGTGCCGGCACGAACAGCGGTCCGAAACAGACGGGCGGCACGCTTCTCGGCGCCGGGCTTGGCGCCCTCGCCGGCTCCCAAGTCGGCAAAGGCCGCGGCAAGCTGGTCGCCGTCGCCGTTGGCACCCTGGCCGGCGCCTATCTGGGAAGCGAAGTCGGCCAATCCCTTGACCGCGCCGACAAGCTTTACATGGTGCGCACCTCGGCAACGGCTTTCGAGCGTGTCCCAACGGGCCAAACCACCGGCTGGACCAACCCCGATAGCGGCAATTCCGGCACCGTGACGCCAACGCGCACCTATCAGTCCCAAGGGCGCTATTGCCGCGAATTTCAGCAGAGCGTGACCGTCGGCGGCAAAACGGAAGAAGCCTATGGCACCGCCTGCCGTCAGCCCGACGGCAGCTGGGAGATTGTCTAGCTTAGCCGATAAAACCCATTCCTCCCCGCCACTTGAGGCCCGGCCTTCGCGCCGGGCCTTTTTTCTGGCGGCCTTGCCCGCTTCGCCGCGCCCACGGCGTCCCGCGCTAGCCATTTTTTGCGTTGCCCTCTAGGCTGGCGCGATGCCAACGAAGCCAAACTTGCGTTTTGAAAGGGCCATTCGTGCCATCGACGCGGCGAATGCCGATGACCCGAACCGCGTTTCCCACGAGGGAAAAGACGTTCCGAAGGAGTTGCTTTACGCAACCCACATGACGGAGCGGCTCGCGCGTTTTCGACCCCAGGCTTCCGAAGCGCTTCGCCTGGCGGCGCGCGCGCAACACATTCGCCGCTGGCAAATCCCGCGCAGCGATTATCCGATGGATCGGATCGGCTATTTAAAATGGCGAACGGCGCTCAAGCATTTTCATGCCGAGACCATCAAAACGATCCTTGAAGAGGCCGACTACGACGCCGCAACCATTCTTAAGGTGCAGTCGCTTCTTCGCAAGGAGCGCTTGACCCAGGATGCGGAAGCCCAGGCGCTTGAAGATGTCATCTGCCTTGTTTTTCTGGAGAATTATTTCGAGGAATTTTCCGAAAAGCACCCGGAAGAAAAAATTCTTGAGATCCTGCGCAAGACCTGGAAGAAAATGTCCCCTGCCGGTCAGGAAGCCGCGTTGCAGCTTGCATTTTCCCCCGCGGCGAAGGCAAGGATCGAAAAGGCGCTTCAACCGTCCGGCTGATCTTTTGCGCCGGGCGCTTCCGCTGGCCCCTTTAATTCAACCATGTTGCCGTCCGGGTCCTCGATATAGATGGAAGGACCAAACCCTTCCGCTCCGTAACGCTTCGTCACGTCGCCATGGGAAACGCCATGACGGTCCAAATGGGCGAAGATCGCCGCCACATCGAACGGAACAATGCGAAGGGCAATGTGATCCACGTTCCGGCCCTCACTCCCCGGGCCCATGCCGCCCTTGCGGCCGATCTCGCCATCAAGGGTGACAAGGTCGATCAACGCCTCGCCTGCCCGAAGTTGGAACAGCCCAAACGCTTCGACCTCGCGTTCAAGGGTGCAGCCAAGCACCTCGGTATAGAATTGGATGGCGCGATTCGCATCGGCAACGCGATAAACCACGTGATCCAGGCCCAAAATACGAAACGGCATCGTTAGCGTCCTCCCCGATGGGTACGTCCCTTCCATTCGCCCCCCGCATCTCGCCAATGGCGGCGCGCGGAATCGAACGTCATGGCGCAATAAAGCAGGGCGACAAAGGGCAGCAGAAGGGCAACCCATGGCGAACTGCCATAGAGGCTTAGGCTGGGCCGGTAACTCGCCGCCATCAACGCCCAGGCCGCCAAGCCGAAGCCAAGGGCGGCGCCGCTTTCATGGAGCCCGTAGCCCAGCGCCAGAACCGGCGGCAAGAGATAGGTGAAAAACATGCCAAGCAGCGTGCCGGCAAGCAAGAGCGGGGAGTGGCGAAGTTCCGTATAGGCCGTGCGCGCCACCATGTGCCAAATTCCGTCAAACCCGCCATAGGGACGGATGCTTGCCGTCGTCTCCGTCAATCCCAGCCAGATCGGGCCCCTGGCTTTGATCGCACGTGCAAACGCGCAATCGTCGATCAACGCGCCTTGAATGGCCCCCATGCCGCCGATCGCTTCCACCGCCTCACGCCGGGCAAGCATGCATCCGCCCGCCGCCGCCGCGATGGTTTTTTCCGGATCGTTCACCCAAGGGAAGGGATAGAGCATCTGGAAAAAGAACACGAAGGCCGGCAGCAACAAACGTTCCCAAAAGTTGTCGGCGCGCAACCGCACCATCAACGAAACGAGGTCCAGCCCCTCGCCTTCCGCCTTGCTCACCAGCATTTTCAGATTGGCCGGCTCATGGGCAATGTCCGCATCCGTGAAAAGAAAATAGCTCGCCTCCGGTGCAAAACCGGCCGCGGCCCGCACGCCCTGATCCATCGCCCATACTTTTCCCACCCATCTTTCGGGAAGGGGTTCCCCTTCGAGAACGTAAAGCTGGTCGCCCTTGCCAAGTGCATCGGCGGCGGCACGCGCGCGGGCGCCGGTGTCATCCTGACTGCCGTCATCGACGAGAAAAATGGAAAATTTTCCCGGATAGTCCTGGCCTAGAAGGGATTTTACCGCTTCCCCAATGACGGCCGCTTCGTCCCGTGCCGGCACAACGACCGCGACCTCGGGCCAATGGGCCAGATCCCGGACGCGGCGGCGAAGCCGCTGATCCGCGCGCCAGAAATCGCCCCGAAAAAAAACCAGGACCAGCCATATCGCGAAAGAGGATGCGCCGAGGCAGGGCAGCAGCCAGCTCATGAGGTCGATCCTTTGAAGCGGAGCGCAAGCATTCCATATATAGTGCGGGCGAAACCTCGAAGGGCGCAAGAAAAGACATGTCGAACCAAGAAACGGACAGCGAGAAAAGGGGCGATCCGGAAACGGACCGGCTTTCCGGACGGCTCAAGCGTTATGCGAAGGTTGGCGCGGCCGTGGGCGGCCTGGCGGCCGATCTTGGCGCCAAACAGCTTTTCGGCAAGACCTTGAACCGCGACCGGCATGCGTCGGATTTGCGAAGCGCGCTTGGCGGCCTGAAGGGCCCGCTGATGAAGGTTGCCCAATTGCTTTCCTCCGTGCCCGACATGCTGCCTCAGGAATATGCGCGGGAATTGACGGAGCTTCAGGCGAACGCCCCTTCCATGGGCTGGCCTTTTGTAAAACGCCGCATGACGAGCGAGCTTGGCCCCGACTGGCGCGACAAATTTGCAAATTTCGAACGCGAAGCCACCGCCGCAGCCTCCCTGGGCCAGGTCCATTACGCCACCGGCAAGGACGGCCGCGAACTTGCCTGCAAATTGCAATATCCGGACATGGAATCGACCGTCGAAGCGGATTTGAAACAATTGAAACTGATCTTTCAGATTTACCGCCGCTTCGACAGCGCCGTGGACACGCGCGAGATCTACGAAGAAATTTCCGAACGCCTTCGCGAAGAACTCGACTATCGCCGCGAAGCACGTCACATGGCGCTATATGGAAACATCCTGAAGAACGAAGCCGGCGCCCATGTGCCGATCCCGGTGCCGGAACTTTCAACAAGGCGCCTGCTGACGATGGATTGGCTGCACGGGCGGAAGCTGCTTGAATTCAAGGAGTGCGATCAGGAACACCGCAACCGCGTCGCAAAAAACATGTTCCGCGCCTGGTACCTTCCCTTTTATGCCTATGGAATTATTCACGGCGACCCGCATCTTGGAAATTATTCCGTGCGCGAGGATTTCTCGATCAACCTGCTGGACTTTGGCTGCATCCGGGTTTTTCCACCGGACTTTGTACAAAGCGTGATCGATCTTTATTACGCGCTGCGCGATGGCAACGAAGCCCTTGCCGTTTCCGCTTACGAGACCTGGGGGTTCGAAAATTTATCAAAGGAATTGATCGAGGTGCTCAACATTTGGGCCAAGTTTGTTTATGCGCCGCTGATGGAGGATCGGGTGCGCCCGATCGAAGAGACGAACGCCATGGCCTATGGGGCCGAAGCCGCGGCAAAAGTCCATGGCGAGCTGAAGCGCCTTGGCGGCGTGACGCCACCCCGTGAATTTCTTCTCATGGACCGGTCAACGATCGGACTTGGTTCCGTTTTTCTGCATTTGCGCGCGGAAATCAACTGGTGCGAAACGTTCCACGAATTGATTGACGGGCTTGACGTAAAAGCCATCGGCACGCGTCAGGAAGCCGCCCTTGCCGCCGCCGGTCTTCCTCGGGAAGAGCGTTAGGGCGCGGCAGGCGGCTCGTCCGCCCTCTCCGCAAACGGCACATCCGGCCAGGGAAATTGCGTCTCGGCCCATTCCGCCCGCTTTAACCAGCGGTCAAGGGCGGCCATCGTCTTGCCCTGGTCTTCCGAACGATCTCCGAGCCATATCTGCAACACGCCAAAATAAATGGCGGCGAGCCCCTTCACGCGAAGCACGCCATGCAGACCCGCGGTCGAAATGCCTGCGCCTTCCAGCATCCAATGCATCGAGAGAAAATAGCGGCACGCACCGAGCCCAAGGGTGGCGGGGTCGCACACCGCATCTTTTAAAATGGCCGCGATGCCCTGTTTGTAGGGCTGAAGCGCATCGAACCGCCGCATGAGGATGTCGAAAAGCCGATCCCGGGGAGAATCCTCCTCCTCCGCTTTGTCGAGCCCGCGCAGCACCTCTTCGTCGATGGCGCGTACAAAACTGTCGAGAATGGCTTCCTTGGAAAGATAGTTTTTGTAAAGCTCGGAAAGGGAAACGTTCGTGCGGAGCGCGATGTCGTGCAGGGACAGGTTGCGCCAGCCCTTTTCGGCAGCCAATTCCAAGGCGGCGGCCGCAACGGCTCTGTCCGCTTCTTTCCGTTTCGTGTGATCGGCCTTCTTGCCAACCATCCCTGCGCTCACTTTTTCCAGGGCTTCGGCTGCCATTCCTTCGCCAGCTTCTCCGCTAGCGCGATCTGAGCCGGCGCCATTTCGTCCGAAGCATTCTTTAGGTTCTTCAGCTCTTGATCCCGGTCCTCGCCTTCCGGGTAGGCGTTCGCCGCCAAGGTAAACCATTTATAGGCCTTCACGAGGTTCTTTTCCCCGCCCAGACCAAGGGCGTACATGGCGCCAAGGTTGCTTTGCGCCTTTGCGTGCCCTTGATCGGCCGCCAAACGGAACCAGCGCAGGGCGTCCGCATCGTTTCGGCGAACGGGCCCCTGGCCGATCGAATAAAGAAGGCCCAGATTGTACAGGGAACTTGGATTGCCCTGGGCAGCGGCAAGACGGTACCACCTCACCGCTTCGCGCACGTCCCGCTCAACCCCTTCGCCATTGGCGTAGGAAATGCCAAGGTTGTGCTGGGCGTGCATGTGGCCCTGCTCGGCCGCACGGCGATACCAGGCGATGGCTTTCGCATCGTCTTCCGGCAGGCCATTTCCCGTATCGAAGGCGACGGCCAGCGCATATTGCGCCTCTGCATCCCCCGACTTCGCTCTTTCATGCAAATCGCCGATCTTGTCCCGATCGAGCCAAAGAAGGGCGGCAAAGCCAAGGACAGCAACGGCCAACAGGGCGATCAGGCCACGGAGAAGGTTCTTATGCAGTGTCATAGCGGTCCTCATAGCCGAAAATGTCGACATTGCCCCTTTCAACCAGCAGGGCCCCAAAGGATAGCGCATCCCGGCCATTTCTTTGGAAAAATTGATGACTTGCGCATTCCGGCCTTTCCAAGGCATGAAGAAGCGATGGAAATGATGAAGGTTTCCTACGGGGTCCTAATTGACCAAATCGACGGCGAATTCGTCGTCACCCTTCCGGATTTTCCGGAAGCCCGGACGCAGGCGTCCAATTTCAACGACGCCTTCGACGCCGCCGTCGTCTGCCTGGAGGCAACGCTGGCGGCGCGCATTCGTAAGGGAGAGGACATTCCCGCCCCTTCCCTCATCCTGAATTGCAAGGTGACGCCCGGTGCCGAGATTGCATCCAAGGCGTTGCTGCATAAAATTCTGAGGCAAACCGGAAAGACCGCTGCCGATCTCGCAAAAAAATTGGGAAAGGACGAAGACGCCGTTCGCCGCCTGCTTGACCCGGATCAGGCCGCGGACCCGGCCGAGCTAAGCGCTGCCATCGCAGCGCTTGGCGTGCAGCTTGCGATGGCCGCCTGCTCGATCCGCGTCGGCAGTTAAGTCCATTGTCATATTTAATCGAGGCGATCGAATTGCCTGCTTGCGCATCGAAGAACGTCGTGTAGTTCACGCTGGCGCCCAAATAGGCCCGAAACAAAATCAAACTGCTTTTTCGGCCAATAGGGCTTCCAAACCCTCGAGCAGAGCCTTCGGAGAAACCGGCTTCCGCAACAATGGCAGGCCCCTGGCAGCCGCTTCCAGATCGACTTTGCCCGAGCTGTCCCCGGTAAGAAGAAGGCAAGGGACTTTCTTTCCGATCGTTTTCTCCAGGGCGGGGGCCGCCTCCAATCCGGAAATACCCCTGGGCAACCGATAATCGGCGAGGATGCAATCGGGAACGATCCGAAGCTTTGAAAGCAGGCCGCGCGCCTGTTCGACCGATATGGCGCTGGTCACATGGCAATTCCATTCTTCCAGAAACAACGTGATTGCCTCACAAACGATTGGGTCGTCTTCGATCAATAAAACCTCTGCGCCAGTAAAGGACACCGCCAGCACCGTCTCGACCGCCTGTCTGCCGTTCCCTTCTTTGGATTGCGCCGCATCCCCCATTGCAATTGGCATCTCGATATAAAAGCAGGACCCCCTGCCAGGGCTCGACGTCACCCCCACCGCATGCTGCAACAGATCCGCCGATCGCTTCACGATTGCAAGGCCCAAGCCTACGCCCTGTTTGCGATCTCTATGGGTATTTTCCAATTGATAGAATTCTTCAAAAATTTTTTCTTGGTTTTCTTTCTCGATGCCGGGGCCCGTATCCAAGACTTCAAAGCGCAGCTTGCGCCCCCGATGGCGGCAACCGACAAGCACCCGGCCGCCAGGCGGCGTATATTTGATCGCATTGGAAAGAAGGTTTCGAAGGGCTGCATGCAGCAAATTAACGTCGCTTCGGATAACGGCTTTCGAAGGCAGAATACGCAAAGCTATCTCCTTGTCGCGCGCTTCCGCCGCAAAGCCTTCTTCCAGCCGCAGCAAAAGCGATCCGATCGGAAATTCGGTAATGTCGGGGTCGATCGCGCCCTCTTCCAGTTTCGAAATGTCCAACAGCATGTCCAATTCGTCCGAGCTTGCCTTCAGTGAGCCCCGCAGGCCCGCGATCAATTCGCGGCTCTTTGCGTCCAATTCGCGCTCGGAAAGCAAATAGGAAAAAAGGGCTGCCGCCTGAAGGGGTTGGCGAAGGTCGTGACTTGCGGCAGCAAGAAAACGCGTCTTCGCCTCGTTCGCCCGGTCCGCTTCTTTTTTGGTGTGTAGAAGCGCGACTTCGTTGCGTTTTCGCTCGGTAATATCCAGTACAAGAATGAAAAGCCCATGAACCTTGCCGTCCTCGCCGAAATCCGGGGTATAGGTGATTTCGAGATGCCGCAGGCCTTTCACTTTGGAAACGAGGGTCGTCTCGAAGCGCTCACGCCGGCCAGCAAAGGCAATATCCAGATGCGGTTTTAGCAAACCATAATTCGCCGCACCGAGAAGGTCCCCGATCCTATTTCCAAGAAAGACCGAATTGCTTAGCCCAAACCAATCCTCATAGGCCTTGTTGACGAAACGATAGACCTGGTTCGTATCGACATAGGAAATAAGCGCCGGCAGGGCATCCGCCATGCCATGCAACAGGCTGTAAGTATTACGCAGGCGTTCGCGATTCCTTACCAGCTCCGTAATTTCAACATGGACGCTGCAGACTTCTTCAGGCTTGCCGGACGCGTCCAATAAGGGGAATTTCGTTGCCAGAAAATGCCGCCGCATACCCCCAAAATTGATAACGATTTCTTCGTTCTTGATGATCTCCCCTTTTTCAAGGACGCGATGGTCCAAGTCGTCCACTATTTTTGCAATCGATGGTTCGTAAATGTCATAAACGGTTTTTCCCTCTACCTCTTTCTGCGTCACGTTCATGACTTTTTCGTGATGCCGCGTTACCCGCTTGTAAATTCCATGTTTGTCTTTTAGAGAAACCGAGAGGGGGCTGAAGTTGAGAATGCCCTGCAACTGACGATGGCTATCTTCCCGCGCCTGCCAATGGCCCCGCATCCGAAAAAGCAAGCCCGCCCCAATCCAGACCGCCGCAAAGGCAAACAGATGGCTTGCCTGGGCCACCAAAAGATTGCCCCCCTCCGCCAAAACAAAATAGTCAGCGGCTATCAACAAGGGGAAATAGGACGCAAGAAAAACAATGTGAGAAAATTTTGGGAGCCACCAGCCCAACAGGATAAGAAGAACGTAACCCGCACAGAGTTCAATCCCCTGTGGCAGGGTGACATCTGCTGCGAAAAGCGCAGCGCCTGAGAGTACGGCGAATAGAAGCAGCCCTCTTTGCTGGATCGTGCTCATGCAGGCCCCCGGCCGCGCCGCGCTTTCGCCGCAATGGCCTTTGAGGATAGGGTCAGATCAAGCGGAAATCCAGCGCCTGCCTATGGCAACAGCGCCATTGCGTCTTGAAAGCTTCGTCCTTACGCGCCGTTGAAGCGCACCTTGCCCAGACCGGCAATGTCATAGCCACCGAGATCCTTTACTTTTGCGGCAAAGGCCCTCGTCTTGCAAAAGGCAAGAAGGGATTGCAAGGGCGGCTCGAAATAGGCACGACGCCAGAGAAGCAGGTCGTAGCGTTCTTCCAGCAGAGCAACAAAATCAAGGCCATGGGCCTGGGCGTTGCAGGCAAGGCCAAGGCCGACATCTGCCTTCCCTTGCGCCACGGCAAGGGCAACGTCGGCTTCGTCCCGTACCGCCGGTTCGATCAAAGTTACCTCGTTTGTTTGCAACCCCGCCTTGGCACGCAAATCCTCCCACAGGATTTGGGCGCCGGCGCCGGGCTGTCGAGAAACGAGGCGCAGCCCTTTTACGTCCGCTGGTTTTTCGATTTTGTGCGGCGTATTTTTCGACAGAATAAAGCCCCGGCTTCGCCGCGCCCATTCCACCAGGACGACCCGCTCGTTGCCGAAGCGTTCGGCAATCAGCGGTTTGTTCCACGCGCCCGTTGCGGGATCGAGAATGTGAAGCCCCGCCGCGACCGCCTCGCCGCGCACAAAGCGGTCCAGCCCATCGCCGCTGCCATCGAAAAGGGCCGGAATGCCGCAACCCGATTCGCGCAACGCCCATTCCAACAAGGGGTCGTGGCTGCCGACCAAGGCCAGGGGGCGTGGGGCGTCTGCAACGCTTGGCGCATGGAGTTTCCCCCCGCCGCCCATCCACGCCTCCATATCCATGCGTGAAAAAAGCAGTTTGCCGGTAAGCTTGCGGAAAGGAATCGCGCGAGCGGCTACCAATTCGTAGACCTTTCGTTCTTTAACGCGCAAAAGGGCTGCGACTTCCTGGGTCGTCAGAAATTCCGGTTTTGAAAGTGTGGCTTGCGTTGTCTTGTTCATGGCTCGCGCAATTAAAATTTAACTCGGGCACCGCTGACAAAAGCGAAGACGTCGTGGTAGTCCAGGCCGGGTTGGTCAAGGCTATAATTGCGGCCGCTAACGAAAATTTCCATACCATAATCGTCAAGGCGTTGCACGACAGCGGCCCCAATGGATTCGAACGCGTTGCCTTCCGCGCCAAGGTCGTCTGCCTGGCCATAATCGACCGAGAAGGACGTCTTGCCCAAATTTAGAATTCGGGTCTGCCAACCAAGCTTCCCCCACCAAAACATCGGGTCGCTGTCGCCGGGCATCGCTGCATCCGGATCCCGGGTGCCGGACGCGAAGGTTAGGTTCAACCCGACCGGGAACAGCACCGAAACGGAGCCGTTGATCTGTTTCCGATCGTCGACGGAACTGGAATTCGTATAGGCAAGGGCGGCCTTTGTCTGAATGCCGTCCACCGTCGCGCGGTGGCGAAGGGCAAGATCCACCTCGCCGCCATCGCCATGGGAAGACGAGAGTTGAAAGCCCTTGAATTGCGGCGTGTCGTAGCGGATGCGATCCGTGCGGCTAAGGCCATCCATATCGCTATAAACCGCGTCGATCGTCGGCCCCGCCGTGCCGGCGGCACCCTTTTGGCGAAAGGCTATGTCGCCGGCCAGCTCATGGATCTTCGAAAGCGCGATAACGCCGGTGCCGGAAAGGTCCGATTGCGACGTACCGTCGGAAGCCATCTTCCCCTGCCCCAAGGTCAGCCGACCGAATTCCCGGCTATCGAAATAGACCTCGACGATACGTTCCGTCAGCGACGCTGAAACGGTTGAACTTTGCGTCATCGTGACCTTGTTCGAGGCGTTCGACTGCAATTCCATTTCGATATGGCCGCCGATTTTCAGGTCCTTTTTCGGCTTCGTCTCGGCAAGTAGGTTGAAGCGCGTCGAGGAAAAGTCGTTATCGACGTGAAAGACTTCCGACTGCCTGCCATCGTCCACGACCATGACGGCGCGGTTCACCTGCCCTTTTAGGGTCAGACTCACCTTCTCATTTCCACTTTTCACCATTTTCTTTGGCGCGGCGGCCACCGTTTCCTGCTTGGCGGCTTTCGCCTGGGCCTGGACCTTTTTCAGGCGGGCGACTTCCTGGCTCAAGGCCGCCAGGGTTTTTTGCTGGGCCTCAAGCTGGCGCAAGAGGTGCTGCAATTGCGCCTCCGTCGTCTGAGCGAAAGCCGGCATCGCCGCAAAAGCGCCGGCGGCGGCAATGGCCGTCACATTGGTAAAAAAGCGCGTTTTTTTCATGCGAAATCCTGTGAATTATTGTTATTTTATGTTTTTTATGATTTTTTTACGGTTTATGCAAGCAAGGCCTTGGAAAAGGCGGAATGCCCGGCCCTCGCCTATTTTCCCCATAGCTCAGGAGAAACCATGCCCGTCTTTCGAAACGCCCTTCTCGGCGCCCTTTTCTTTTTTAGCGGCGCGTTCAGCGCCGCCGCGGGCCCCGATACGCCGTATCTCACCATCGCCTCGACGACCTCGACCCAGAATTCCGGCCTTTACGATTATCTGCTGCCGAAATTCAAGGAAGCCAGCGGCCTTAACGTCCACGTCGTCGCCGTCGGCACCGGCCAGGCGATCCGGCTTGCCGAAAAGGGCGACGCTGACGTCTTGTTCGTCCACGACAAACCATCCGAGATCAAATTTCTGGAGAAGGGATTTGGGGTCGAACGCTATGACGTTATGTACAACGACTTTGTCGTCGTCGGGCCGTCAACCGATCCGGCCGGCATTCAAGGCATGACGGACGTCGTCGCCGCATTTGCAAAAATCGCGGAAAGGAAAGCGCCGTTTGTTTCCAGGGGCGACGATTCGGGTACCCACAAGGCGGAACAACGCTACTGGGCCGAGGCAAGCATTGCGGTGAAGGAACATTCCGGCGCGTGGTACCGCGAAGCGGGCGCCGGCATGGGCGCCACGTTGAACACGGCCGCCGCCATGAACGGCTATACGCTTACGGACCGCGGCACCTGGCTCAGCTTCATGAACCGGCAAGGCCTTGCCATTGCCGTCGAGGGCGACCGGCGGCTGTTCAACCAATATGGGGTGATCCTCGTGAACCCGGCAAAACATCCCCATACGAAAGCCGCCAGCGGCAAGGCCTTCATCGACTGGATCGTCTCCGAAGAAGGGCAACAAACGATCGCGGAATATAAGATCGACGGCGAACAGCTTTTCTTTCCGAACGCCACCGGCATCGGCACCTGGTCGGAAATGACTTCGGAAAAGAAAGAATAGGAATGGTAGCGGAGGAGGGACTCGAACCCCCGACACGCGGATTATGATTCCGCTGCTCTAACCAGCTGAGCTACTCCGCCCCAGGGCCTTGGCCTGCCCTTCTTGAAGGGATGCACATTCTAGCCGAAAGCGGGGCTTTTGCGGGAAGAAGCCAGACTTGTCAAGCCGCCGTTCCCTCTTCTGCCGCCTCCTGCACATAGGTCTTTGCAATCCAGCCGCCGCCCAGGACCCGCTCGCCCGCGTAAAAGACGCAGGCCTGCCCCGGCGAAGCACCGAATTCCGGCGCGCGAAGCGCAATTTCCGCCTGGCCCAAAGCGTCCAGCGAAAGCACCGCCGGCACCGGCGCCTGGGTCGAACGGATTTTGACCTCGCACGCCACCTCGCCCTCCGGCAGCGCGCCTTCGCCAAGCCAGTTGACGTCGCGCAAACGAAGCCTTGGCGTGGCAAGGGCCGATTTCGGCCCGACGACGACGCGGTTCGCCGCTTTGTCGATCCGCAGCACGTAAAGCGGCGCAGGCCCGCTTAGGCCAAGGCCACGGCGCTGGCCGATGGTGTAATGAAGGATGCCTTCGTGCTGCCCCAGCACCTGGCCGGCCGCATCGACAATCTCGCCCGGCGTTGCCGCATCCGGGCGAAAGCGCTCGACGATGCGCGCGTAGCGCCCGTCGGGCACGAAGCAGATGTCCTGGCTGTCCGCTTTCTCCGCCACCTCGAGGCCGAAGCGCCGCGCGCAAGCGCGCGTTGCGTCCTTTTCCAGATCGCCCAAAGGAAAGCGCAGAAAATCCAGCTCGGCCTGGGTCGTCGTAAAAAGGAAATAGCTTTGATCGCGGCTTTCATCCCTGCCCCGATGCAGCTCCGCCCCGGCCCCGCCGGACCCGGTCTTGCCGGAAACGCGGCGCACATAATGGCCGGTAGCCATGGCGGCCGCGCCCAAATCCCTGGCCGTCGCCAGAAGATCGCGAAATTTCACCGTCTGATTGCAACGCACGCAGGGGATCGGCGTTTCGCCCTCCGCATAGCTTTGCGCGAAGGTTTCCATCACCTCTTTGCGGAACCGGTCTTCG
>Ga0209578_10000393_pt1 | contig 59599 bp, 54 predicted proteins | sample tdAd472_FD_187127 | JGI IMG/M metagenome (GOLD analysis project Ga0209578, IMG submission 187127) | Marine sediment microbial communities from the Atlantic coast under amendment with organic carbon and nitrate - tdAd47.2 (SPAdes)... | ecosystem: Environmental > Aquatic > Marine > Coastal >...
GCCCGGGGGGGGTGCCTGCGTCCAGACAAAGGCTAGAAATGGCGAAAAACGACCTGGAGGGAGCCTGGGATGCCCACGCCCTCCGGCTAGGCAAGTTCAGGCTCCGCTTTGCCAACGACGAGACCGAGCAGCGCTACCGGATCATGCACATCCGGCAGTCGCTTCCCATCGTCAGACTTTCCGTCCTTGCAGGCCTGCTTCTCTATGCGCTCTTCGGCGCTCTCGATCTCTACATCGTTCCAGAGCAGCTTAAGGAAATCTGGATCATCCGTTATGGGATCGTCTGTCCGATTTTGTTCGGCCTCTTTCTCGCAACACTGACAAAATATTTTTTATACATCTCGCAGCTCGTCCTGGGGCTCGCAATGCTTGTTTCCGGGCTGGGCATTCTCGGCATGCTATCCGTCGCAAATGCACCCGGCAGTCATCTCTATTACGCCGGTTTGACTCTCGTCATCATCTATTGTTCAAGCTTAAGCATTATCCGCTACGTATACGCGGCTGCCGTTTCAATTTTTCTACTGGCGCTTTACCAGGTCGTGGCATTGGTCATAAATCCGATTCCCCACGAAACGTTTCTCAACAACAATTTCTTTCTGGTCGTTGCCCTAATGGTCGGCATTTTCACCAGCTATACGCAGGAACTCTACATTCGTCAGAATTTTGTCAATACGCAGCTTCTTTTGAAAGAAAAGGGGCGTTCCGATCAGCTTCTGGATGAAGCGCGGGCAAGCAGCCAGGCGAAAACGGAATTTCTCGCCATTATGAGCCACGAATTGCGCACGCCTTTAAACGCGATTCTCGGCTTCTCCGAGATTCTCAAGCAGCAGATGTTTGGTCCGGTCGGTTCGGAAAAATACAAGGGCTATATCGAGGATATATATAACAGCGGCAGCCATTTGCTTAGCCTGATTACGGACATCCTGGACCTTTCGAAGGCGGAGACCGGGCGGCTTTCCCTTCGCGAGGAAGTGGTCAATCTGACGGAGGTGCTGGATGGATGTATGCGCATGTTCCGCGGACGCGCAGCAGAGGGCGGCGTCCGGCTTCGTTTTGATATGCCGGAAACGCCTGTGCGATTGCAGGCGGACCCACGCCTGTTGCGGCAAAGCTTCATCAATCTGATTTCAAACGCCGTAAAATTTACCCAGAAGGGCGGCGCCGTCATTCTTTCCATTGCCCACAGCGTGGATGGCGGCATTAGCGTCCGTATCGAGGATACGGGCATCGGCATTGCCGAAAAGGATATTGGCAAGATCTTCGAACCTTTCGTCCAGGTGGAAGCCGCTTATTCGCGTGGCTACGAAGGCACGGGCCTCGGCTTGCCGCTGGCGAAGAAAATCATGGAGTTGCACAACGGTGCGCTCGATATCGAAAGCGAAATCGGGCTCGGCACGACCATTACCGCCCGCTTTCCGGCAAGGCGGGTGCTGAACAGAACCGGGTCGCCGCACCACGCCGGCGACGCCGCCTAGCGCTCAATTCAATTGTCGGGCTTTTGGATGTAAAGCAACTGGACGCGATCCGAAGCTTCGGCCTTCACCGTTACCGAAGCCGTAGGCAGGTCCCGCGCCAGATCGTAGGTTTCGGCTTCCGTCCGATAAATGAGGCTCCAGTCGCTTAAAAATTCGGCCGGCCACAGCAGGCTGGTGGGGCCTTCCTTGACGTTGCCAATCACCAGCAAACCCCCGGGCGCCAATTGCTGGTAGAGCCCGTTGATAAGGGCGCGCGTCTGCCGCGGGCCGAGATAATCCACCAGGCCCACTGCGTAAATCAGATCTTGCGAGGGGATTTTTTCCAGCAGCCTGCCCCCCCTTATCAATTGTCCGAAGGACGCGTGCAGGCAGTTCACCGTCGCCTGTCCGGCAAGCCGAAGCGTTTCCGGATAGGTCCGTTCATAGGCCTGGGCAAGGGCTTGATGGTCCTGGTCGATCAGCGTGATGTGGGCCGCTTGAGGAATGGCGCCAAGACGTAGGAAGTTGACGATTTCCTGCGCGGGTCCGCAAGCAAGGTTTGTGATGTGGACGGGGCCTCGCTTGTCGGCGACGATCTTGGCGATTGTCTGCTGCATCATCACCATGCGGTTGGCGATGCATTCCATGCCGTCGAGGCCGACGCGGTGGAGCAGTTTCGCATAAGGCGTCGCCCCCTGCCGGCGCCAGGCATAGACATAGTTCATGACCTCAAAATCGCCGGGATAGCCAAGCGGCTTTTCGTAGCTTCGCTTCCAGATGGGGCCATCTAGGAATTCCGGCGTAATGACCAGTTCCGTGAATAGCTTGGTTTCCTTGCGCGCCTCCGGGTCGCCCAGGATGGGCTGCACCAGCGCGTTCCCCTGGTACCAGAGGGTGCGGCATTCGGGCAGGATGCGCTCCTCGCAGATCGAGAGCACCTCGGCGAGGCGGGATTCGTCTTCCGGGGTGTGCGCCACGCTGTCAAATTTTTCGAGGGCCGAGCGATAGCGGCGCAACAAATGAACAAAATCGGCGGCAAATTGCCGGTATTCCGGCTGGATGCGCTCGCATGCCGCATTGAGGCCGCCTTCAAGCTCGCGGCGCAGGCAGGCTTCCTTATGCCTAGCCACCAGTTGCGGAATGTCGAGATGGCCGCTCGTCAGTTGCAGCGCGACCTTCGTGCCAAAGGGGGTTGATTCAACACGGCAGACCCGCCCGTGCCCTTCGTGCAGGATCGTATCGCCAAGACGGAGATGAATGGGCACTTGTTCGCCCGGCTCGCCCGACCAGCCGTCCTCGCCGCGCGCGACGACGGCGATGCCGCTCATGCTTAAATCGTGCAGGCGATGCGAACGGTGGGCGATCTCGATGTCGGGGAGGACATACCGAAACAGATCTCGGACCTTGTACCGGTCTGCCCGGTAGTTGATCCGGCTTCCTTCCCCGCCAACGAGTTCCTCATAGGCCTTCATTGCGTGTCCCCTTAGTCCGAGGAGATCAAAGGTTAACAAAAACTAACCATATCGTTCGCCGGAAAGCAAACGGGGGCCCTCGCAAAAGATCGAAATTTCAGGAAGTTAGGAATGGCGTGCGCAGGAATTGGCAGTGGGCTGCGATCAAGGCGTTAGGCGGCTTCTGGCGACGCCGCCAGCACCTCGCGGATTTTTTTGGCAAGGGCGCGTTTGCGGTAGGGCTTTTTGATCAATTCGGCGCCCAAATCGCTGCTATCGGCACGGCCGGGGAATTCGGCCAAATAGCCCGACGTCAGCAGCGCCTTCAGGCCGTCATGGTGCTGGCGCGCTTTCCGTACAAGATCGACGCCGTTCATGCCGCTTGGCAGCACGACGTCCGAAAAAAGAAGATCGACCCCGGAGGATTTTTCCAAAAGGCTTAAAGCCGATGGCGCGTCCTCCGCCTCAAGCACCTGGTAGTTGAGGGCGGTCAGCATGCGTTTTGCCACGCTGCGCATTTCCGCGTCGTCCTCAACGACAAGGATCGTCTCGCCCTTTCCTTCAAGCCCCCGCATCATCGGCAAAGCGTCTTCGTCCGTCTCGGCGTCTTCGTCCGTTGTCGGCAGATAGATTTTTATGGCGGTTCCTTCACCGGGCACGCTTTCAATATGAATACGGCCATCCGATTGCCGGATGAATCCATAAACGACGCTTAAACCAAGTCCGCTCCCTTTGCCGACGTCTTTCGTCGTAAAGAAAGGATCGAAGACACGGTCCAGATTTTCCTTGGCGATGCCGGTGCCGCTGTCCTTTACCGTAAGCAGGACGTAGCGGTCGTGGGGAAGGTCGATCTCCTTGGCGCTGGCGTCGCGGAAGGCGATGTTTTCGGTGGTGATTTTCAATTGCCCGCCTTCCGGCATTGCGTCCTGGGCATTCAGCGACAGGTTTAGAATCACACTTTCCAGCTGGTTCGGATCGATCATGATGGGCCAAAGATCGTCGCCCAGACCCGTTTTGATCTCGATGGTCTTGGCCAGACTATGGTCGAGCAATTCCGTCATGCCCGAGACCAGCCGGTTCAGATCCGTGGGCTTGGGCTCCAGCGCCTGCTTGCGCGAAAAAGCGAGAAGGCGCTGGGTGAGAGCCGCCCCACGGTCCGCCGCGCCAAGCGCGCGTTTGACAAAGTTTAACGGCATCTCTTCCTCGATGCGTTCTTCCAGCAATTCCAGATTGCCGATGACCACACCGAGAAGGTTGTTGAAGTCGTGAGCGATGCCGCCGGTGAGTTGCCCGACGGCCTCCATCTTCATGGTCTGGCGGAAGGTTTCCTCGGCTTCCTTGAAGGCGGTGATGTCCTGAAAGCCGGTCAGCACGGTTTCTTCGCCTTGAAGGGTTATGAGATGGCAGGAGAGCAGGACGATCATCGGCGATCCGTCCGCCTTTTTCATTTTCAGCTCTTGGCCCAGAAGGTCCCCTTCCTTGTGGATGTGCTCCATGATGGCTAGCCGCTCTTTGGGGTCTTGGTAAAAATCCTGGGCGCACCGGCCGATGACGTCTTCCACGGGCAGGCCGAAAGCGGGACCGACATGCGAATTGGCGAAGATAATTTTTCCATCGGAAGTGCGTGCGATGATCAACGGCAGCGGCGACCCTTCAACGACGGCACGGAAGCGATGTTCGCTTTCGCGCAGAGCCGTTTCGATTCGTTTCAGATAGGAGACGTCATGGGTGGCGGCCATGACGGCGTCTTCGCCATCGAAGGGAATGCGCGCATAAGAAATGAGGGCCGTTAACGACGTTCCATCCACCGGATTTCGAAGTTTCACCTCGCGGTCATGGATGTGCCCCGTTTGCAAGAGCTCCTTCATGATTTCCACGCGGTCTTCGGGGTGCTCGTAAAGATCCACACTCTTTTTTCCGGTCAGTTCGCCGGGGTCGAAGCCATGGAAGGCATTGGTGCGGGGGTTTGCATAAAGGAACATGCCGTCGGAAATGCGGTTGATGGAGATAGGCACCGGTGCCCGTTCGGCGATGTGGCGAAAGCGCTCTTCGCTTTCGCGAAGTTGCGCTTCGCTTTCACGAAGCGCTTCTTCCATTGCCTGGCGGTCGGTGACGTCTGTGGAAATGGAGCAAATCTCGGTCGGTTGGCCGTTCTCATCGCGCAGGACGAATTTCGTCCTTTGGATGTCGCGCAGTCTGCCGTCCGGAAGCAACTGCTTGAAGCTTTCCCCATAAATCGGCTCATCGAAGCCAACTGCTTCTAGATCTTTATCAAAGGTGTGTTGCGCCAGTGACGCAAGGGTCGGGTCCTTTCCAAAGACTTCAAGCGCCGTTTTTCCCGTCATGTCCTCAATGTGGATACCGAACAAATCCTCATAGCGGCGATTGATCCATTTGTACCGGCCTTCCAGATCTTTGAGCGAAACGCAAAAGGGTGCATGGCTGAGAATCCCTTCCAACCGGCGGTTGCTTTCGAAAAGGGCTTCCTCGGCCCGCCGGCGTTCGGTGATTTCAATGCCGATACCGCAGAGCTCGCTGGGCTCTCCATCCGCATCGCGAAGCAGGAATTTTGTTACCAGAAAGTCCCGTTTTTCGCCGCCCATGATGCGCGTCATAACGCGTCCCTGCAGGGGCTCGCCGGTTGCCAGCACTATCCGGTCTTCCTCTGCGGTCAACTGCGCAACTTCCGGGTTTTCGGCATAGCGGTCGGCAGTGGTCTTGCCGACGATGGCCTCGTTTTTTACTCCATGGCACAGTTCATAGTTTTTGCTGACAATCCTATAACGGCCATCGACGTCCTTGATGGTAACCAGCAAGGGGCTGTAGTCAAAAATTCCCTGAAGGCGGCGGTTGCTTTCCAAAAGGGCTTCTTCGGTCTGTTTACGCTCCGTGAGATCGTAGATTTGGACAACAAAATAGAGCGCCGCGTTTTTCGAATCCGTCACCATGGAAACGGCCAGCAACGCCCAAACCGCTTGCCCTTTCTTGTGCAGGAAGCGTATTTCCTGCTGATAAGTGGCGATGGCGCCGGTCTCAATCCGCTGCACGCCTGCGCAATATTTTTCCAGATCGTCCGGGTGAAGCGCGTCCTCGAAGGTTTGGCCCCGCAGTTCCTCTTCGCCATAGCCGATGATTTTAGAGACGGCGTCGTTGACCTTTAGCCACTTTCCGTCAGGCGCGACGAGGGCAATGCCATGAGGCGCCACTTCGAAGGCGCTGCGGAAGCGCTCCTCGCTTTCGCGAAGCGCTTCTTCCGAGCGTATGCGCTCGGTGACATCGACAGCCGAGGTAAGCAGGGCAAGGTCGTTTTCATAGATGACCGGATGAATGGAAAGAAGGGCCGTGACCCGCTCGCCATTGATTTTCTGCAGTTCAATCCGATGGTCGCTGATCAACCCTTCCTTTTCGAGGGTCGCGACAAGCTCGTCCCGCGTGGTTGGGTCTGCATAGAATTCTCTGGCCTTGCGGCCAATAAGCTCTGCCGGCGGCAGGCCGGTTAGCGTTTCGGATTTTGCATTCGCATAAAGAACGCGCCCATCCTTGGCGCTGGTGAGGAAAAGCGGGATGGGGGTCGCATCGACAACGGTCCGAAGGCGTCGTTCGCTTTCATCGCGCCGCTGCCGATCTTCACGGGTTTCGTTCGTGCCTGAGTCCTTTGGGCTGATTTTCACCGACCGGCTCTCCGAGGGCGTGTGGACCGCACGCAAGCGTTACAAGTTGCGAAGGTGCCAGATTGAGCGGAAGAGAGCTAATTTCCCGTTAATGATTTTGACGGGGAATGACAGGAGGGTCGTAGACGCGCAATTCATCAATAATGCGGCCCAGCGCCTTGAGGGGGATTGGTTTGTCAACGACGGCGGCAACCCCGAGATCGGCCTGGTTTGCCTCTTCCACGGCAATTGGGAAGCCGGACATCAGGACAATGGGGATTTCCGGAGCCTCCTCGTGGATTTGGCGCGCCACTTCCACCCCATCTATGCACGGCATTTTAATGTCGAGGAGCACCAAAACCGGGCGGTGCAATTTAAACTGCGCCAAGGCCTGCTTCCCGGTTCTTGCGCAGATGCACCCCATCCCCCTGCCGCGAATGAAGTCCGCCAAGGTTGCGGCAAGCGCCGCATTGTCGTCCGCTATCAATATGTTGCTCATATCTTTCTGCATTTTTTGCCCATGAAAAACTGTAGAACGGATGCAAGCATATAAATAAAAGAGAAATAACTCCATGCATTGAATTGATAATTAGTTCGAATTCGATACATGGATTAAACGAATTTTATACATTTTTTCTTTAAATTTATTTATATATTTCGATAGGCACGGTTAACACGCAATTAGTTCATTAAGCAGGGCTGCCCATTGCGATCGATGCCCGGCGTTGCGCTAGGTTCACCCCAGCGCTTTGCGGAGGCTTTCACCTTTGGTGTAGGGTTCTTGCGAAATGCGCTTTAGACGCAGCGGAAGGTGGGGGCAGCCTAAGGGTGGCGCCCACCGGACAAAATATCCTGGGGGAGGAACACAATGCCGGTCTTGAGGCCTATCCACGCGCTTTATCTTCTTTTTATTGCCTGCCTGTTCACGCTGATGCCTTCGCCGGCCTTGGCGGAAGAAGCGGGTTTGAGCGACGGCAACACGGCCTGGATCCTTACATCCACTGCGCTCGTCTTGTTCATGACGCTTCCGGGGCTGGCGCTTTTCTATGCCGGGCTGGTGCGCGCGGAAAACGTCCTTTCCGTCTTGATGCATTGTTTTGCGATCGCATGCCTTGCGTCGGTTCTGTGGGTCGTTTGCGCCTACAGCATCGCTTTCGGGGACGGGGGCGCGGCGAATGCGTGGTATGGCGGCTTTGACAAGGCGTTTCTTGCGGGCGTCGGGGTCGAGGCGATGTCAGGCGATATTCCGGAGTCCCTCTTCGTCATGTTCCAAATGACCTTTGCGATTATTACGCCGGCGCTGATCGTCGGTGCCTATCCGGAACGGATTAAATTTTCAGCGGTTTTTCTCTTTAGCGGTATTTGGTTGCTGGTTGTGTATGCGCCGGTTGCCCATTGGATCTGGGGCGGGGGCTGGCTTGCCGAGCTTGGCGTCATGGATTTTGCAGGCGGGCTTGTCGTGCATGCGACGGCGGGTGTCACGGCGCTGGTGCTGGCGGTTATGCTGGGCAGCCGGAGAGGTTTCCCAGGCGAGGTGAAGCCGCCGCACAATCCCGGCATTACCATGGCCGGTGCCGCCATGCTATGGGTCGGCTGGTTCGGCTTTAATGCCGGCAGTGCCTTGGCGGCGGACGGCAGCGCGGCGATGGCCATGACGGTTACACATATTTCCGCCGCCACCGCGTCGCTCACATGGATGGCGCTGGAATGGATCAAATATGGCCGGCCGAGCCTGGTGGGGATCGTGACCGGCATGGTCGCCGGCCTTGCAACGATCACGCCGGCTTCCGGCTATGTCGGCCCCGTGGGCGCGCTGGCGATCGGGGTGATGGCCGGGCTTGTCTGCACGTGGGCGGTCACGTTCATCAAGCAGGCCGTCAAAATCGATGATTCGCTCGACGTGTTCGCTGTGCATGGCGTCGGCGGCATTCTCGGTGTGCTGCTGACAGCCGTTTTTGCCTCCACCAAATTCGGCGGCGGGGGCCTGGGCGAAGGGGTAACGATCCTGGATCAGTTTTGGGTTCAGGCGATTGGCGTTGGCGCCACGGTCGGCTGGACGCTGGTGTTAAGCGTTCTTCTTGGTTTCCTCGTGCGGGGGCTGGTTGGCCTTCGGGTTTCGGAACAGGAAGAAACGGAAGGCCTCGATATCACGACCCATGGGGAGCGGGGCTACACGCTCTGACGGGCATGGCATTTAAATAGGGAGAACGCACATGAAGCTCGTGATTGCCATCATCAAGCCGTTCAAGCTCGACGACGTGCGCGAGGCCTTGACCACGCTCGGCGTTGAAGGAATGACCGTTAGCGAAGTCAAAGGCTATGGCCGGCAGAAGGGCCATACGGAAATCTATCGCGGCGCGGAATATGCCGTGAATTTCGTTCCGAAGGTCAAAATCGAGATTGTCGTAAACGACGAAGCCGCGGAGCGGGCCGTCGAGGCGATCCAAGAAGCGGCGAAAACCGGCCAGATCGGCGACGGCAAAATTTTCGTGCTCGACGTTGGCCAGGCCTGCCGGATCCGGACGGGCGAGGCCGACCAGGAGGCCGTCTAAGCTTTTTTGCCCTGCCAAACGCGGGCGCGGCCAGGCAATGGGCACTGCTTAATACATCTTTTACGAGTATTTACTATTAGGAATACTCTTATTGGATGTATCTAGGTTCGGTGGCGGCATGGCCATGGTGGGAACGCGTTCGGCACAATTTGCGCGCAGACTGCGCGCGGGGCTTTTTGCCGGCACCTTGCTTGGTATCGTTTCGGGCCTTGCCGCCCTGGGCTTGCAGGATTATCTCCAGCATGGCCTGGCCCCCATCCACGATGCGCTTGAAGTGGGGCACATCCTCGTGCTGATCGGCCTCGCTTTCGGCATGCGCGCGGTCTTCCGGGTGGAAGCGGCGGGCCGGGCGAATTTAAACGCCATCGTCGCCAATGCGTCGGACACCATTTTCACCGTCGATGCAAGCGGCCTCATTCTTTCCTTCAATCACGCGGGTGAAAAGATGTTCGGCTATGCCGCGGATGGCGTGGTCGGTCAGAACATCCGATTGCTCATGCCGGAATTCTGCCCCGGAGAAGATGCGAACAGCGTTCGTAGCTATCTGCGAACAAATGTCACGCGGGACACGGGTATTTCCCACGAAGTGAAAGGCAGGCGGCGAAACGGAACGACCTTCCCGATCGGTCTAACCATCAACGAAATGCGAAGCAATCGAAGTAGTTTGTTCGTTGGCATCGCCCGGGATATCACGGAACGCAAACGGATGGAGGAACAATTCCGCGAGAGCGACCGGCAATTGCAGGGAATTCTCGACTACGCGCCGCTTTGCATTTCGCTAAAGGATCTTCAGGGCCGCTACAAATGGGTCAATCGGCGCTATGAGGAGATTTTCGGGGTGCGTCCGGAAGACGTCGTCGGCAAGACGGCACGCGAAATATATCCGGAATTTGCGGAAGTTGCCGATAAAAATGACCGCAACGCCCTGGCTGCCCTTGCGCCGATCGAAGGAGACGAAGTCGTTATCAAACTCGGCGGCAAAGAGCGGACCGTCTTGCAAACAAAATTTATTCTCCGCGATACGGCCGGCTGGCCGACCGAGCTTTGCGGCATTGCCTCGGAAATCACCGAACGCAAACAAATGGAGCGCGCGTTGGCGCTTCACGGCGAGGAAATGCAGCGTATTACAAAGGCATTGAGCCGCAGTGAACAGCGCCTGCAAGTGGTTCTGGATACCGCCGCCACCGGCATCATTACCATCGATGAAAAAGGAACGATCGAAACCTTCAACCCTTCGGCCGAGGAGATTTTCGGTTATGCCGCGGAAAAAATTATTGGAAAAAACGTTCGCACGCTGATGCCGCCGCCAGATCAAAAACAGCACAATGGCTATCTGAAGCATTATCTGGAGACGGGGGAGAAGAAAATCATGGGCAATGGCCGCGAGGTCGAAGGACGCCGCAAAGACGGCACCACCTTTCCGATGCATCTTGCTATCAGCGAGGCCGTTTTGGACGATGGCGACAAACGGCTTTTCACCGGCATTGTGACCGACATCACCCAGCGCAAGCGGGCGGAAGAGGCGTTGCAGGCTGCCAAGGAAGCTGCGGAAATCGCAACCCGTACGAAGTCGGAATTCCTTGCCACGATGAGCCACGAGATCCGCACGCCCATGAACGGCGTGATCGGCATGGCGGGCTTATTGCTAGGGACGCAATTGGACGACGAGCAGCGCAAATATGCGGAAACCGTTCGCTCCTCCGCAGATTGCCTGCTCACGATTATCAACGACATCCTGGACTTTTCGAAATTGGAGGCCGGCAAGCTTGAACTGGAATTCGTGGATTTTAATCTCGTCGAGATCGTTGAAAACGTTGCCGAATTGCTGGGCCCGCAGGCCACGGGAAAGGGCATTGATTTTGTGACGTTTTTTGCGCCGGATGTGCCGGCCTTCGTTCGCGGGGACCCGAGCCGGCTGCGGCAAATTCTGATGAACCTTGCCGGGAATGCGGTCAAATTCACGGAAAAGGGTTCCGTTGCCATCGGCGTTAATGTGGTGGCGCAGTCCAAGCTATCCTTTCGCCTGCGTTTCGAGGTGCTCGATAGCGGCATCGGTATTTCGAAGGAAGCGCAAAGGCATCTGTTTAAAAAATTTACCCAGGCCGATTCCTCGACCACGCGCCGATATGGCGGCACCGGGCTTGGCCTTGCCATCTGCCGGCAATTGATCGGCCTGATGGAAGGCGAGATCGATGTTGAAAGCACGTCGGGAGCGGGCAGCAATTTTTGGTTTGAAATTCCCCTTGGGCGGCGAATGAAAGAGGGAACGCGTTCGCAAAAACAGGAAGTTGTGCCGCTGGAAGAACTTTCGAATTTGCATACGCTGGTGGTGGATGATTCCGAGCTCAACCGGCGGATCTTCCGCAAGCAGTTCGAATCCTGGGGCATGACCGTTATTTGCGCCGAGGATGCCGAGGCGGCCCTGGCAATGCTTGAGAAGGCCAAACGGCAAAAGACGCCCTTCGACCTGGCCGTTCTCGATCATATGATGCCGGACGTGGATGGTGAAGAATTGGGCAAGCGCATTCGCAAGTGTCAGGCATTTAACGGAACAAAACTAATTCTCGCCACGTCCATGGGGATGCAGGAGGACGCTGCCCACTTTCGTGCCATCGGATTTGACTCTTATCTTACGAAACCGGTCCGCCAATCCGTGCTGTTCAACGCGATTGCCAATTTGTTCAGCAGCTCGGTGGAAAGCGAAAGCGCCGGTATGGGGGAGGCCCAAGCCAGCCCGTGTGAGAAGGAAGTTGCCGAGCCCCTGCGACAGTTGCGCATCCTTTTGGCCGAGGACAACCAGGTCAATCAATTGCTGGCAAGCCTGATGCTGCAAAAGAAAGGGCACCGCGTAGATGCGGTAGGCAACGGCATCGAGGCCGTCAAGGCCGTCCAGACCATTCCTTATGATTTGATCCTTATGGACGTGCAAATGCCGGAGATGGGCGGGGTGGAGGCAACGGCAAGGATTCGCGCGCTTCCCGGCGGGGTTGCTCGCATCCCCATCATCGCGCTTACGGCGAACGCCATGAAGGGGGACCGCGAAAGCTATCTCGCCGCAGGGATGGACGATTATGTCTCGAAGCCTATCGACGAAGCGAAGTTGCTGCAGGTCCTGGCGCGCTGGAGCGACCCGGAGAAGCCTGCTGAAACGTCTGCGCATGAAAAAAACGCACGTGAACCGCGCACGGGATAAGGCCTGATTTCGCCTAAATGGCCTTTTTTTGCATAACTTTCCTTGTAAACTGTGGCCAAATCCTCCTTTCTAGATTTTCTAATGCACGGATTACCTCTTGAGAGGGCAAGCATGGCAAGGCCTTGGCCGGACGCAATTCGGCTGAAAACAAAAGAAAAAATTCTCGAAATCGATTTCGACGATGGCCAGACCTTTGCGCTTCCGGCCGAATTTTTGCGCGCAAAAAGCCCTTCGGCGGAAATGCGCGGTCACGGCGCCGGTCCGGAGAAATTGATCGGTGGCCGGCGCCATGTCGGAATTTTAAGCGTAACGCCGGTGGGCAATTACGCCGTGCAGATCGCCTTCGACGATCTACACGACACCGGCATTTTCTCTTGGGATTACCTTTACGAATTGGGAAGCCGCCAGGAAGAATTGTGGCAGGCCTATCTCGACCGTTTAAAGGAAGCGGGCCTCCGCCGCGATCCTTAAAAAACCCGTCCGTCTATTCCACGACGATTTTGGGCGCGTTGCGCGATGGGTCATCGGCTTTCGTATCGATCGCTTCCAAAAGCCGTTCGGCAATCTGGAAATAGGTGGCGGCGATGGCGCTTTCCGGCGCGGCAACGACAATCGGCGTGCCCGCATCCGCCGTTTCGCGCAGCGCGACGTCCAGGGGGATCTCGCCCAAAAAATCGATGCCCAAATCCTTTGCCGCCGCCTTTGCGCCGCCATGGCCAAAAATGTCCGATCGGCCGTCGCAACTTGGGCAATGAAAATAGCTCATGTTCTCGATTAGGCCGAAGATCGGCACGTTCACTTTTTGCAACATGGCAATGCCCTTCCGCGTATCGAGAAGGGCAACGTCCTGGGGCGTCGAAACGATGACGGCGCCGGTTAACGGAATGCGCTGGGTAATGCTGAGTTGCGCGTCGCCCGTGCCTGGGGGCAGGTCCAGAACAAGCACGTCCAGATCGCCCCAGGCGACGTCCTGGATCAATTGTTCGATCGCGCCCATCACCATGGCGCCGCGCCAGATCATCGGGGTCGCTTCCTCGACGAGGAAGCCGATCGACATGCAGCCCACCCCGTGCCCCTGCATCGGCTCCAGGCGTTCGTCGTCAAGGGTGTGGGGCGTCCCGCGAATGCCGAGCAAGCGGGGAAGCGAAGGCCCGAACACATCCGCGTCCAGCATGGCGACCCGCTTTCCCTGGCGCGCCATGGCGACCGCAAGGTTAACCGCGGTCGTCGATTTGCCGACACCGCCCTTGGCGGACGATACGGCGATGACGGCGCGGATGCCGGGAAGAGGGGTCTGGGATGCCATGGGGTCCGTCATGTTCCTGACATAGGGAAATCGATTTTGTGCGAAACGTTTACGTTTTGCAGCTTACCCCATCAACTCGCGGATGTAATTGGGAAGGGCAAAGGCGGCAAGGTGGATATCCGGATTGTAATAGCGGGTGGCAATTCCGGAAGCGGTGTAGCGCCGTTCGAGCCTGTCCCGCGAGACGGCCCGATTTTGGTCCGAGCGACTTGCCCAGCCTAGCACCATGAAGCCGCCGCTATAGGTCGGCACCGGGACCGTATAAAAGCCATGGTCCGGAAAGAGGGTGCGGAGGTGGCGGTGAACGTCCCGCGCCTCCTCGGCCTGCAGGAATGGGACGCCGCTCTGGGTGATAAGAATTCCCTTTTCCGTAAGGCAGCGTTTGCAATTTTCATAAAAGGTTTTTTGAAAAAGGGCCGCGGCCGGGCCAATGGGGTCGGTCGAATCGATCACGATAACGTCAAAACGTTCTTCCGTATCGGAAACGAATTTCGTTCCGTCCTGAATGACGATTTCGGTGCGTGGATCCTCGAAGGCGCCCGCGGAAATTGCCGGCAAATATTTTTTTGAAAGTTCGATCACGGTAGGATCGATTTCAACCATCACGGCTTTTTCGACGGGATGTTTCAGCACCTCTTCCAGGGCCCCGCCATCGCCGCCGCCGACAATCAAGACGCGTTTGACGTCGCCATGGGCAAAGATCGGGGGATGCGTCAGCATTTCGTGATAGAAGAATTCGTCGGCTTCGGTCGTCTGAATGGCGCCATCCAGCGCGAGCACGCGCCCGAACGGATCGTTCTCAAAGACGATTAGGTCCTGATAGTCGGTTTTCTGGTGATGCAGGACGTTGTTGATTCGCAGCCTGAGTTGAAAATTCGCGTAAAGCGTTTCTTCAAACCACGAATTCGTCAAGTCGCGACTCCCCGCCGCTGCTCATGCAAGCAAACTGTTTCGGGGCGCAGGGCTTCGCGCAGCACGGCAACCGCGTTGTGGGGGTTGCATCCGCCGCACATAAAGATATCAAGGGCGGCGTAGCCGCGTTCGGGCCAGGTATGGATGCTGATATGGGATTCGGCCAAAATGGCGACGCCCGAAAGCCCGCCGCTGGATTCGAAGCGGTGCAAATGCAGATTGAGAAGTGTCGCGCCCGCTGCATGGGTGGCGTCGCGAAACGCCTGCTCGACCGTTTCCAGCTGGTCCAGGTTGTCGCAACCCCAGAAATCGAGCAGCAGATGCATGCCCGCAAAAACCTGGCCATCCCGCTCAATGAAATAGTCCGGTGACGGCGTCACGGTTTTTAAATGGGGTGCGGGCTTGGGGAATGGCTGCTCGCGTGGAACCGCCCGGTTCGCAACGGATATTCTTTGTGCCACGGCAAGCGCCCTTACATAGAACCAAGATCTGGGCGCGTTGTTTCGCTTATCGCCGAACGGATTGCAAGGCAAAAATCGGCCCGCTCTTGTCCGCAAAAATCGGCCGCCTGGCGCCTGCACGCCGCTGGCAAAGCGGGATCGGCAATCGGGCGTGGCGCGATACTTCGGGGCGGCAATCCGCAAGCAAAAGAGAAAGAAGTTGACGCAAAGGAAGTTACACAGAAAAGTATTCGCAGGGAAAAATTGAGGAAAAGAACCGAAGTTGAAAGTATAAATATAAAATTCAACTATAGGTTTATTTAAATAATAATATAACTACTTTCAATAGAAACGGCTTCGGGTTCGCTCCTCTTTAGGTCGCAGGGGAGATCGTGGATGGCGATTGAAGGCCCCACGAAACCAGGCTTGGCGCCTCTCTTCGAGGCACCGGATGGCGCGGGAGATGCCTTTCTTCCAGAGGCGGCCGCGCCCTTCGAAGGCGCGGATTTTTTAGACCCGTTCTCCAATGCCGGCCAGGACGCTTTTGATCCAGACCCAAGCGAACGCCATGGCAGGGATGTGGATCTGCTGGCGCCGGCCTTGGAAACGGGGGCAGGGGATTTGGGTGCGGGCGACGGCGCCAATTTCGATCGCCTTTTCCAGGTCTCGGACGCGCCATCGGCAGAGGCGCCGGGCCGTTTCGGGCAAGAGGGCGATGGGGAACGTGGCTCAACCTTTCAGGTGCCCGCGGAGGCCGAATTCTTTGCGGAGAGCGCGCTGCGCGGCGAGGGCGTATTTGCCGTCGCCGCGCCGTTCTTCGATTCCTTCGCGCCACTTTTCAGCGCAACGCCTCCGCTACCGCCGGGCGCAACCTTGATCGGCGGTGCGGGCGACGACCATTTGACCGGGACCCCCCGCAACGATTTTCTGGATGGCGCCGGCGGCGCGGATTTTCTCGAAGGGTTTGCCGGGGCGGATCTTCTCGAGGGTGGTTCCGGGAACGATGTGCTCGATGGCGGCGCTGGGGCGGACCGTTTGGAGGGGGGCTTTGGGGACGATGTTTATCGTCTGGACGATCCGGCGGACGTCGTTTTCGAGGATGCGGGCGGCCTCACCGGCGGCTTCGATACCATTGAAGCAGGCAATCCGCTGATCTCGGCAATTGGCAGCGGCACGTCGCCGGCAAGTTTTCTTTTTTCCGGGGGGCCGGTCGATGGGCGTGTCGCGGTCGATGGCGCACATCTTTTCTTCATCAACAACGACATCGAGGCGCTTCGTTTGCTGGATGACGCACCTGCAAATGCGATTGGCAATGCGGAGGCGAACACGCTTACCGGCAATGCGGGCGCAAACGTCCTATCGGGCGAGGCCGGCGACGACTTTCTTTCCGGGATGGATGGCAACGACACGCTGGCAGGCGGGTCGGGAGATGACTTTCTCGAAGGCGGCGGCGGCGACGACGTCTATCATTTCTACGGAGACGAAACCGGCTTCGACGTCGTTCAGGATGGCTTCGGCGTAAATTTTGCCCGCTTGCTGGACTTCTCGGCAACGACCCAGGCCATCGGCGTCCTCGATGGCGGTAATCTCACCATCTTTTCCCATGATCCCGCGGCGCCCTTTGTTCTCTTTCAGCCGCTTTTTCGCGTGGATGGATATGGGGCCAATCCGGGCGCGTTTTCCGGGGTCGAGGTCGGAGGTGCGTTCTTCGCGATGGACGATATCGTGATCTAATCGTCGCGGGGGGGAAGAATTTTTCCCGGGTTTAGCAAGGCATTTGGGTCGAGGGCGCGTTTCAGCCGCGTCATCAAGGCGATCTCGGTCTCGGATTTGTAATGCGCCAGCGCCGCGCGCTTCATTTGTCCGACGCCGTGTTCGGCGGCAAAAGACCCGCCCATTTCAACCGCCAAATCATGGACCCACCTATTCACGCTTTCCCATTTGGCGAGAAAGGTTTCTTTGTTCGCGCCTTCCGGCTGGCTCAAATTGAAATGCAGATTGCCATCGCCGGCATGGCCAAAGGCAACGACGCGAACGCCCGGCAGCTTCTCGGCAACCAAGGCCGTCGCCCGGTCCATAAATTCCGGGAGCTTTGAAACCGGCACCGAAACGTCGTGTTTGATACTGCCGCCTTCCTGCTTTTGGGCCTCGGGCAGCGAATCACGCAAGCGCCAGAACGCGTTTTTCTGTTCGAGCGTCTCGGCAATGGCGGCATCCTGAAGGAGGCCCAGCGCATTTGCCTTTTCCAAAAGCGCGACGAGAAGCGGCTGCAAAGGGCTTGCCGTACTGGGGGACGTGCATTCCAGCAACGCATACCAATCGTGCGGCGCCGCCAGCGGGTCGCGGGTTCCGGGAATGTGCGCCAACACGAAATCGAGGCCGATCCGCGGCAACAGTTCAAAAGCGGTGAGATGTGCACCAGCCTCTGCCTTGGCAAGCCGCAGCAATTCGATGGCCGCCTTGGGGTCGGATATGGCTGCGAAGGCGGTGGCGGTGTCCCTTGGCGCAGGAAAAAGTTTCAGCACGGCGGCCGTAACAATGCCAAGGGTTCCTTCGGCGCCGATAAAAAGCTGTTTCAAATCGTAGCCGGTGTTGTCCTTGCGCAAACCCCGAAGACCGTTCCAGATGCTGCCATCCGCCAGCACAACTTCAAGCCCGAGCACAAGCTCGCGCGCGTTGCCATAGCGCAGCACCGCATTGCCGCCGGCATTCGTGGAGAGCACGCCACCGATTTGGGCGCTGCCTTCGGAAGCAAGACGCAAAGGAAAGAGACGTTCGGCCCGTTCGGCCGCGGCCTGGATATCGGCCAGGACACACCCCGCCTCGACCGTCATCGTGTCGTTGTCGGCATCCAATGCCAGAATGCGGTTCATCCGGCCAAGCTGTATGAGAATTTCATTGCCCGGCCCTTGCGGCGTGGCGCCGCCAACGAGGCCGGTATTGCCGCCCTGGGGAACGATTCCAATGCCGTGTTCTGCGCAAATGCGAACCACGAACGCCACTTCTTCCGTTGATTTTGGGCGGGCAAGGCCAAGGGCCTGGCCTTTATAGCGTTCGCGGGCATCGACCAGATGGGGGCCAAGGGCCGCCGCATCCTCGGACCAGCCTTTGGGGCCCAGGGCCGCCGCCAGTGCCGGGATGGCCTTCGCCATGTGCGCGTTTGCCATGGCTAGTCTTTCCCTTGTTCTTGTGCGGGCTTGGCGTCAACGCTGGCACTTGGCGCAGCGGCACGGCGCAGGCGGTCGTTGATGGCGATGCCCAGGCCCTCTTCCGGGATCGGCATGATGGCAATTGCCCGAAAGCCCGGCCAATCCAGTTCACGCAGCAACCCATAAAGATTTGCCGCCGCCTCGATCAACTCACCGGAGGGGCTTAAATTCCGCTCGGCTGTAAACCCGGTGAGGGAATGGGGGCCGAAAGAAAGCAACGCTTCTCCCGGTTCGATGGCGGTTGCGTTCAAGCGCACCGGGATCGAAGGCGCGTAATGCCGGTCGGCCATGCCGGGGGAGCGTGGCTTTTTCGAATCCGCCAAGCTTGCGCGTTGCAAAGGCCCGATCTCCGCGGCAAGCATTTCTTCGGTGACGCTGCCGGGCCGAAGCAAATAGGGCGTGTCGCTGCTGAGGTCCAGCACCGTCGACTCGATACCGATTTCACAGGCGCCGCCATCGAGAATGAGATCCACCGCCGTGCCAAGCGAGGCGGCAACGTGCGCGGCCTTCGTCGGGCTGACGCTGCCGGAGCGATTGGCGCTTGGGGCGGCAATCGGGCATGCCACCAATTTCAGAAGCGTTTGCGCAATTTCATTGGCAGGTGCGCGTAACGCGACGGTGGGAAGGCCGGCGCTGGCGGCGGGAGAGACTTTCGAATTCTCCCGGCGGTTTAAAACAAGGGTCAGGGAGCCTGGCCAAAAGCGTTTGGCAATCTGGCGTGCCCGATCGTCGAACACCGCCACTTTTTCCGCCGCCGCAAGGTCCGCCACATGCACGATCAAGGGATTGAAAGAAGGGCGGGACTTGATGGTATAGATCCGTGCGATGGCTTGTTCGTTGGTTGCGTCCGCGCCAAGGCCGTACACGGTTTCCGTCGGAAAGGCGACGAGGCTGCCCTCGCGAAGCAGTTTTGCGGCGAATTTTAAATTTGTCGAAATTGCCGGTTTGATCTGGGATTTGGGCTCGTTCACAGCGTTGCTCTGGCCTTTGGGGAAGAGGAGTGTAGCGAAATTTCGCCCTTTCGGGCATGACGGCGTCGAAGGTCGATTTTGCGGCGCAACGAAAATAGCGCGTATTTTGCATCGCAAAATATTATAGGTCGTCAATTTTGAAAAATGGCTCATGCGGGCGGCGGGTATAACCGTTACATTTGTAAGAGTTTTCTAGGGTTTTTCCGCCTAAATTTCCAGCTTTCTTGTTGCAATGCACCAAGCCCAATGATATGTTGCGCTGCATTAGGACGGGCGGTGCCACCTTCCCCCCTAGAACTTTGGTACCGCGTCCTCATCTTAAGTGTATCCTCCCTTAACGACTTTGGGGCCGCGTCATGCGGCCCCATTTTTTTTGCTTTTTTTTCGGCGGCCGATCCATGAAAAGCGCGCCCGTTCGCGAGGCGCTGTCATTTGTCGCGTTTACCATATTGAGTGGTTTGCGAATTCGAGCCGATCCTTTATCTAAATTGGATGCCGGGGAAAACACCGGTTGGTTCAGGGGGGACGCCTTTTACGATGGCTTATATTCTGCTTGCCGAGGACGATGGCTCGATGCGGGAATTTCTGGCCCGCTCCCTCCGGCGTGCAGGCCATATTGTCGAGGATGTCGGCGATGGCAACGACGCCCTCGGCCTTATTCGTGGCAAACAGAATTTCGATCTCTTGCTGGCCGACATCGTGATGCCGGGAATCGACGGGATCGAGCTTGCCCAGCGCGTCTCCGGCGAATACCCGAAGGTGAAGATCATGCTGATCACAGGCTTTGCGGCCGTTGCCGTGCGTGCCAAAGAGGCGTTCGGAAACCGGACGAAAGTGCTGTCGAAGCCCTTTCACCTGAACGCTCTCATTGAGCAGGTTGAAACCATTCTCGCCGCCTGAAGGCGGGGAGGGACTTGCAAAGCGGTTGCGTTCCGGCATAATCGCCGCGCTTCAAGCGCTTAAAGGGCGTTTGCAGGGCGGTTAGCTCAGCGGGAGAGCGCTGCGTTGACATCGCAGAGGCCACTGGTTCGATCCCAGTACCGCCCACCACTTTTTTAAAGCCCGGCGTTTTCCATAAGCTGCCTGGCGGTGCGTTTTGCCAGTTTCGCCGCGCCGCGCTCGCCGGCGACATGGGCCATGACGATGGCCCCCTCCGCCAGCAGCATCAGCCCGGCAGCCAGTTCCCGGGGCTTTGTTGCGCCGGCGCGGGCGGCAAGCTCGCGCAGATATTTCAAGATTAGATGTTTGTGTTCGCCCGCGGCAACGTGGATCGGATCCTGGGGCGCGGCATATTCGGCGGCGGCGTTGGTGAACATGCAGCCGAAAAAACCCCGTTCGCCGAACCATTCGTCGAGGACATCGAAGACGGCAAGCAATTGCGCCGCCGGGGTCTCGGCCCGGGTTTCGACCTGGCGGGCGAGCCGGTCGCGAAACGCCCGGTCGCGGTGACGCAGGGCCGCGAGGATCAGGTCGTCCTTCGATTTGAAGTGCTTGTACAGGGTCATCTTGGCGACCCCGGCCTCGGCCAGGATGCGATCGATGCCGGTCGCATGGTAGCCATCCCGGTTGAACATCTCCGACGCGGTCTCGATCAGGGTGTCGCGGCGGTTGGCCGCCATGGGCGTTCTCCTTTTTCTCAATATATACAGACCAATCTGTCTTATAACAAGGGCCTCGTTTCCACGCCAAGCCGGGCCAATCGGGGTGTGACACGGCCGAGGGACATGGCCGAGGGACATGGCGGGGTGACACGGCGGCGGCAGCTTTTATTGCCTTTCCCGGCGGGATATCCAGGACATAGTAGCTCTTTGAAAAAACAGACAAGTCAGTCTATTCTGGCGTCACGGACCCCGAGCGGGTCCAGGCCTATTTCCGCACCCACCGGCCGCTTGCCCCGGTGGCCGCGATGCAAGGCGCGGCAGCTGGAACTTTTTTGATTTTCCAGTGATTTAACATGAATTTAAGTCTTTTTTGCACAAGCTGCCGAACCCCATGGCATGCCCAAACCGGACAGAACGGGGGAGGAAACGTGCAACTGGCAGCCGCATTTCGGCTTTTCGGCCAGGGCAGGGCTGGCGCCCCGCCCATGCCGGCGCGCTTGCGCGCCTGGTGGCGGGGGGACGCAGCACCCAAGGCGCCGTCAGAAGCCGTCGTGGAAGAAGGGATTGGGGAAGTGCCTATCCCGGAAGTTGTGGAGACGTCTCCTCCATTGGACGGGCCAAACCCGTGGTCGAAAGCGCGCCTAGCCCTTCTCGCCGAATTATGGGGGCCTGGTTTTACATCGCCGGGTGGCGAGGAATTTACAATCGAGCTGATCAAGCCGCTGGCGCTGACGCCGGCGAAGAGCCTGCTCAATCTCGATGCGCATCTTGGCGGCGCCGCGCGAACGATTTCCAATGTCTATCAGATGTGGGTAAACGCCTTCGAACCAAGCGAGGCGTTGGCCGCCATCGGGATGCAAATGTCGGAAAACGAAGGGCTTGCCAAGCGTGCGCCGGTCGAATTTTGCGATCATGAAGCCCTTGGCGAACGCCTGGCCAAAGACGGGCGCCAATATGACTGCATCTTTTCGAAGGAGGGCTTTTACCGCATAGCCAACAAGGAAGCGCTGTTCGAGGCCATCTACAAACACCTCAAGAAGGACGGCCAGCTTCTGTTCACGGATTACGTTCTGCCGGAAAGCGGCGAGACGAGCCCCGAAGTGGCGGCGTGGCTTGCCTCGCAAAAAGAGATCCCGCCGCTTTGGACCGCCGAGCAGACCATCAAATCTCTGAACCGCTTCGAGATCGATTTGCGCATTTCCGAGGACATGACGGCGCGTTACCGGCAGATGATCGTCGAAGCCTGGGCGAGCTACGTGCAGCGGCTGCGGGAACAGGGGTTCGACCCGGCCATGGGCGAGGCGCTTCTCCGGGAGGTGGAAAGTTGGGTCCGCCGGGTATTGGCTTTCGATCGCGGCGGCCTTCGCATCCACCGCGTCCATGCCATTAAGCGAAGCTCCCTTTCCTTCTAGGGGGCGGGCCGCCTGACGGTGGCGGCAAAAAGCAGAAGAAACGCCAAAAAAGCCGGGATCCGGCAATTGACAGAAATGCCCGGCCTGCCTATGGTGGCCGCGATTTTTGACCCCGAACGGGCGCGGAAGACCGATGAAAGTTGTGAACTCCCTAAAGACGATCAAAAGGCGGGACAAGAACTGCCGCGTTGTCCGTCGGCGCGGCCGCGTCTATGTCATCAATCGCCGCAATCCCCGTTTTAAGGCCCGCCAGGGCTAAGCGGCCCTTTCCCTCTCCAATCCCCTCATACGCGCTTGCCGCCGCCATTTGCTGCCCTTTCGGGCGCAGGCTAGGATGCGTTTCCCTTTGCGTTTGACCCGGCTGGGCCGGCGGCACCATGGAGGGGCCAGGCCTAGGCCTGCCAGAGGCCCCGCAATAGGAGAGGCATGCAGCTTCCAGAACCGGATGCGGACGTTCTTTCGCGGCGAGACAAGATCGTTTCGGACCTTTCCGCGATCCTTGCAGCCGATAGCGTCATCGCCGACCCGGACGGGCTTTCCGTCTATGAGGCGGACGGCCTAAGCGCCTATCGGCAGCGCCCTCTCGTCGTCGTTTTGCCAAAGACGACGCAAGAAATTTCCAACGTGCTTTCCTATTGCCATGGGTCCGGCATCAAGGTCGTGCCGCGCGGCGCCGGCACGGGCGTTTCGGGCGGCGCGTTGCCCCTGGCGGATGGCGTGCTGCTGGGGCTTGGAAAGCTGAACCGGATTCGCGATATCGATCTTGCAAACCGCTGCGTCGTTGCCGAGCCAGGCGTAACGAACCAGGCGATTACCCGGGCCGTCGAAAAAGAAGGTTTTTATTACGCGCCGGATCCCTCCAGCCAGCTTGCCTGCAGCATCGGCGGCAACGTGGCGGAAAATTCCGGCGGCATTCACTGTCTCAAATACGGCGTGACGACGAACAATTTGCTTGGCCTCGAAATCGTGCTGATGGATGGCCAAATCTTGCGCCTGGGCGGCCGCCACATGGACGCGCCGGGCTATGATTTTCTGGGCCTTTTGACAGGCTCCGAAGGTCTGCTCGGGGTCATTACCGAGGTGACCGTCCGGGTGCTGCCAAAGCCGGAGACGGCGCGGGCCATGCTGCTCGGCTTCCCAAGCCACAAATTGGCCGGCGATTGTGTCGGCGCCATCATCGCCGCCGGGATTCTTCCCGCCGCGATGGAAATGATGGACAGGGGCGCCGTAGAGGCAACGGAGGCCTTCGTCGCTTCCGGCTATCCGAAAGAGGCGGAAGCCGTCCTCATTGTCGAATTGGATGGCATCGCGGTCGAGGTAGAGGATTTGCTTCGCCGCGCCGAAAAAATTGCCCAGGACTTTGGCGCCATCACGGCAGGGTTCAGCGAAAGCGAGGCAGACCGCCAGCGCCTCTGGGCGGGGCGAAAAGCGACCTTCGGCGCCGTCGGCAGGCTGGCGCCGGATTGCTACGCGCTCGACGGCACGATCCCGCGCGCCAAGCTTGCGGAAGTTTTTCTGCGCACGGGGGAGTTTGCGAAGGCGCACGGCCTGCGGGTGGTAAACGTCTTTCACGCGGGCGATGGCAATCACCATCCGTTGATCCTTTTCGATGCGAACAAGCCGGGGGATATGGAAAAGGCAGAAGCCTTGGGCGCGGAAATTTTGAAGCTTACGGTCGAGGTTGGCGGTGCGCTTTCCGGCGAACACGGCATTGGCATCGAAAAACGCGATCTTATGGGCGTCATGTTTTCCAAAGCCGATCTCGATCAGCAGCAGCGCGTCAAATGCAGCTTCGATCCACATTCCCTGTTGAACCCTGGAAAAATGTTCCCGACGCTGCACCGGTGCGCCGAATTGGGAAGGCTGCACATTCGCGGCGGCGAAATGCCGTTTCCCGATCTGCCGCGGTACTGAGACGGATATGGGGAGCCGCTTTGCAAGGGACGAAAAGGATGTGGTGGCGGCGCTGGAAGGCGCGCTGGCGCAGGGGACGGCGTTTGAACTCTGCGCCGGCGGTTCAAAACGCGCCCTCGGCCGTCCCGTAGAAGCCTCGGAAATTCTTGATGTTTCCAGTCTTTCCGGCGTCAAACTGTACGAGCCCGAAGAGCTTGTTTTCACGGCCGGGGCGGCGACGCCTTTGGCCGAGATCGAAAAATTGCTGGCGGATCGTCGCCAGCAGCTTGCTTTCGAGCCGCCGGATATCGGCGCGCTCCTTGGGGCGCCTTCGCAGAAGGCGACCCTTGGCGGCGCGCTTGCCTGCAACCTTTCAGGCCCCCGCCGCGTGCAGGCGGGGGCGGCGCGGGATCATCTTCTCGGCTTTCGCGCGGCAAGCGGCCGGGGCGAGATTTTTAAATCCGGTGGCCGCGTCGTAAAGAACGTAACCGGCTATGACCTTTCAAAATTGATGGCGGGGTCTTTCGGGACGTTGGCGGTGTTGCTGGAAGTCACCTTAAAAGTTGCGCCGGCGCCGGAAAAATCGCGCACCGTTTTAATCTATGGCCTTGACGGCATGACGGCGGCAGCGGCGATGCAGGCAGCCCTTGGGTCGCCGAACGAAGTTTCCGGCGCGGCGCATTTGCCGGCCGGCGTTGCCGCGAAATCAAGCGTCGATCATGTGGTGGCGAGCGGCAAATCGGTGACGGCCCTTCGCGTCGAAGGGCATGGGCCTTCCGTGCTGAAGCGGACGGAAGCCTTGCACGAATTGGGCACAGGCTTTGGCAAGACGGAAGAGCTTCACCGCACGCGTTCCATCGCCTTTTGGCGGGAGGTGCGCGACGTGCGGTATTTCGCGGATGTGGACGATCGCGTCGTGTGGCGGCTTTCGCTGCCGCCGGCGGCGTCCGAAGAGGCGATCGGACGCGTTCTCGATCAGGTGGCAGGCGAGGAAATGACGGGCGAGGCGTTCCGCGATTGGGGCGGGGGCCTGGTCTGGCTTTGTTTGCCGCCGGGGCCGGGGGCGTTTGCTTCCCTCGTTCATAAGGCGGCGATCGACGCTGGCGGCCATGCCCTTCTTGTGCGCGCACCTTTGGAAACGCGTCTGCGCATGCCCGTTTTTTCGCCTTTGCCGGAGGCGCTGCTTCGCCTGACGGAACGGATGAAAACCGCCTTCGACCCCAAGGCCGTTCTCAATCCCGGCCGCATGTATCCGGGGATTTAAGATGCGGACGGATTTTACCCTCGTGCAATTGGCGGATCCGGAAGTGGCCGAGGCAAACCGCATTTTGCGTAGCTGCATTCATTGCGGCATGTGCCTTGCGACCTGTCCGACCTATGTCGTCAATGGTGACGAGCGCGACAGCCCGCGCGGGCGGATCTATTTCATAAAAAACATGCTGGAAAGCGGTGCCGCGCCGTCGCCTTCCAGCGTGCGCCATTTGGATCGCTGCCTTGGCTGCCTTGCCTGCGAGACGGCCTGCCCGGCCGGCGTGGATTATGGCCGCCTGCTCGAACGCGGCCGCGCGCGCGTGGCGGCCGACCAGCGCCGCCCGCTGGTTGAGCGTCTCTTGCGCAGGTTTTTGGGCCGCGTGCTTCCCTATCCGGCGCGCCTGCGCGCGCTCTTTCGCCTGGCCCGGCTGGGGCGCCCGGTTTTGGCGCGCCTGCCGGGGCGTCTCGGCCGGGCCGCCGCCCTCGTGCCGCCGCCGCCCGCTTCGCCGGCAGGCGCCGGCGTTCCCCGCGCCGAAGGCACCCCCGTCCGCCGGGTTCTTCTTCTGGAAGGCTGCGTTCAGCAAAATTTGCGGCCGGCCATTCATGGGGCAAGCGTGCGGCTGCTCACCCGCCTTGGCTGTGAGGTCGTGGTGCCGGAGGGGGCGGGATGTTGCGGCGCCATCAGCCAGCACCTTGGCGAGGCGGACCGGGCGAAGGCATTCGCGCGAAAAAATCTGGATTGCTGGATGGCGGCGATTGAAGAAGGCTGCGATGCGATTGTCATCAACGCCGCCGGTTGCGGAACGATGGTGAAGGACTACGCGGCGCTTTTTCAAGACGACCCGGCCTATCGGGAAAAGGCGGCGCGCGTCGCAAGCCTGGCCCAGGACATCAGCGAGATGGTCGAGGCTCTTGGCATGCCACCGGGGCGGGTGCCGCCTGGGAAGGCATGGCCGTCGGGGTTCACCGTTGCGTATCAATCGGCCTGCGGCCTTCATTACGGTCAAAAGATCGGCGGGTTGCCGCCGCGGCTTCTCGAGCAGGCGGGGTTTCAAATAGCCGCGCTTGCCGAGCCGGAACTTTGCTGCGGCAGCGCGGGGCCTTATAGCCTGTTGCAGCCCGCCTTTGCGGAGGCGTTGCGGGAGCGCAAGCTTCGCGCCATCGAAGGCGTAACGGCGGACGTGGTCGCCACCGGCAATATCGGCTGTCTGGACTGGCTTTCCAGGGGCAGCGCGTTGCCGGTCGTCCACGTCGTCGAACTTCTCGATTGGGCAAGCGGCGGGCCGCAACCGGCAGGGATTCGCACGCTCCCGGACGGTTGACGCAATCGTGATTGCCCGTTGCTTGGTGGGGTCGATGGCGCCGCCTATGCTGTTTGCATGAAAATTATCCTTGCCCTGCCGGCCTTTCTTTCCATCGCAGGCGCGCTGCCTGCTTACGCGGATCAGAACGACCCCCGGCTCGACGCGCTTTTCACCGAGTTGCGCGCCGAGACGGATCTGGGGAAGGCGCAGACGGTCATGGACGAACAGGTCGCGCGGGCCGGGAAAAAAGACAGCCTGGATTCACATTAGAAAGGCTTCATTCCATGAAACAGCTATTTGCCATTTTTGTTGCAGCGTTCTTTCTTGTTGCCGCCGTTCCGGCCCTGGCGACCCAGCAGGACCCGGATTTGGATGGGCTTTTCGCCCGGCTGCAGGAAACGAAGAATTCGGCGGAGGCGGAAAGTCTGCAGGAATATATTTGGAAAATCTGGGTCAAAACGGACAACAAGGAGGTGGCGAGCCTGTTTGGAGAAAGCCGCGAGGTGCTGCGCAACAACGATTATGCGACGGCGCTCGGCATTGCTTCGAAAATTATAGATCTGGCCCCGGATCATGCCGAAGGGTGGAACCTTCGGGCAACGGTCTTCTATGCGTTGGGCGATTATGATTCGTCCATCGCAGATGTCGAAAAAACCCTGGCACTGGAACCGCGCCATTTCGGGGCATTGGTCGGCCTTGGCATGATGTATGTGGATATGGGCCGCAAAAAAGAAGCGTTGGAAGCGTTCAGGCGCGCGCTTGCGGTGAACCCCCATCTCGATCAGGCGCGCCAACAGGTCGAAGAACTGGCCGAGCCGCTTGAAAGCGGAAACATCTAGGCCACGCCCAGCCGCGCCAATGGATTGCTAGCGTTTTTTGACCGTTGTGATCCGCAAGATGTTCGTCTTGCCTGGCGTGCCGAAGGGCATGCCGGCGGTCACAATAATCTGCTCGCCCGGCCGGGCGATGCCTTCCTCGCGGGCGACGCGCTGGGCCTTATCAACCATGTCGTTGAAATCTTTGACTTCTTTGCTTAAGGCGCCGTGCACGCCCCAGGTCAGGACCAGCCGCCGCGCGGTCTTCTTTTGGGTCGTCAGGCAAAGAATGGGCACGTCGGGGCGTTCGCGGGCGGCGCGAAGCGTTGTCGAGCCGGAGGTCGTGTAGGTGACGATGGCGGCGGCCGAGATCGTCTGCGCCACTTGCCTTGCCGCCGCGGTGATTGCATCGGCGGCCGTCGCTTCGGGCGTGGCGCGCTCGGCGTCGATGATGGCCTGATAATGGGAGTCGCGTTCCACACGCGCGATAATGCGGTCCATCATCTTCACGGATTCGACCGGATAGGTGCCGGCCGCCGTTTCCGTCGATAACATCACGGCATCCGCCCCTTCGTAGACGGCATTGGCGACGTCGGAAGCTTCGGCCCGTGTCGGCGTGGGCGAGCCAACCATCGACAGCAGCATTTGCGTCGCCACCACGACCGGCTTTCCATGGCGCCGGCACACGCGAATGATTTGCCGTTGAATGCTTGGCACGTCTTCGGGTGGCAATTCCACGCCAAGATCGCCGCGCGCCACCATGACCGCGTCGGAAAGTTCGACGATTTCATCGAGAGAATCGATGGCCGCCGGCTTTTCCATTTTCGTCAGGATGGCTGCCTTGTCGCCGATCAGCTTGCGTGCCTTGCGAAGGTCGTCGGGGCGCTGGACGAAGGAAAGCGCGATCCAATCGACTCCCATCGCAAGGGCGGCGCGAAGGTCCTGGCGGTCTTTTGTTGTCAGCGATGAAATCGGTAGTTTCACATTCGGGACGTTAACGCCCTTGTGGTCGCTCAAACTGCCGCCGGTGATGACGCGCGTGTCGGCAAAATCGGGCCCGCATTTGCGGACGCGAAGACGAATCTGGCCGTCGTCCAGCAAAAGATCCATCTTTGGTTTCAGTGCCGCGAACACCTCGCGGTGGGGAAGGGGCGCGCGCGTCCGATCGCCTTCGCGTCTTGAAAGGTCGAGGCGAAAAGATTTCCCCGCCTGCAGTTCGACGCTGCCGCCTTTGAACTTGCCAACCCGAAGCTTGGGCCCTTGCAAATCCGCCATCGTGCCGATCCACCGCCCGGCGTCCTTTTCCGCCTTGCGGATTGCGGCAAAGCGCTTGCGGTGCTCGGCATGGGTGCCGTGGCTGAAATTTAACCGAAAGACGTCGACGCCGGCCTCGACCAGGGCACGGATTTTTGCCGGGTCGTCCGATGCCGGGCCAAGGGTAGCAACGATTTTTGCTTTCCGTCTCGTCTGCATGGCGGAACCCTAATCCCCCCTGGGCCATTCGGAAAGTATTTTATGTTCGGGAATCAAGCGGTTGAACGGGATTCGCGGCATTGGCTTTCGCGTCCTTGAGCTTTTACACTCGCCACAAATTATTTTCCCTCCGCCAGGCGGTGGGGAGGAAGGAGCAGCCGATCCATGGACATAAAAACAAAAATCCGCACCATTCCGGACCATCCGAAGGCCGGTATTCTTTTCCGCGACATCACGACGCTGCTGCAGGATGCCGTCGGGTTTCGCAAGGCCGTTGACGAACTGGTCCAGCCTCATGCCGGGCTGGCGATCAACAAGGTTGCCGGGATCGAGGCCAGGGGGTTCATCCTGGGCGGTGCCGTCGCGCACCAGCTTTCCATCGGTTTCGTGCCGGTGCGGAAAAAAGGCAAGCTTCCATGGAAGACGTTTGGCGAGGAATACGAGCTCGAATATGGAACGGATTGCGTCGAAATTCACGAGGACGCCATTGCGCCCGGAGACAAGGTCCTTTTGGTTGACGATCTGATCGCGACCGGCGGCACGGCAGCGGCGGCCATTAAATTGATCGAGCGCGCCGGCGGCCAGGTGATCGGCAGTAGTTTCGTCATCGGTTTGCCGGATCTGGGCGGCCAGCGCCTGCTTGAAGCGATGGGCCAGCGCATACGCACATTGGTCGAATTCGAAGGCGAATAATTCCGCACGCGGACACCGCACCAGCCAAGAAAAACCCCCTCCCGAAAGATGCGGGAGGGGGAAAAGTTTGGACATCGCTATTCTCTTAGGTGCCGGAGGCGGTTCGATCGATACCGCTTAAGGGGACCGGGCTTGGGAGATAGGATCCTGGAAGCATTCGTTGCACCTTCGGGAAGGTTCTCTCGCTTCACGTTTTAGAACTTGATGCGGGCGCCGCTGATGAAGACGAAGACGTCGTGGTACTTCGTCGTCGGCTGATCGAGGCTGTAATTGCGGCCGCTGACAAAGATTTCCGTGCCGTAATCGTCAAGCTTCTGCACGATGGCTCCGCCAATCGATTTGAATTCGTCGCCCTGGGAGCCGAGATCGTCCGCCTGGCCATAATCGACCGAGAAGGACGTCTTGCCCCATTCCACGATGCGGGTCTGCCAGCCAACTTTGCCCCACCAGAATTTTGGATCGTCGTCGCCCGGTGACTGGACATCGGCGTCCTGGGTGCCTGCGGCGAAGGTGAAGTTCAGCCCAATCGGGAACATCACGGAAGCGGAACCATTGAACTGCTTCTCGTCGTCAACCGAGCTGGAATTCGCGTAGGCAATGGCGGCCTTCGTCTTGATGCCGTCGATTTTTGCGGAGTGGCGAATGGCAAAGTCCGTCTCGCCGCCATCGGCATGGGAGGTGGAGAGTTGAAAGCCGTTGAATTTCGGCGTGTCGTAGCGGATGCGGTCCTCGCGGCTGAGGCCGTCCATGTTGCTGAAGACCTTGTCGATGCTTGGTCCTGCCGTGCCGGCCGCATTTTTCTCGCGGAAGGTGATGTCGCCGGCAATCTCATGGATCTTCGAAAGCGCGATGACGCCGGTGCCGGAAAGGTCCATTTCCGACGTGCCGTCGGAGGCGGTCTTGCCTTGGCCCAGGGTCAACCGGCCGAATTCCTTGCTGTCGAAATAGACTTCGACAATGCGTTCCGCAAAGGTCGTGCCGCTTGCCGGTTTGTTCTGGCCCATCGTGACCTTGTTCGAGGGGTTCGACTGTACTTCCATCTCGATATGGCCGCCGACTTTCAGGTCCTTCTTCGGCTTTGCCTCGGCGATGATGTCAAAGCGGGTGGAAGAGAGATCGTTATCGACGTGAAAGACTTCGGACTGTTTGCCGTCATCCGCGACCATGAAGGCGCGGTTGACCTGGCCTTTCAGCGTGAGCTTCACTTTTTCGCTCTTGCTCCTCACCATCTTCTTCGGCGTCGGCGCCTTGGACATGCCATCCTTTTCGGCTGTCTTCAGACGGTCCACCTCTTTGCTGAGGGCCTCGAGGGTTTTTTGCTGGGTCTCAAGCTGGCGCAGAAGTTGCTCCAGCCGTTCCTGGGTTGTTTGGGCAAAGGCCGGCGTTGCTGCGATGACGCTGGCAACGGATGCCGCCAAAATGCCGGTATAAAGGCTTGATCGTTTCATTCGGGTGGTACTCCCATCTCCCTAAGCCGCCTTGGGGCGGTGCAAAAATTAACTCTGCAGGGTTTAGGGCCGCGTCGTGGCAATCCCATGACAGGCATGTGACGGATTGATGACGCGCCGGATGGGCGCGCGAAAACGGCCGCGCCGCCTTCGCAACGGAGAAAAAAATTATACGGGGGTGGGGAAGCGGCGTGGGCGGGCGCTTGCCGCTATTTTCGGTAGAGAACGAATTCGCCGTCCTCGCCGGTAATCAGGCCGCCGCCTTCGGGGATGTCTTCCGATTCGCTCGTATCGGCGAATTCCGTGTTCTTGCAGGCCCCCGGCGCGAGCGCCAGAAGAAACAGGAAAAAAATGGACAGGCAGGTTTTCATGGCGCTTTCGTTCCTAAAGGGGGGCCGTTGCAATCGCCGCCGCGGCTAAGTCGCAAGGATGGCGCTCTCTATATAGAGCCGCGTGCCTTCTGTGCAAGCCATGCGAATCTTCGCCCTTCCGAAAAGGGGCGGCCGCTTGGCCGGAAAATTTTGGATGCCTGGTCTTGCGTCGATGCAAACAAAGGCCTATAAGTATTGCGATTGAGAATTATTCGCAATTCAGACGCAGGCCCATGATCGACTGGAGAGTCAAGGAAGACAAGGCGTTTGAGACGAGCTTGCCGCCGGTCGGCCTCGGGCCGGAGGAGCGGCTTTTGGTGCAAGCCGTTCGCGCCACCCTTGTCCCCACGGGGGACCCACGCAAGGTTCTCTACGAAGCATGCGGCGAGCGCGCAGGGGCCGCGGCAGGCTATGCCCTCGAAGGGCTGCTCCATACGCTTCGCTTTTCTGCGCGGCGGCCCGTTTCCTTTCGGCCAACGGCTTCGTGCCTTGGCGTGGGCGAGCAGCTTGTCCTGGATCTCGTGGCAGCCTCTCAGGCACAGCATGCGACTTGGATCGCGGCTCTCTTTCGTTGGCTTTTTCCATTCGGGCAATCGCGTGCCGCGAGGGCGCATCTGAGCTTGCTGGCCTCGGCTTTGGCCTCGGCGGGTTTTTTCTTCTCGCCGGTTTTGCCGTTGCGCCCAAAGGCGCGGTTGGGCAGCAACGCCGAACGCGCCGTGGTGCCGTAGAAGGGGTCCCGGCGCGGGCGAAAATTCCGCCACCACGAAAATGGCGCTTTCCGCTATGCTGCCGGTATGCCGCAGCCTTCGGAAAAAGCGGAAATGTCCACATCTTCGTTGATCGGGACGAAGGATCCGCCGCCCTTTGAAACCGTCAATGGGGAGGGCAAGGCGCCTCTGCTGATCACGTGCGATCATGCAAGCCTTGCGATCCCGGAGGCGATGAGCGGCCTTGGCCTGGATGAAAGTGCGCTGCTTCGCCACATCGCCTGGGACATTGGCGCCGGTGAAATGGTGCGCGCGCTTGCCCATCGGCTCGACGCACCGGCCGTTCTTTCCGGTTATTCCCGGCTTCTCATCGATTGCAACCGGTCTTTGGATTCGCCTACGGCCATCGTCGCCGAAGCGGATGGCGTTTTTGTGCCGGGGAACGCGAATTTGACCGCGGCCGAGAAAAAGGCGCGGGCGGATGCGTTCTATTGGCCGTATCACCAGGCGATCGCGGCAAAAATCCAGGCCTTTCGGACGCGCGGCATCGTTCCGGCCGTTCTGTCCATTCACAGCTTTACGCCGGTCTTCGAGGGCTTCGAGCGCCCTTGGGAAATCGGCGTACTTTGGGAGAAGGATTTGCGCATGGCCGGCCCTTTGATGGAAATTCTGCGCGAAGATCACGGCGTAAGCGTCGGCGACAACGAACCCTATGCGGGGCGCGACAATTACGGCTACACGATGGAACACCATGTGGTCAAAGAAGGGCTGCCGCAGGTTTTGATCGAGATTCGCCAGGATTTGATCGACACTCATCACGGCGTCGAAGCCTGGCTCGATATCCTGGCACCCGCCTTTGAGGAAATTCTCGGCAATCCGCAACTCTATCGCCAAGCGTGGTTTGCATGATCGGGAAGAAGCCGGAATTTACGATCGGGGTCGAGGAGGAGTATCTGCTCGTCGATCGCAAGACGCGGGACCTGGTGAGCGATCCGTCGGATGCGATGATCCGGGAATGCGGCGAGCTTCTGAAAGGACAGGTGGCGCCGGAATTTCTACGTTCGCAAATCGAGGTGGAAACGCGCGTCTGTTCCAACGTTCAGGAAATCCGCGCCGATTTGGTGCGCTTGCGTCAAACGGTCAGCCGCGTGGCGGCGGCCCACGGGCTTGCGCCGATCGCCGCCTCGACCCATCCCTTCGCCAGTTGGGGCGCGCAAAAACACACGGACAAGGAACGCTACAACGTGCTTGCCCGCGACCTGCAAGGCGTGGCGCGCCGGCTTTTGATTTGCGGGATGCACGTCCATGTCGGCATCTCCGATCCGGATTTGCGGATCGATCTGATGAACCAGGCCAGCTATTTTCTGCCGCATCTGCTGGCGTTCAGCACGTCATCGCCGTTCTGGCAGGGCGAGGACACCGGCCTTAAATCCTATCGCCTCAGCATCTTCGACGAAGTGCCGCGAACGGGCCTGCCGGAATATTTTGAAAGCGACAGCGAATTTCAACGCCTTCTCGCCGCCATGGTGAACGCCGGGTTGATCGAGGACGGCACGAAACTGTGGTGGGACATTCGCCCTTCCGCCCGTTTCCCGACCCTGGAAATGCGGATCACGGATGTTTGCACGCGGTTGGACGACGCGGTGACGATTGCGGCCCTTTATCTTTCCATTCTGCACATGCTTTACCGGCTGCGCGGTTCGAATCAGCGTTGGCGCCTTTATTCCCGCGCGCTTATCAGCGAAAACCGCTGGCGCGCCCAGCGCTATGGCCTGGACGAAGGGCTTGTCGATTTCGGCAAAGGGGCGGTCGTGCCGACGGCGGAACTTCTGGACGAGCTTCTCGATTTGCTGGCGGAGGACGCCGAAATTCTCGGCTGCAGCACCGAGGTGCAGGCCGCGCGCGACATCCTAAAGCGCGGCACCAGCGCGCATCGGCAATTGGCGGTCTATCGCGAGGCAATGTCGGAAAGCGACGATCCCATGGAGGGGCTTCGCGCCGTTGTCGACGCTCTTATCCTGGAAACCCAGCACGGGCTTACGGCTTAAAGCGATAGTCCGGATCGTAATCGGAAGTAAGGTCGCCCGACTTTTCCGCGCGGCCGTACCACATCTTCGCCTTCTTGATGTCGGCTTTGACGCCGATGCCGCCGGTCGTGTAAATCTCGCCCATCCGCCATTGGGCCTCGAACATGCCCTGATTGGCGGCTTTCTCGATCCATGCGACGGCGGTTGCAAAGCTGCGTTCCACGCCAATGCCGCGCATGTAAAGCCGCGCCAGATTGTACATGGCTTTTGGATGGCCCTGATCGCTCGCCGCGCGGTACCATTTCGCGGCGCGGTCGAAATCCTGCTTCATGCCAAGGCCGTGATGGCCCATATGGCCAAGGGTATAAAGGGCGTTCGGCTCGCCCTGTCCGGCGGCCTTCTCGTACCAGATGCGCGCCTGGTCCAAATTTTTCTCCGTGCCGCGCCCTTCCTGATAGGCAAGGGCAAGAGCGTATTGGCTTTCTTTGTTGCCCGTGTTCGCCGCGCCGAGCAGGTCGTCGAAGCTCAGGCTCTTTTCTTCGCAGCCAGCAAGGCCAAAGGCCAGCAGAAGGATAAAGATGGGGCCGATCCGGCGCATAGGTTTCCCTTTCTTCTTTTCCGTATCCGAACGCCCCCGTTCGTTCTGTGCAAAAACGTGACTTACTCCGCCGCCGGGTATAGGTCCGCGTTACGGAAATTCGCCAGCAAGGCCGCCTCTTTTTGCTTGGTTTCCATCATAGCGGCTTCTTTCACGTGACCGAAGCCGCGAATTCGCTCCGCAAGGCCGGCAATTTCAACGGCAAGCGCATGGTTCTCCGGCCGCAGGCCTTCGATCACTTCGCCGATGGCCTTCTCATAATCCGCAATCAGCTGGCGCTCGCGCTTGCGCTCCGCCCCATAGCCAAAAGGATCGAAGGGCGTACCGCGAAGAAAACGCAAGGCCGCCAGCCCGCGAAACGCCCCCATCATCCAGGGGCCGAAGCGGCTTTTCCGCGGCTTTCCGGTTTCCCGATCGGCGCGCGCCAAAAGCGGCGGCGCCAAATGAAAGGTCAGTTTAAAATTGCCTTCGAACTGATCGTGCAGGCGGCGTTCAAAATCGCCGTTCGTATAAAGCCGGGCGACTTCGTATTCGTCCTTGTAGGCGAGCAGCTTGAAATAGGCCTTGGCAACGGCCTCGGCCAGGCCGTGTTGGTGAAGGGCGGCTTCCGCTTTTTTCGCACGGCGGACGAGAGCGGCATAGCGCGTTGCAAGGGCCGGGCCCTGATAGGCCGTTAAAAAGGTGCTCCGATGGGCCAGCACGTCTTCCAGCGTCGGTGTGCGAGGCGCTTCGTCTTCGATGCCGGCCATCTCGCGGACGCGCTCGGGATGGGTGACGGCAAGCCGCCCCCATTGAAAGCTGTCCCGGTTTTGCTGGATGGCGACGCCGTTCAATTCGATCGCCCGATGGATGGCCTCCGCCGAAAGAGGGATGCGGCCCTGCTGATAGGCATAGCCCAAAAGAAACAGATTGGTCGCGATCGAATCGCCCATCAGCCGCGTCGCCAATTGGCTCGCGTCCAGGAAGGTTGCGTTGCCGGCCGTTGCCTGATCGATGGCGGCCCGCATGGCGTCTTCGGGAAAGAGGGCATCGGGCGCATGGGTAAATTCGCCGGTCATCGTTTCGTGGCAATTGACGATGGCGGCCGTTTCGGGCGACGTCTTGGCAAGGGATTCGGTCCCCGCCGCCACGATCAGATCGCAGCCGAGCAGGAGGTCCGCGCTGCCCGCCGGGATGCGGACGGCGTGCAAATCGCTTGCGCGGTCGGCGATGCGCACATGACTCCAGACAGCGCCGCCCTTTTGGGCAAGGCCGGCCTGGTCCAGCACGGTGATGCCTTTTCCTTCGAGATGGGCCGCCATGCCCAACAGATTGCTGAGCGTGACGATGCCGGTGCCGCCAACGCCGGCAAGGACGATGCTGTAAGGGGTGGCGGTGGCGGGCCGGGCCGGTTCCGCCACTGCCGCCAGGCCTTGCAGGCTTTGCGGGCTGCGTTTGCGCAAACGCCCGCCTTCGACGGTAACGAAGCTTGGGCAAAAGCCGTTCAGGCAGGAATAATCCTTGTTGCAGGACGATTGGTCGATCGCCCGCTTGCGGCCAAGTTCCGTTTCCAGGGGGATGACGGAAAGGCAGTTGGACTGCACGCCGCAATCGCCGCAGCCCTCGCAGATTTCCGGGTTGATAAAGACGCGAAGCGGCGGGTCTTCAAGAAGGCCGCGCTTGCGCCGGCGGCGTTTTTCGGCGGCGCAGGTCTGATCGTAGATAAGGATGGAGACCCCTTTTACGTCGCGGAGCTGGCGTTGCACCCGGTCCAGCGCTTCGCGGCCATAAACGGTAACGCCGGCCGCAAAATCCGGGTGTTTGCCGTATTTTTCCGGCGCATCGGTGACAACGGCAATGTGGCGCGCGCCCTCGCCGTAAAGCTGGTGGGTGATCTGTGCCACCGAAAGCGGCCCGTCCACCGCCTGGCCGCCGGTCATGGCGACGGCGTCGTTGTACAAAATTTTGTAGGTGATGTTGACGTTGGCGGCGATGGCTGCGCGAATGGCCAGCAGGCCGGAATGGAAATAGGTGCCGTCGCCGATGTTCTGAAAAACATGCGGCGTTTCCGTAAAGGGGGCCTGGCCAATCCAGTTTGCGCCTTCGCCGCCCATATGGGTGAAGGTGTCCGTCGCCCGGTCCATCCACTGCGCCATGTAATGGCAGCCGATCCCCGCCAGTGCCCGGCTTCCTTCCGGCACATGGGTTGACGTGTTGTGGGGACAGCCCGAACAGAAATAAGGCACGCGTTCGACGCCGCTTGCCGGTTGTTGCAGCGCTTTCTCCTTCGCCTCCAGAAAGGCCAGCCGTTCCTGGATGGTCGGGTTCGTATAGAAGCGTTCGATACGCCCGGCAATCGCGCGCGCCACCATTGCCGGGGTCAATTCGCCATCCGAAGGCAAAAGCCATGCGCCGGCTTCGTCCCGTTTGCCGACGACGCGCGGGCGCGTGTCGGCGCGCCAATTGTAAAGCTGCTCCTTCAACTGGTTTTCCAGCACGGCGCGCTTTTCCTCGACGACGAGAATTTCTTCCAGCCCCTCGGCGAAATGCCGCGTGCTGGCGGGGTCCAGCGGCCAGCTCAAACCCACCTTGCAGACGCGCAGGCCGATTTCGGCGGCATGGGCGGCGTCGATGCCGAGGTCGCTTAGCGCCTGCATCACGTCGAGGCTGGCCTTTCCGGTCGTGAAAATGCCGAAGCGGGGGCGGGGGCTGTCGATGACGAGGCGGTCGAGGCCGTTGGCGCGCGCGAAGGCGCGTGCGGCGTAAAGCTTGTGGCGGTGAAGGCGCCGTTCCTGCTCCAAAGGATGGTCCGGCCAGCGGATGTTGAGGCCTTCTTCCGGAAGCTCGAAATTCTCTGGCAGGACAATTTTCACGCGGTCGGGCGCGACGACACAGGCCGCCGTGCTGTCCATGGTTTCCGAGATGGCCTTCATGGCGACCCAACAGCCGGAATAACGCGACATTGCCCATCCAAGCAGCCCGAAATCCAGCACGTCCTGCACGTCGGCGGGGTTTAGGACCGGCATGCCCGCATCGATACAGGCAAGCTCGCTCTGCTGGGGGATCGTCGAAGATTTGCACGCATGGTCGTCGCCAGCCAGCACCAGCACGCCGCCATGGGTGGCGCTTCCCGCCGCATTTCCATGCTTGAACACGTCGCCGGAACGGTCGACGCCGGGGCCTTTGCCGTACCAGATGGAAAAGACGCCGTCGTAACGCGCGCCCTCGAACAGGTTGACCTGCTGGCTGCCCCAGACGGCGGTCGCGCCTAAATCCTCGTTTACGGCCGGGCGGAAATGGATGGCGTTCGCCTCCAGGAATTTTTCCGCCTTCCAAAGTTCGGTATCGAAGCCGCCAAGGGGCGAGCCGCGATAGCCGGAAATGAAGCCCGCCGTGTTCAGCCCCCGGGCGAGGTCGCGGCGGCGCTGCATGAGGGGCAGGCGCACGAGCGCCTGGATGCCGGAGAGGTAGACCCGGCCATTTTCCTGGGCGTATTTGTCATCAAGCGCGACGGCGGCAAGCGCCATGCTTCCTCCTTTCCCCTTGGATAGGGTAGTTTCGCGGCGTTCCCATTGCAATCGAGGCCTCGGCGTCCAGGCTTTGCATCCCGGAACAGGTGATTTCTTGGGCCAGCCGCGCTATAGGAAGCCTTGCTTTAGGAGGTTGCATGGCCGTTCTTCTCACCGGCGCCGCCGGTTTTATCGGGTTTCACGTCGCAAGTGCGCTTTTGGCGCGCGGCGAAGAAGTCGTCGGCATTGACGATCTCAACCCCTATTACGACGTAAAACTGAAGGAAGCCCGCCTGCAGCAACTTGTGGAGAAGAAGGGCTTTGCATTTCACAAAATTGACATTGCCGACAAGCCGGCGATGGAAGCCTTCGCAGGCACGCTGCAAGGCGTCGATCGCATCGTCCATCTTGCCGCGCAAGCCGGGGTGCGCTATTCGCTCGAGAACCCGCAAGCCTATGTGGATACGAATGTCAGCGGACATCTTCATATGTTGGAGCTGGCGCGGCATTTAAGCGGCCTCAAGCATTTTGTCTATGCAAGCTCATCGTCGGTTTACGGTGGCAATACGAAACTTCCCTTTTCCATTGCGGACCCGGTCGAAACGCCGATGTCGCTTTACGCGGCGACGAAACGGGCGGACGAATTGATGTCCTACACCTACAGCCATTTATATCGGGTGCCCGCAACCGGCCTTCGCTTCTTCACGGTCTATGGTCCCTGGGGCCGGCCGGACATGTCGGCCTATCTTTTTACGAAGGCGATTTTCGAAGGCACGCCGATCCGGGTGTTCAACCGGGGCGACATGCGCCGCGACTTCACCTATATCGACGACATCGTTTCAGGCGTGCTGGCGACCCTGGACCGTCCGCCGGCTTCGGGCGAAGGCGAGGCACCCCATCGCGTATACAATCTGGGCAATCACAAAAGCGAACCGTTGATGCGGTTCATCGGCCTGATCGAAACGGCGCTGGGCAAGAAGGCGGAAATGGATTTGCAGCCAATGCAGCCCGGCGACGTGCCGGAGACCTATGCCGACATCTCGGAATCCGTCCGTGATCTCGATTTTCATCCCCGCACCACGATCGACGAGGGCATTCCCCTTTTCGTCGACTGGTTCCGCGAATATCACGCGCGTTAAGTGGCTTTCTTCGCGGGGTAGAGTGCTTCCAACGCCTCGCCATGGCGTTCACGTATCTTGTGACGCCGCACTTTCATGGTCGGCGTCATCAGATGGTTTTCGATGGTGAAGGCTTCTTCCGTCAGGAGGAAGCGTTTTACCTTTTCGATCAGCGAGAGTTTCGCGTTCACCCGGTCAAGCGCGGCCCCAATTGCCTTTTGAAAGGCCTCGTCCTTGATCAATTGGTCGAGGGCATGGGGCTTTTTCCGCTTCTGGGCCCATTCATGGGCGAATTCCGCGTTTGGCACGATCAGGGCAACGAGATGCGGTTTCTGGTCGCCATAGACCATCGCTTGCGCGATTTCGGGTTCGAGCTCGATGATTCCTTCGACGCGCTGGGGCGATATGTTGTCGCCGCCGGAATTGACGATGATGTCTTTCTTGCGGTCCGTGATGTGGATGAAGCCGTCCCCATCGATCCTTCCTACGTCGCCGGTGTGAAGCCATCCGTCGCGAATGGCGGCGTCCGTGGCCGCCGGATCTCCCCAATAGCCCAGCATCAGCAATTCGCCGCGGGCGAGGATTTCGCCGTCCTCGGCAATCCGGACCTCCGTCGCGCTCAGGGGCGGGCCGACGGTGTCGATCTTGTTGTGGGAGGGGCGGTTGCAACTGATTACCGGCGCGCTTTCCGTCAGGCCATAGCCTTGCAAAAGCCGCAACCCCAACGCCGTGAAGAACATGCCGACTTCGTAATTCAAAGGGGCGCCGCCCGAAATCAGCGCCTTCAACTGGCCGCCGAAACGCTTGGCGACTTTGCGCCGGACGAGAAGGTCGAGCAGGCAATTCTGAACGCGTTCGGCAAGGCTTAAGCTATCGGGCGCCTCGTAACGCTTGCGCCCAAGCACAAGCGCGCGTGCGAACAGTTTTGCTTTCAACCCGCCGGCTTTCGTCACGCCTTTGCGGATGCGCTCGTACAGCACTTCGTAAAGGCGCGGCACGGCCGTCATCAGGGTGGGCCGCACCTCCGCCAGATTCGTCGAAAGCTTGTCGATCGATTCCGCGTAATAGATTTCGGCGCCGAGCGAGATTGGAAAAAATTGACCCGCCGTGTGTTCGTAGGAGTGGGAAAGGGGGAGGAAGGAAAGAAAACGTTCCTGCTTGAAGCCAAGCTCCATAAGAAGGTCGTGGGCGCCGCGGCAATTGTGAAGGATGGCGCCGTGGCTCAGCATGACGCCTTTCGGCGCGCCGCCGGTGCCGGAGGTGTAGATCAAACAGGCAAGCTCGCCACGCGGCGTCTTGGCCGCCGTCTCGGCCGCCAGGTCCGGCTCGCCGCGTCCGGCCGCCAGCGCTTCTTCCCAAAGCAGAATCTTGAAGTTTGCCGTTTTTTCCGGCTCGGCCGGTTCCATGGTGATGACGGTTTCGACCAAGGGCGCGTCGAGGGCCGCCCGAAAGAGGCCGTCGGCAAGCTTGGCGGTCGAGACGATGACCGCCTTGGCGCCGGAATTTGTCAGAATGTGGCGATGGTCGGCGGGCGTGTTCGTGACATAGGCCGGGACCGACACGGCACCGGCCGCCATGATGGCGACGTCCGCGATCAGCCATTCCGGGCGGCTTTCGGAAACGAGGACGACCCGGTCGCCCGGACGGATGCCAAGGCCGCGCAACCCATTGGCCAGCGCCCGGACGGTTCGGGCGGCTTCGCGCCAGCTTAGCGATTGGTACGTGCCCGACCGTTTCGCCCAGAGAAACGGCTTGTCGCCCTGTTCCTCGGCTTTTTCGAAGAACATCTGCGGCAGGTTCTGCCAGGTTTCGTAATCGGATGGCATGCGCCGTCTGGCCGGTTGTTGTTTTCCTGCTTATTGTTTAATGCGAAGAGGGCATCCGGGCAAATGCCTTGAACCAAAACCGCAGGAATCCGGAAAGGAATACATGGATGGACGCCACCCCCGACCGCCACCCGGGCGATTTGCCGGAATGGGATTTAAGCGGCCTTTATGCTGGCGCCGACGCGCCGGAATTGCAGGCCGATCTCGATACCGCCGCGAAGGCGGCCGCGGCTTTTCAAGGCGCCCATCTTGGCTGCGTGGCCGAAAGGACGGGCGAGGCCCTTGGCGAGGCGGTCGCGGCCTATGAACAAATCCAGGAAAACCTCGGCCGTATTTTGGCTTTTGCCTATCTTCGCTATGCTGCCGATGTGAGCGATGCCGCGCGCGGCGGGTTTCTGCAGGACATGCAGGAGAAGACGAACGCGATCGGCAAGGACCTTCTTTTTTTCACCCTCGAAATTAACCGGCTTTCCGACGATGCGCTTGCCGAGAAGCTGGCCGCGCCGGCGCTTGCCAAATATGGGCCCTGGCTGCGCGACGTTCGCGTTTTCCGCGACCACCAACTGTCCGACGATCTTGAAAAGGTTTTTTACGAAAAACAGCTTTCCGGCCATGCTGCCTGGACGCGCCTTTTCGACGAGACGATGGCGGGCCTGCGCTTTCCCGTGGACGATAAACTGTTAACGGAGACGGAGGCCCTTGATCTGCTGACCAGCCCCGACGGGGGGATGCGGAAAAAAGCCGCGAAGGCGTTGGGCAAGGTCTTTTCCGAAAATGCGCGCCTCTTCGCGCTGATCACCAACACCCTTGCAAAGGACAAGGCGATCGAGGATGCGTGGCGGAAATTCCCGGAACCCGTCTCGGCGCGCAATTTGGAAAACCACGTCGCGGATGACGTGGTGGCGGCGCTCGTTACCGCCGTGCGCAACGCCTATCCAACGCTTTCGCACCGCTATTACGCGTGGAAGGCGCAATTGTTTGGGCAAACGACGCTCGATTATTGGGACCGCAACGCGCCTCTGCCGGATCAGGCGGCGCAGCCGATCCCCTGGAAGGAGGCAAAAGCGACGGTGCTTGAGGCTTACGCCGCCTTTTCGCCGGAGATGGCAGAGGTGGGCGCGCGCTTCTTCGATTCCGGCTGGATCGACGCGCCGCCCAGGCCCGGCAAGGCGTCCGGCGCCTTTGCCCATCCGACGGTGCCTTCCCATCACCCCTATCTGCTTTTGAATTATCAGGAAAAGCCGCGCGACGTCATGACGCTGGCCCACGAGCTTGGTCATGGGGTGCATCAGGTGCTGGCCGGCCCGCAAGGTCTGTTGCTGGCGGACACGCCCCTGACCCTGGCCGAGACGGCGTCCGTCTTCGGCGAGATGCTGACCTTTCGGCGCCTGCTGGCGAAAGAACAGGACCCATTAAGCCGGCGCAACCTCATCGCCATGAAGGTCGAGGACATGCTGAACACCGTCGTTCGCCAGATCGCCTTTCACCGTTTCGAGGAACGCGTGCATGCCGAAAGGCGGAAGGGCGAGCTTTCCGTTGCGCGCCTTTCGGATATCTGGATGGATGTGCAATCGGAAAGCCTTGGCCCGGCGCTGCGTTTCGATGACGATTACCGCTGTTACTGGGCCTACATTCCGCATTTCATCCATTCCCCTTTCTATGTCTATGCCTACGCCTTCGGGGATTGCCTGGTGAACTCCCTCTACGCTGTCTATGAGGGCGCCGAAGCCGGGTTCGCGGAGAAATATCTCGACCTGTTGCGGGCTGGCGGCACCCATTGGCATGGGGAGTTGCTGGCCCCCTTCGGGCTGGATGCGTCGGACCCGGCCTTTTGGGAGCGCGGCCTTGGGGTCATTGCGCGCCTGATCGACGAATTGGAAACCTTTTCGTAACGGATGGGGCTGCAAACTCGGCGGTTCTTCCTTGGCAAACCGGGCCGAACGCGGCAGACTTGCGGACCTTTTTGGCCAGATCACGGCATCTGGAACGGGTAAGCGGAGCAGGCAATGAAAATTGGTATTCCGAAAGAGTTGCGCGAACATGAACGGCGCGTCGCGGCAACGCCGGATACGGTAAAGAAGTTCGTTGGTTTTGGTTTTGAGGTTTTTGTCGAAAAAGACGCGGGCACCGCGGCCGCTTTTCCGGATCAGCACTATCAGGCGGCGGGGGCGAACGTCGTCAACGACGCGGAAGCCGCCCTTCAGGACGCGGACATCGTGCTGAAAGTGCAGCGCCCGCTTACCCAGGCGGAAGGCGGCCCGGACGAGCTTTCTTATTTCAAGCCAGGCGCAAAATTAATCGGCTTTCTGGCGCCCCATGCGGACCTGCAACAGGTAACGGCGTACGCAAACGCCAAGGTCGATGCGTTCGCGATGGAATTGCTGCCCAGGATTACCCGGGCGCAGAGCATGGATGTCCTTTCTTCTCAAAGCAATCTTGCGGGTTACCGCGCCGTGCTGGAGGCGTGCAACGTTTTTGGCCGGGCCTTGCCGATGATGATGACGGCGGCCGGCACCGTGCCGCCGGGCCGCGTCGTGGTGATGGGCGCCGGCGTTGCCGGCCTGCAGGCGATCGCCACGGCCAAGCGTTTGGGGGCCATTGTCTCGGCCTTCGACGTGCGTCCGGCGGTGAAAGAACAGGTGGAAAGCCTGGGCGCCATCTTCATCGAGGTGGAATCGGAAGAAACCGAAAGCGCCGAGACGGCGGGCGGCTATGCAAAGGAAATGAGCGAGGATTACAAACGCAAGCAGTCCGAGCTCGTCCACGAAACGCTTAAAAAACAAGACATTGCCATTACCACGGCCCTTATTCCCGGGAAGCCGGCGCCGACCCTGATCACGGAGGCAATGGTGCGGGACATGAAGCCCGGTTCCGTGATCGTCGACATGGCGATCGAAGCCGGCGGCAATTGCGAGTTGAGCGAGGAGGGGATCGTCGAAACGGGTGGCGTCAGCATCGTTGCCCACCCAAATCTGCCGAGCCGCATCGCCGAGGACGCCAGCGCGCTTTATGCGAAGAACCTTCTCAATTTCCTGACGCCTTTGGTTGACGAGGAAACGAAGTCGCTAAAGCTCGATCCGGAAGATGAAATCATTCAAGGCACCCAGCTGACACGGGACGGTGCCGTCGTTCATCCCAACTTCTCCGGGAGTGGAGACTAGATCATGGAAGAAATACAAATAATGATCGGAAACGCCACCACGGCGGTTGGCGGCGCGGCGCATGTGGATCCATTCGTTTTCGCGCTGACGATCTTCGTGCTGGCGGTTTTTGTCGGCTATTACGTCGTTTGGAGCGTAACCCCGGCACTGCATTCGCCGCTGATGGCGGTTACGAACGCCGTTTCCAGCGTCATCATCGTTGGGGCGTTGATCGCCGCAGGGCCGCCGGAAACGACGTTTTCAAAGCTGATCGGTTTCGCCGCCGTGATCCTGGCAAGCATCAACATCTTCGGTGGGTTCATCGTTACCCAGCGCATGTTGCAGATGTTCAAGAAAAAAAGCTAACGGGAGGAGAAGCACGTGACCGCAACCACAACGGCACTCGCCTATCTCGTCGCTTCCGTTTGCTTTATCATGGCATTGCGGGGCTTGAGTTCGCCGGTGACGGCGCGCGCCGGCAATCTTTATGGCATCGCCGGCATGACGATCGCCGTCGCGACGACGCTGCTTTCCCCGCAAGTTTCAAGCTATGTGCTGATTATTCTCGGCATCTTGATCGGCGGCGCAATCGGCACCGTGACGGCGCTTCGTATCCAGATGACGGCGTTGCCGCAGCTTGTGGCGGCGTTTCACAGCCTGGTGGGCATGGCCGCCGTTTTTGTGGCTGGCGCCGCCCTTTATGCGCCGTCGGCCTATGGGATCGGCGACATCGGATCCATCCCAATGGCAAACCGGATCGAGATGGGCATCGGCATGGTCGTTGGCGCGATCACGTTTTCGGGCTCCGTCGTGGCGTTTGCAAAGCTGCAGGGACTGGTTTCGGGATCGCCCGTGGTGTTTCCCGGCCAGCATCTGTTAAACGCGGCGTTGGGAATCGCCATCGTCGGCTTGATCGGCTATTTCGCTACGAATGAATCGGTCCCGGTCTTTTGGACCATGGCCGCCCTTGCCTTTCTGGTTGGCTTCCTGCTCATCGTGCCGATCGGCGGCGCCGATATGCCGGTCGTCATCTCGATGTTGAACTCCTATTCGGGGTGGGCGGCCTGCGGCATTGGCTTCACTCTCGACAACCACCTTTTGATCATAACCGGTGCGCTTGTCGGTTCTTCCGGCGCCATCCTCAGCTACATCATGTGCAAGGGGATGAACCGGTCGATCTTCAACGTCGTGCTCGGCGGCTTTGGCGGCGAGGGCCAGGCGGCGCCAACGGCGGCGGCCGGGGACCAGACCGTAAAATCGGGAAGCGGCGAAGACGCCGCCTTTATTCTCAAAAACGCGGCGTCCGTGATCATCGTTCCCGGATATGGGATGGCCGTCGCCCAGGCGCAGCACGCGCTTCGCGAGATGGGAGATTTGCTGAAGGCGGAGGGGGTGAAAGTCAGCTACGCCATTCATCCGGTTGCCGGACGCATGCCGGGGCATATGAACGTGCTGCTGGCAGAAGCGAACGTGCCCTATGACGAAGTGTTCGAGCTGGAAGAGATCAACCGCGATTTTTCCTCGACGGATGTGGCCTTCGTCATCGGCGCAAACGACGTTACGAACCCGATAGCGAAGAAAGATCCGTCAAGCCCGATCTATGGCATGCCGATTTTGGACGTCGAGAACGCGAAAACGATTCTGTTCATCAAACGCTCTCTCGCGTCGGGTTATGCAGGGGTTGGCAACGAGCTTTTCTACCGGGACAATACGATGATGTTGTTTGGCGACGCCAAGAAAGTGGTTGAGGACATCGTCAAGGCGTTCTAGCCGAACGGCAGAGCATTCCGCCAATAAAAAACCCCTCGCAAATTTGAGGGGTTTTTCCAAAAACCGGATTGGGTTTTCTTAAAGCTCGCGTTCCAACCGCTTGCGTTCCAGCTTGCGGGCGCGGCGGATCGCTTCGGCGCGTTCGCGGGCGCGTTTCTCGGACGGCTTTTCATAGGCCCGGCGCATTTTCATCTCGCGGAAAATGCCCTCGCGCTGCATCTTTTTCTTCAGCGCCCGAAGCGCCTGGTCGACGTTGTTGTCGCGAACGGTGACTTGCAAGCTTCTCTCCTCCGTACCCTCTGGGAAACGGCCAATCCGGTCTCCAAAGCGAAAATGGTCTTAAAGAGGGGCGCTTCATAGCACATAGGCCGGCCTTTGGAAAGGGGGCCATGGCGGAAAGCAGTGGTTTTCCGCCATTTTCGCGAAAATCGCCACTGGAACTCGTGAAAAACAGGCCCCATTATACGCCCATGGCGTTGCGTGAAATCGCCCGCATAGGGCATCCGGTCTTGCGAAAAGTGGCGGAAGAGGTGGCGGATCCGATGACGCCGGAGATTGCCGCCCTTGTTGCCGATATGATCGAAACCATGCGGGCATCGGAAGGGGTTGGCCTGGCCGCCCCGCAAATCCTGGTTTCGAGGCGCGTCCTTGTTTTCGAAGTGGCGGCCGCGCGCGCCTCGGCCGAAAGCGAGGCGGATGGCGCCTTGCCGGTCGGCCTGACCACGCTTATCAACCCGGTGCTTGAACCCCTCGGCGAGGAAATGGAATTGGGGTGGGAGGGGTGCCTCTCGCTTCCCGGCATGGCCGGCATGGTGCCCCGCTATGTGCATTTGCGCTATCGGGGCGTCACCCCGGAAGGCGAAACGATTGTGCGCGACGTGCGCGGCTTTCATGCCCGCATCGTGCAGCACGAAACCGATCATCTGGATGGCATTCTTTATCCGATGCGCATGCAGGACCTTTCGACCTTTGGCTATGTGGACGAAATGGAAAAATCCCTTCCCGAAATTTAAAGAAGCGAGTTTTATAAGCCCTCATGGACGCAGAGAAGAAAATTGAAGAATTGCGCGCCGCCCTTCTTGAGGCGACCTTGCGCCACGTGCCCTTCGATGGCTGGACGGACCAGGCCATGGCGGCCGGTGCGAAGGAAGCCGGCCTTTCCGCCGCCGAGGCGGCGCGCGCCTTTCCGAGGGGGATGGCGGGTCTCTTCTCTTATTTCGCCGCCGACGCGGACCGGCGCATGCTGGCGGCATTGGAAGCGGAGGACCTGACAAAACTTCGCATTCGCGATCGCGTCGCTTTTGCCGTGCGCACGCGTCTTGAGCAGAACGTCCGGCATCGCGAGGCCTCGAGGCGCGCGGCGGCCTATCTCGCGCTGCCCCAAAACGCGGGCCTTGCCGCCGCTGCTACCTGGCGGACGGTCGATGCCATTTGGTACGCCATCGGCGACCGGTCGGCGGATTTCAACTTTTATTCGAAGCGCGCCCTTTTGGCCGGGGTGTATGTCGCGACATTTTTTTATTGGTTGAACGACGAGTCGGAAGGCTTGGCCGACAGCTGGGCGTTTCTTGACCGGCGGATCGGCAATGTCATGCAAGTTCCGAAACTGCGCGGCGCCGTGGCGAAGCGGCTTGCCACCCTGGCGGCGCCCTTGCGCCGGTTTGTCGATCGAGGCTCTTCCGGGGCTTCCCGGCCGCCCGGCGCTTAAAATCCGGTTTTCGGGGCCAGCCGTGTCACATGGCCCATCTTGCGGCCCTTGCGCGTTTCTTTCTTGCCATAGAGATGCAGGCTTGCGCCCGGTTCGGCGGCAAGCTCCGGCCAGGCCAGCCATTCCTCGCCAAGCAGGTTTGTCATCACCGCGTCCGAATGGCGCGCCGGTGTGCCGAGGGGAAGGCCGACGACCGCGCGGACGAATTGTTCGAATTGGCTGGTCGTGCAGGCATCCATGGTCCAATGGCCGGAATTATGCGGGCGCGGGGCCAATTCGTTCACCAATAGGCCGCCATCGCGGGTGACGAAAAATTCGACCGCAAGCAGACCGACAAGGTCCAGCGCGGCGGCGATTTTTTCCGCGCAGGCCTGGGCGTCGCAAGCAATCTTCGCATCGATGGCAGCCGGGACGGTGGCTTGCCGCAAAATGTGATTGGCATGATGGTTCTCGGACGGGGCGTACGCCGCCATTTTGCCGTCGATGCCGCGGGCAACGATAACGGAAATTTCGCAGGCAAAATCCACCCAGGCTTCGAGAATGGCTTGGCTTGCGCCCAAATCCTGCCAGACGGCTTCCAAATCCGTGTCGGCGTCGAGGCGCCGCTGGCCCTTGCCGTCATAGCCAAGGCGCACCGCCTTCAAGACCGCCGGCACGCCGATCTTTGGCGCCAGGGCACGAAGATCGGCCGGCCCATCGACCCGCCCGTAAGCCGTCGTCGCGACGCCAATTCCCCGCAGGAAGTCCTTTTCCCGCAGGCGATCCTGGATGATATGCAGGACTTCGCCGCGGGGGCGTACGGGCACCATGCCTTCCAGCCGGGCAATCGTCGGGCTTGGGACGTTTTCGAATTCGAAGGTTGCGACGTCGATGGCGGCGGCAAATTCCGTCACCGCCTTTTCGTCGTCATAGGCGGCGGCGCAATGAAAATTGGCGATTTGCGCGGCGGGTGGGTCGGCCTCCGGATCGAAGACGTACACGCGGTAGCCAAGTTTTGCCGCGGCCAGCGCCGTCATGCGGCCAAGCTGACCGCCGCCGAAAATACCGATGGTCGAACCCGGTGGCAGAGGCGTCGTCGTCATGCCGCTCGCATTAATCGCTGGGTGTTTCGGCGACGCTTGCCGTTTGCTTTGCGCGCCAGGCGTCAAGGGCCGCCGCCACCTTCGGATCGTTCAGGGCAATCACGGCCGTGGCAAGAAGGCCGGCGTTTTTTGCGCCGGCCTTGCCGACGGCCAGGGTTCCGACCGGCACGCCGCCGGGCATCTGGGCAATGGAAAGCAGGCTGTCGAGGCCCTTTAACGTTTTCGATTCGACCGGCACACCAAGGACCGGCAGGGGCGTCAAGGCGGCGACCATGCCGGGCAGATGGGCGGCGCCGCCAGCGCCGGCAATCAGCACCTGCAGGCCCCGCTCGCGCGCTTCGCCCGCATAGGCATAAAGCCGGTCCGGGGTGCGGTGGGCGGAGACGATCTTCTTCTCATAGGCGACGCCAAGCGCGTCCAGAATCTCCGCCGCGTGGCGCATCGTCTCCCAGTCGGATTGGCTTCCCATAAGGATGCCGACAATCGGCTTGCTTGACCCCATTTAGGCGCTCCCTGGCGCTTCTTTTCGCCGGAAAGGGCGCCAATGTAAGGGAGGCCCCCCCCGGAGGCAAGGGAGGCGGCTTCGTTAAGGATTTGGGGGGTGGTTTTATGGTAGGGATGGACGAGGAAAAATTCGTCAGGCTCAAGGGGCTGGCGTTGTCAGCTTTGCCCGACGGGCAGGGAAAGGCCCGATGAAAGTCGAAAAATCGAACCCACTTCGGGACGTGTCGCGCGTTGCCCCTGCCGGCAAACGCGCGACGGACCAGGCGGCCGCGGTGCCCCAGGGGGTCGAGGACGTCACTTCCGTGATGGGCGTTCCGGAAGCCGAGCTGACGCCAAAAGTCCGTACGGCGCTGCTGGACCTCATGGCGGAGGTCGATCGGCTACGCCAGGAACTTTCGGTTTTCAAGGAGCGCGTGGCGCTTCTCGAACATGAGGCGGATCACGATCCTCTGCTTTCCATCGGCAACCGCCGCTCCTTTGTTCGCCACCTCGTGCGGATGATGTCCTATGCAGAGCGCTATGGGACAAGCGGCTGCATCCTTTATTTCGATCTCGATGGCCTGAAACGGTTAAACGATGTGGAAGGGCACGCCGCGGGCGATGCGGCGCTTCGTCACGTGGCGCAACTCTTCTTAAGCAACATTCGCGAATCCGATATTTTGGGAAGGCTTGGCGGCGACGAGTTCGGCATTTTGCTTGCCCAGACGGGGCTTAAGGCCGGCAAGGAGAAGGCCGCCTCGCTTGCCAAGCAGATTGAATCCAGCCCCCTCCAGTGGAAGGGGAAACCCATGTCGCTTTCGGTTTCCTACGGCGTTCATCTTTTTGAGGGTTCGGAAGACATCGACACCGCTATCGAAGCCGCCGATAAAAAGATGTACGAGCAGAAACGCGAGCGCAAGGCTGCGGCGAAAGCTTCGGTAAAAACTTCGGAAGCGGACGGCGGTTAGGCCTGTCTTCTTTCGTCCCGTTCATACAACGCTTTTCCATCCGCCGTTCTCCGCTTAAGGTCGGGGGAAAGGATAGAAGGCATGAACAGTGAAAAGCGAATCGGCGTTCTAACCAGCGGCGGCGATTGTTCCGGCTTAAATGCCGTCATTCGGGCCATTGCGCGTCGCGCGATCGGCGGATATGGCTGGCGGCTTTTTGGCATTCACGATGGCACGATGGGGCTGCTTCGACGCCCCCTTGATTACGAAGAGCTTACCCTGAAGGTGTTTACGGGCAATGTGCTGCGCATGGGCGGCACGATCCTTGGCGCGTCGAGCAAGGGGGATCCCTTCGCATTCCCGATGCCGGATGGCAGCGTGAAGGACCGTTCCGACGAAATCATCGAAGGCTATCGCGAGCTTGGCCTGGATGGGCTGATTGTCATTGGCGGCGACGGTAGCTTGCGGATCATGCAGGCGCTTGCCGAAAGAGGAAATTTAAACATCGTCGCGGTTCCGAAGACGATCGACAACGACATCGGTCTTACGGAAACCTGCATCGGATACAACACCGCCGTTTACGTGGCGACCGAGGCGCTGGATCGCCTGCAGCCGACGGCCGCCAGCCATAGCCGGGTGGTCATTCTGGAAGTAATGGGAAGGGATGCCGGGCACATTGCGCTTGCCTCGGGGATTGCCGGCGGCGCCGACATCATTCTAATTCCCGAAATTCCCTATCGGCTGGAAAACGTCACGTCCAAAATTTCGCAGCTTCGTGAAAAGGGCCACACCCACGCACTGATTGTCGTTGCCGAGGCGGTCAAGACGGAAAGCGGGGAAACGGTAGGCGTCCGCAGCGAATCGGGAAGCGTTCGCTATGGCGGGATCGGCAATTATTTAAAAGAGCAGATCACCGAGCTTACCGGGCTGGAGACGCGGGTGACCGTGCTTGGGCATTTGCAGCGGGGCGGCGTGCCGACGCCCAGGGACCGTCTGATGGGGTCGGCCTTCGGCGTGCATGCGGTTGACATGATCAAAGAGGGCAAGTTCGGACATATGGTCGCGTGGCAGAACCGCCGCGTCGTTGACGTTCCGATCTCGGACGTTCTAGGGCACTACTATGGTGTGGACCCGCAAGGCACGCTTGCGAAAACGGCGCGCGGTCTTGGAATTTCCTTTGGCGATTGAGGCGCTTGCGCAGGTGTCTGGTCAAGCCGGGTTGAAGAGGGTAGGCTTTTTTGTGTTGGAATAGCATCTTGATCCAGGTGGGAGGTTCAATATGGCGGAAGCAGTTCAACGCAAACAACTTGAGGCCCGACACGCCGAACTGGAAACCATCATCACCAAAGAAAATCGACGACCCCTTCCCGACGACGCTTACATCCACGAATTAAAACGCGAAAAACTTCGTATCAAGGACGAGCTTATCCAGCTTGAAGCCGTTTAGACGAAACGGCCCTTTGCGAGGATCGGTTAAAAAATGTGCGTGAAGGCGTAGCAGCGTTAGCCGTTCTCTTCCGTTCGCTCGTTTTCTTCAACGCGTTCGGCCGGCTCGCCAGCGGGCTCGCTTGCCCCTGGCCGCGAGGCCCAATCGTTCGGAAGCGCGGGCGGCGTTTCCTCTGGCTCGGCGGCCGGCGTGTCGGCGCTTTCCAGGGCTTCAACGCCACCACCCAGGGCGGCGGCTTTTCTTTTCTCGGCGGCGGCACGTTTTTCCCGGCGCGCCGCGGCGCGGTTTGCCTTTTCGACGTCGTTCATCAATTCCGTCTGGGTGCAGAGGCCAAGTTTCACCGGATTTTGCGGCTTCACATTCGGCATGTTCCAGTGGGTGCGATCGCGAATGGCGCCGATCGTCGGTTTCGTCGTGCCGACAAGGCGGGAAATTTGGGCGTCGCTAAGTTCCGGATGATGAGCAAGCAGCCAAGCGATGGCGTCGGGGCGGTCCTGACGTTTTGAAACGGGCGTGTAGCGCGGCCCCTTCGTCCGGGCGACGGGCACCGGCAATTCCGGCTTCGACATTTTCAACCGATCGGCCGGGTCTTTCTGGCAGCGCTCGATCTCGTCCATGGTCAACTCGCCCGATTCGATCGGGCTGATGCCGACGATGCCGACCGCCACTTCCTCGTCCGCGACCCCCTGCACTTCAAGGTGGTGCAGGCCGCAAAAATCGGCGATTTGCTCGAAGGTGAGCGTCGTGTTGTCAATCAGCCACACGGCGGTGGCCTTGGGCATTAGCGGTGCCGACATCGTGCCTCCAAAGCCGGCCCGGCTGGCGTAGGCGCCGCGGCCGCAGGTTCGAAAATTCATTGTCAGGAGATGACTTCCTGGGACTATATCCCGGCCAAGGCGGGAAATCAAAGACCCCTTCGACGGGCTTTTCCCCAGATTTTAGGGGATTAGGACGATTTTTCCGATGTGCTGGCTGGCTTCCATGCGCCGATGCGCATCCGCCGCCTCGCCAAGGGGGTAGGCTTGGTCGAGGACCGGGCGCACCTGCTTCGCTTCCAGCAGCGGCCAAACCTGTTCGCGAAGGGCGGCCAGGATGGCGGCTTTTTCCGCCACCTTGCGCGAACGCAGCACAGAGCCGGAAAGCGTCAGCCGTTTCAACAAGAGGCGGGTCAGGTTCAATTCGACCTTGGGGCCTTTCAGGAAGGCAATCTGAATCAGGCGGCCTTCCGTTCCAAGGCATTCGAGATTCCGCGCAATGTAGTCGCCGCCAACCATGTCGAGAAGGACATTGACGCCGCGGCCGTCGGTGAAGGCCTTCACGGCGGCGACGAAATCTTTTTCCCGGTACGGCACCGCAAGCGCCGCGCCAAGTTCTTCGCAGAATTTGCATTTCTCCGGGCTTCCAGCCGTCGTGAGCACGGTGGCGCCGAACTGTTTGGCAAGCTGAATGGCGGTCGTGCCGATGCCGCTGGTTCCGCCATGGACGAGAAACGCCTCTCCCGCCTTCAGGGCGGCGCGCTCGAAGACATTGGTCCAAACCGTCGCAAAACTTTCCGGTAGGGCCGCGGCCTCGGGCAGGGTGAGGCCGGCGGGAACGGGCAGGGCGAGGGCGGCCGGCGCGGTGCAATATTCCGCATAGCCGCCGCCGCTCAGCAAGGCGGTGACGTCTGCGCCGATTTCAAGGCCCGTCACGCCCGGCCCCAGGGCAACCACGCGGCCGGCGGCTTCAAGGCCAAGAATGTCCGATGCGCCGGGCGGCGGCGGATATTTTCCTTCGCGCTGCATGATGTCGGGCCGATTGACCCCGGCGGCGGCAATTTTGATCAGGACTTCGCCTTCGCCGGGGGTGGGGACGGGGCGCGTGGCAAGGGTCATCTTTTCCGGGCCGCCGGGCTCGGTAATTTCAATCGCAGCCATCGTCGCGGGGATGTTCGCCATTGCATGCACCGGGTTTTCGTTTCGGGGAGATGCCGAGGCGGGTGTAATATGATCGCCGTCTACAGGCAAGGCCTAGTCCATGGAGGGGGAGATGGACTTCGACGACGAAGCATTGGCGCCAAAGCCTCAGCCGAAGGATCTCAGCCGTCTGGGGGTGGAAGAGCTGAAAGAATATATCGCCGAATTGGAAGAAGAGATCGCGCGGGCAAACAAGACGATTGCCGCAAAGCAAGCCCATGGCAGCAGCGTCGAGGGTCTTTTCCGAAAATAGCGGCGTTCGAAAATAGGCGGGTTTTTAAGTTTTCACTTCGAAATTCTGAAAGCGCTTTTTGAATTTCGCGAGCTGGCCGCCACTGTCGACCAGGCGATGCACGCCCGTCCATGCCGGGTGGGAAAGCGGGTCGATGTCCAGCTTCAGCGTGTCCCCTTCCTTGCCCCAGGTGGAGCGAGTCGTGAACGAACTGCCGTCGGTCTGAACGACGGTGATCATATGGTAATCGGGGTGGCCTTCTTTCTTCATCTTCCGCTCCTGGCGCTGGGGGGCCGTTATAGCGAAGGCGGCGGGACGAAACAAGGGGCTAAGCTCCACTTGTTGGTGGCAGGCGCAGTTGATATTTTCGCCCGGCAACCAGCCTTGAGGGCCCCTCGCTTTGACCCCACAGAACCCAGACGTTTTGCCCGCCCCGGAAGGGGCCCGCCGGCCGAATTTTCAGCAACTCCGCCGGATTTTGCCCTATCTGCGGCCCTATGGCCTCAGCATTGCGGGCGCGCTGCTGGCGTTGATCCTTGCCGCCGGCACGGTGCTGGCCCTTGGGCTTGGGCTCCGCACCCTCGTTGACGAAGGCTTCAGCGCCGGGGAGGCGGCCCTGCTCGACCAGGCGCTGATGGTGCTGCTGGGCGTCATCTTGCTGCTGGCCGTCGCCACCTATGGGCGGTTTTACCTGGTTTCCTGGGTGGGGGAGCGCGTCGTTGCCGACATTCGCCGGGACGTTTTCAACCACATCCTGCGGCTTAGCCCCAGCTTTTTCGAGGTCACGAAAACCGGGGAACTGCTTTCGCGTTTGACAACGGATACGACGCTTTTGCAAACCGTCGTCGGGTCGTCGCTGTCGATGGCGCTGCGCAATATCTTGATGCTTATCGGCGGCATCGCCCTTCTTGCCATTACCAGTCCAAAGCTGACGCTGCTGGTTGTGCTCGTGATTCCTTTGGTTGTCGTTCCGATCCTGGTGATTGGACGGCGCGTGCGGCGGCTTTCGCGGGAAAGCCAGGACCGCGTGGCCGATGTCGGCGCCTATGTCGAAGAAAGCATCAATGCCGTCCGCACCGTTCAGGCCTTTGGCCATGAAAAAATCGACCAGGCGCGGTTTGCGACGCGCGTTGAAAATGCGTTCCGCATCGGCATGCGGCGCGTGCGCATGCGCGCCGTGCTGACGGTTATCGTGATCGTGCTTGCCTTCAGCGCCATCGGTTGCATTCTTTGGATAGGCGGGCACGACGTGCTGACCGGGGAACTTAGCGCTGGCGATCTGTCGGCGTTCGTTTTCTATGCGGTGATCGTGGCGGCAGCGGCTGGCGCCGTTAGCGAAGTGATCGGCGATCTGCAGCGCGCTGCCGGGGCGGCCGAACGCCTGATGGACCTTCTCGCCACCGAGCCGGAGATCGTTGCACCGGAAAACCCCAAGCCGTTGCCGGTGCCGGCGCTGGGGGCGGTGACGTTCGAGGGGCTTGGCTTTGCCTATCCGTCGCAACCCAAGCGCCCGGCGCTTCGCGATTTTGACCTGACCGTGCAACCGGGAGAGAAGGTGGCCCTTGTCGGCCCTTCCGGTGCCGGAAAATCGACGGTCTTTCAGCTTTTGCTGCGTTTTTACGACCCCCAACAAGGACGGGTTACGCTGGATGGCGTCGATTTGCGGGACGCGGCACCGGCGGAATTGCGCGCCCGCCTCGGTCTCGTTCCGCAAGATCCGGTGATTTTTTCGGCGGATGCCTGGGAGAACATTCGTTACAGCCGTCCGAAGGCGACGGATGCCGAGATACGTGGGGCAGCGGAGGCGGCAAACGCGGCCGAATTCCTCGACCGGTTGCCGGACGGCTTCAACAGCTTTTTAGGCGAGCGCGGCGTGCGCCTTTCGGGCGGGCAAAAGCAGCGGATGGCAATCGCGCGGGCGATTTTGCGCAATCCGGCGGTTTTGCTGCTGGACGAGGCGACCAGCGCGCTGGATTCGGAAAGCGAGCGCGTCGTGCAGACGGCGCTGGAAAAGCTGATGGCCGAACGCACCACCCTTGTGATCGCGCACCGTCTGGCAACGGTCTTAAAGGCGGACCGGATTGTCGTTCTGGATGAGGGCAGGATCGTCGCGGTGGGCACGCATGAGGAACTTCTCGAAAGCTCGCCGCTTTATGCGCGGCTAGCCGAGCTCCAGTTCGAGCCGGAACTTCTCCGCACATCCTTGGCCGCGGGTTCTTAAAGCGCCGGCAAAATTTTTGTTATTCGCCCTCGGCGAAGACGAGATCGACGCGATCGGCCGGTTCGCCCTTCACCTTGTTGCCAAGCGCGCGGACGTCGATCCGAATGCTGGAGAGGCCCTGATCGATCAAAAAGGAACGCACGACCAATGCCCGCGATAGGGATAGGCGCCGTGCCTGGCTGGCGGTTTCCTGGGTGCCGCTGGCATAGGCGAGGAGTTGAATGCGAAGGCCTGGATTGTCCTTCAGGCGTTGCGAGAATTCGACCAGCTTCGCCTTCGCTTTATCCGAAAGCAGCGCGCTCTCGCTACCGAAGGCAACGTGAATGGGTTCGCCCGGCGCCAGCGGCGCCGTCGGCGTAAGCCTTGCCGTTTCTTCGGGCGCCGGTTGTTTCTTTGGCGCCGCGACGGCCTTCGCTGGCGTTTCGACGCTGGGCGGTGTCCGCGGCGGCGGCGCCTTCGGCTCGGTCAGCGTCACCGGCGGGGGCGGTGCATCCGGCATTTTGATGTCGGCCGCCGGGGGGGTCTTCGGCGTTTCCGCAACCGGCGCGGGCGCGGGCGGCGTCAGCACAATTTTCGATTCGGGCTTTGCCTCGGGCATGGCTTCTGGCATGGCTTCTGGCATGGCGACGGCGGGCGGCGCCTTCACAGGTGGTGCCTTCGGCGCGGCCATTGGCTCAGCTGCCTTCACAGGCGCGGCCTTCGGTTCCGGTGGCGTCAGCGCGATCTTTGGGGCAGGCGGTGGCGCCAATGGCTGGGCAACCGGCGCCGGTGCCGTTTGGGGCGCGGTGCCCGGCCGGCGCAACGTAACGCCGCCATTGAGAGCGGGGCCGCGTCCGGGCATGAGAAGCCCCGGTATGACGGTCGGCGCGCCGAGCCCTTCCAGTACGCTTAGGTCGACGGTGACGCTCGGCTTGCCGCTGCCGCCAACGATCACGGGCTCTTGGGCGCGGAGCTCGGTGGCGAAAAAGACAAGGGCGCCGGCAAGCAACAGGCCGGTCCGAAGTGGGCGTTGAAGGGGGGCAAGCTGAAACATGGGCGAAACCTTAGCCTAGCGGCTTCCGTCAGACAATGGGGTCCCGAAGTTTCCTGCCGCGAATCAAACCGTTATCACGTTTTTGCGCGTCCATATGCCTCGCGCAGAAGGGCGGAGACGCTGGGATACAGGTGATCGTTCGTGGCAAGCACGCTGCCGGATTGCAGCATCTCTTTGCCGCCGTGAATTTCCGTTACGTAGCCGCCCGCTTCCTGCACGAGCAAAATGCCGGCGGCCATGTCCCAGGGCTTGAGCCCTTCTTCCCAATAGCCATCGAAACGGCCTGCCGCGACATAGGCCAAATCCTGAGCGGCGGCGCCCGAACGGCGAATGCCGGCCGTGCGTTCCATCAGGATGGGGAGGGCCTTGGCAAACGCGTCTTTCCCCGGCCGTCCGCCAAACGGCTCGCCATAGGCCAAAAGGGAGTCTTCAAGCTTGCGCCGGGCCGATACGCGCAACCGGCGATCGTTCAGGAACGCGCCGCTGCCACGCTCGGCCCAGAAAAATTCATCCTTGATCGGGTCGAGGATAACCCCGGCGACAATTTTGTCGTCCTGCTGCAAGGCGATCGTGATGCTGAAATGCGGAATGCCGTGCAGAAAATTCGATGTGCCGTCGAGGGGATCCACCAGCCAGGTGCGGCTTGGATCGGCGCCTGCATGTGCGCCGCTTTCCTCGAGCAGAAGGCCGTAATCGGGCCGTGCGCGGTTCAATTCCCAGCGCAGAATGGATTCGGATTTATGGTCGGCGTTCGAGACGAAATCGCCGGGCCCTTTTTTTGAAACCTGGAGCTGCTCAACTTCGCCGAAATCCCGTATGAGCGAGCGCGCCGCCTTGCGGGCGGCGCCCTCCATCACATTGATGAGTGCGGAACGGACGCTCATCAGTCTTTTGCCCGTTCGGCATATGTGCGTTCGGCAATGTTGACGACGAGCTTGTCGCCGGTCGCAACATGGGGTGGCACGGAAATGCGAACGCCATTGTCGAGAAGCGCCGGCTTGAACGAGGCAGCCGCCGTTTGCCCTTTTACGACGGCTTCGGTTTCCGTCACCGTGCAAATGGCCGTGTCGGGAAGCGTGACGCCTACGGGCTCGCCCTCATAGGATTCGATCGTGACGATCATGTTGTCTTGAAGAAAGGCAACGGCTTCGCCAACAAGGCTTTGATGGACCGTCACCTGGTCGAACGTTTCCGTGTCCATGAAGGTAAGGTTTTCGTCTTCCTGGTAAAGATATTGATATTGGCGCTGATCCAGGCGGGCCCGTTCCACGTCCTCGCTGGAGCGAAAACGCTCGTTCAGTTTCGTGCCGTCCCGAAGGTCGCGAAGCTCCACCTGCAGATAGGCGCCGCCCTTGCCGGGTTGGGTGTGCTGGGTCTTCACCGCGGCCCAAAGCCGGCCCTTGTGTTCGATCACCATGCCGGGGCGGATAGCGTTCCCGCTGATCTTCATTGGACATCACCTTAGTTCGGGAAATGGCTGCGGAACCTATCAGGTCGCCCGGCCGCAAGCAACGGCACCCGCGCGCAAGCGCCTCAGGCGGCCTCCGGCGGCGGCGGCGCCTCGGCGGCATCGCGAATGGCGCGGTTGAAGGCGCGCACCGCTTCGCCGGGGCCATCTTCGGCGTTCCAAATGCCGCGCAGCACGGCAAGAAAATCCGCCCCCGCCGCCACAAGGGGGGCGCAGTTTTCCGGCGTGATGCCGCCGATGGCGACGCAGGGTACGTTCGTTGCCTTGCTCCACCGTTCAAGAATTTCCGGTCGCGGGCGATGGGCCGTCTCTTTTGTCAGCGTTGGGTAAAAGGCACCAAAGGCGACGTAATCGGCACCGGCCTCGGCGGCTTCGATCGCCAGGTGGCGCGAATCGTGACAGGTCACGCCAAGGATGGCGTCCGCGCCGAGCAGGCTGCGGGCTTCGGCGCAAGGGGTGTCGTGCTGGCCGACATGCACGCCATCGGCGCCGACGTCCTTGGCAAGGCCTGGGTGATCGTTGATAAGCAGGGGCACGTCGCGGGCGTGGCAGATGGGGAGAAGCGTTTCCGCCGCTTCGCGGATGGCGGCATCGGGCACGTCTTTCAGGCGCAATTGAACGCAAGCGACATCGCCGGCGTCCAATGCTTCGGCTAGTTTTTCGGCGAACGCCTTCGGGTCGATCTGTGGCGGGGTTATAAGGTAAAGACGGGTTCGGTGAATTTGAATCAGTCGTTCCCCTGGTAGATTCCGACGATGCGGTCCAGCATCTTTAAGGCATCGCCGCGCGGCCGTTGAAACGTGTTGCGCCCGATGATCGAGCCATTGCCGCCGCCATCGCGGATGGCGCGCGCATCTTCGTAAAGGCTGTCGAGCCCTTTCGCCGAGCCGCCGGAAAAGACAACCAATCGCCTTCCTTGAAAACAGGACTGGACGATGTGGCGGACCCGC
>Ga0209578_10000394_pt1 | contig 59538 bp, 49 predicted proteins | sample tdAd472_FD_187127 | JGI IMG/M metagenome (GOLD analysis project Ga0209578, IMG submission 187127) | Marine sediment microbial communities from the Atlantic coast under amendment with organic carbon and nitrate - tdAd47.2 (SPAdes)... | ecosystem: Environmental > Aquatic > Marine > Coastal >...
ACAGAGAAGTTAAGCCCATTAGCGCCGATGGTACTACTTATTGTGGAAGAGTAGGTCACCGCCTTTTTTGTACTGACATATATGTTAGTATTTATGAAACCCTTACCTTAAACGGTAAGGGTTTTTTTATGAATAATAGTGATCTATAAGAAATAATTACCTCATGTTTTTTATAAAAAAGTCCAACTTCATAAGTTAGGCTTTACTTTTTTATATAACGATATTAAAACTATCCTTTAATCACACCTCTTGAAATCACAATTTTTTGTATCTCTGATGTTCCTTCGTAAATTTGAGTAATCTTGGCGTCACGCATTAAACGTTCTACATGATATTCTTTAACAAAACCATTACCTCCATGAATTTGTACTGCTTCCACAGTATGCGTCATTGCAACTTGTGAAGCATAAAGTTTTGCCATAGCACTCGACATATCGTAGTTATTACCTTGGTCCTTATCCCAAGCAGCTTTCATAACTAACATTCTTGCAGCTTCAATTTCTGTAGCCATATCTGCTAGCTTAAAAGCAATAGCTTGGTGATTACAAATTTCAGTTCCGAATGCTTTACGTTCTTTTGAATATTTAAGAGCTAACTCATATGCACCAGAAGCTATTCCTAATGCCTGAGAAGCAATACCAATCCTTCCACCAGATAAAGTTTTCATTGCAAATTTAAAACCAAATCCATCTTCACCAATCCTATTTTCTTTAGGCACTTTTACATCATTAAATTGGAGTGTATGTGTATCACTCCCTCTAATTCCTAATTTGTCTTCTTTTGGACCAATATCAAACCCTTCCATACCTTTTTCAACTATGAAAGCATTAATGCCTTTATGTCCTTTATCTTTATCTGTCTGGGCAATTACCAAATAAACATCACTTCTTCCGCCATTGGTAATCCAGTTTTTAGTACCATTAAGTAAATAATGATCGCCTTTATCTATTGCCGTAGTTTTTTGAGAAGTAGCATCGCTTCCAGCTTCGGGTTCACTTAAACAAAAAGCACCAACAAACTCACCAGTTGCTAATTTTGTTAGGTATTTTTGTTTTTGTTCTTCACTTCCATAAGCTTCTAAGCCATAACAAACAAGAGAATTATTAACCGAAACAATAACTGAAGCTGAAGCATCTATTTTTGATAATTCTTCCATAATCAATACATAGGAAATTGCGTCCATCCCGCTTCCTCCATATTTTGGATCTACCATTATTCCTAAAAAACCAAGTTCTCCCATTTTTTTTACTAATTCGTCTGGGAACTTTTGTATTTCATCACGCTCTATGACTCCAGGAAGTAATTCAGTCTGAGCAAAATCTCTTGCTGCATCACGAACCATTAAATGTTCTTCGGTAAGGCTAAAATTCATTTTAATAATTAAATTATGGATTTGATAAAAAATGTATGCAAAGATAAAGTTTTATTGCGTTTTTTTCAATTACAATATATATTTTTACAATATATGATAAAATCTAACTTCAAAGTTATTGGATGCATGTCTGGAACCTCTCTAGATGGATTAGATTTAGCATACATTGAATTTTCATTTGATAAAACTTGGTCCTTTAATATTATTCATACCGAGACAATTAAATATTCTACTAAATGGCATAATACTCTTAGGAATCTTGTTTTATATCATCAAAGTGAATTGAAAGAAGTTGATAATCAGTACACTACTTATTTAGGAAAGGCAATAAACAATTTTGTTAATCGAAATCATATTAACGAGTTAGATGCCATTTGTTCTCATGGACATACTGCATTGCATCAACCTGAAATAGGAATGACATATCAGATAGGAAATCAAGATTTTTTGAGTGAGTTAGTAGGTAAAATAGTAGTTTGCGATTTTAGAACGCAAGACGTTCAACTTGGTGGGCAAGGAGCTCCTTTGGTTCCAATAGGAGATGAGTTGTTGTTTTCTGACTACGACTATTGTATAAATTTAGGAGGGTTTGCAAATATATCGACTCAATTAAATTCAAAAAGAATAGCTTATGATATTTGCCCAGTAAATATAGTATTGAATCATTATGTATCTAAACTTGGTTTTCAATTTGATAACAATGGTGAAATAGCAACAATAGGTAAAGTTGAAGAAAAATTATTTGATGAATTAAACCAGTTGCAATACTATCATCTAAAACCTCCAAAATCTTTAGGATTGGAATGGGTAAGAAAAAATATATTTCCAGTAATAGATAAGCATAATCTTGAAATCAAAGATGTCCTTAGAACCTTTGTAGAGCATTCAGCATATCAAATTGCTAAACAAATAAGCCAGAGCGAAAAATCTAAAGCCTTAATTACAGGTGGTGGAGCGTATAACACGTTTTTAATTAATAGATTAAAAAAACATACTCAATGCGAGATAATTATTCCCTCAAAGGATTTAATCGAATATAAAGAAGCATTGATTTTTGGTTTACTTGGAGTTCTTAAATTAAGAGGTGAAAACAATTGTTTAAGCAGTGTTACTGGAGCTACACAAGACCATAGCTCGGGAAATATCTATTATCCTTAAATTTATTGTTATTTTAAAGTAAAACATATTTAGTTTTTTATATTTGTTAGAAGACATTTATGTAGTCTATTATTATATGAAAGAATTACTTCAGAAGTACGAAAATAAAGCACCAGAAATTGTATTTAATTGGAAAGATCCAGAAACCGAAGCTGAAGGTTGGACAGTAATAAACTCATTGCGAGGAGGAGCTGCTGGAGGAGGAACCAGAATGCGTAAAGGGCTTGATATGAACGAAGTTTTATCTCTTGCTAAAACTATGGAGATAAAGTTTACTGTATCAGGACCTGCAATTGGAGGTGCTAAATCAGGCATTAATTTTGATCCAAAAGATCCTCGAAAAAAAGGCGTTTTAGAGCGTTGGTATAAGGCTGTTTCTCCTCTGTTAAAAAGTTACTATGGTACTGGAGGAGATTTAAATGTAGATGAAATCCATGAGGTTATTCCGATTACTGAAGAATCTGGAGTATGGCATCCTCAAGAAGGCGTTTTTAACGGACACTTTAAACCTACAGAAGCAGATAAAATAAATAGAATTGGACAATTGCGTCAAGGCGTAATAAAAGTTATTGAAAACCAAGATTACTCACCAGATGTTAGTAGAAAATTTACTGTAGCAGATATGATTACAGGTTTTGGTGTAGCTGAAGCCGTGAAACATTATTACGATATTTATAGTGGTTCAGTAAAAGGAAAGAAAGCTGTTGTACAAGGTTTTGGTAATGTTGGTGCTGCAGCTGCATTTTATCTAGCAAAAATGGGAGCAAAAGTTGTCGGGATTATAGATATTTCTGGAGGATTAATTAATGAAGACGGATTTACTTTCGAAGAAATTACTAACTTGTTTCTTGAAAAAACCAGCAACACATTAGAAAGTGAAGATTTGATTCCTTTTGATGAAATAAATCAGAAGATTTGGTCTTTAGAAACAGAAATTTTTGCACCATGTGCTGCATCAAGATTGATTACTAAAGCACAAATTGATACTATGATAAACAGTGGTTTAGAAGTGATTTCTTGTGGTGCAAACGTACCATTTGCTGATAAAGAAATTTTCTTTGGACCAATTATGGAATTTACAGACAGCAAAGTAAGTCTAATTCCAGATTTTATCTCAAACTGTGGAATGGCAAGAGTGTTTGCATATTTTATGGAGCGAAGAGTTGAGATGACTGATGAAGCGATTTTTGACGATACATCCAATATCATTAAAGATGCTGTACAAAATATTTATGATCACAATCATCATAAAACAGAATTAAGTAAAACCGCTTTCACTTTAGCATTAAGTGAACTCATATAATAAAAACTAACAACCATGGAAGCAGCAATCATTATTGTATTTGTCGTTGGCTATCTGGCCATAACTTTAGAGCATAGTATAAAAATTGATAAATTAATTCCAGCCTTGGTCATGATGGCTATTAGTTGGGCTTTGATTTCTTTAGGGATTGATGCGTTCCCACAATGGTTTGATTCGGCTAATCATGGTTTGGTAGAAGGTTTCACCTCATTGGATCATGATCACAGAATGCATTTAATGGAAGAAACCCTATTACACCATTTAGGGAAAACGGCTGAGATTTTGGTCTTCCTATTAGGAGCAATGACTATTGTGGAAATTATAGATTATTTTGATGGATTCTCAACAATTAAAAGCTTCATCAGAACAAAAAAGAAGACAAAAATACTCTGGATATTTGCTTGCTTAGCGTTCATACTTTCTGCTATAATTGACAACCTTACTGCAACGATAGTATTAATTTCAATATTACAGAAAATAGTAAAGGACAGAAGTGTTCGTATATGGTTTGCAGGTTTAATTATTATTGCAGCAAACGCAGGAGGAGCATGGTCGCCAATTGGTGACGTTACTACAACTATGCTTTGGATTGGTGATAAAGTTAGTACTGGACAATTAATTGGCTATTTATTATTACCTTCTTTTGTATGTATGGCTGTCCCTACATTTATTGCATCGTTTTTGCCAGCATTCAAAGGTGAGTTAGAAATTCAAGAAAGTGATAATGATAAACCAAAGAGTAAGTTTAGTTCAACGATGTTATTCCTAGGTTTGGCCGCAATTGTTTCTGTGCCAGTTTTTAAGGTTATTACTCACTTGCCTCCTTATGTTGGGATGATGCTCGCATTAGGTGTTGTTGCTATTTTTGCTGAAGTGTATAGTAACTCCAAGTTTAGCTTAACAGTTATTGACAATCAAGAAAGCGCAGACCATGCCCATCATAGTCCTGTACATCATTCATTATCCAAAATTGAGTTGCCAAGTATTTTATTTTTCTTAGGAATATTAATGGCTGTTGCAGCATTGGAGTCATTAGGTATTTTATTTGGTTTTGCTACTACATTGAAAGAATCTACACCAATGTTAGGATCTGAAATGGCTGGAACAAATGTTTCAGATTTAGTCGTATTATTATTAGGAGTAGGTTCAGCTGTTATTGATAATGTACCACTCGTTGCAGCGAGTTTAGGGATGTTCTCAGAACCAATGGATGACCAATTATGGCACTTCATTGCTTATTCTGCTGGAACAGGAGGAAGTATGTTAATCATAGGTTCTGCTGCTGGAGTAGTAGCAATGGGAATGGAAAAAATTGACTTTTTCTGGTACTTGAAAAAGATTGGTTGGTTGGCATTATTAGGATTTTTAGCTGGTGCTGGTGTTTTCTTATTTACAAGAACTCTATTTTAAAAATACTTTATTCAAAAAACAATCGTTATTATTCAAAATCTAACAAGACAATTATATGTTATATACAACGATTCTAAGGACTGCTCAAGAAGGAGCAGAACTTATTACTGATGAAGAATCAGTAGAGAAAACGTTATCTATTATTGAACTTATTTCCAGTGGTGGACTTGCAGGTCAAATAATAATCATGGTTTTATTCGTACTTCTTATTGTAGCGTCATACATTTATTTTGAACGCTTGTTTGCAATTAAGGCAGCATCAAAAATTGATTCAAACTTCATGAATCAAATTAAAGACCATGTAAGTAATGGTAAAATTGATTCTGCTCAGGTACTTTGTGCGCAAATTAATTCACCAGTTTCAAGATTGATAAGCAAAGGGATTTCTAGAATAGGGAAACCGCTTGAAGATATAAACACTGCTATTGAAAACGCTGGAAGATTAGAAGTATATGGTCTTGAAAAAAACGTGAGTGTTCTAGCCACTATTTCAGGTGCTGCTCCAATGATAGGATTTCTTGGAACGGTTATTGGAATGATATTAGCAATATTTGAACTTGCAAATGCTGGCGGAACCATTCAAATGGATGTACTTGCAAGTGGACTATACACAGCAATGACAACAACAGTTGCAGGTCTTATAGTAGGTATTATAGGTTACATCGCTTATAACCACTTAGTAGTAAGAACCAATAAGGTAATCCATCAAATGGAAGCAAATTCGGTTGAGTTTTTAGATTTACTAAACGAACCAATTTAATATGAATATTAGAGGAAGAAATAAGGTCACGCCAGAATTCAATATGTCGTCAATGACAGACATTGTGTTCTTGTTGCTTATATTTTTTATGCTTGCTTCTACATTGGTAACCACTAATGCAATTGATATTTTATTACCAAAAGCGAGTGGAAAAACTGAAAATAAAAGATCTGTTGCAGTAAGTATTAAAAAGGATTTGACCTATTATATAGATCAAAAAAGGGTTGTTGAAAGTGCTCTGGAGAATGAACTCGTCAGTGCTATGTCAGATCAAGATCAACCAACAATTGTATTAAGAGCTGAAGAATCTGTTCCAGTGCAAAATGTTGTTACAGTAATGGATATAGCAAACAGGAATAAATTTAAAGTGATATTGGCAGTAAAGCCTAACTAAAGGTTATTTTGAAATGAAATATTTTGAAACCAAACATGAAAAAGATTCAGCAAGAATTACTACGCTTCTGACTGTAGTTCTGATTTTGCTGATTTTCATTGTTGGACCAAAATATTTGGATCCACCACCTGAGTATGGTGTTGCTGTTAATTTTGGAACTACAGATATTGGTAGTGGAAAAATCCAGCCCAAAGAACCTGTTAAATCTCAACCAAAGGAAATCATTGAAGAACCAAAAGTTCAGGAAGAAGAAGTTACTACAGATACTTCAAATCCTCAAGATACAAAAGAAGAAGTTTTAACTGAAGACAATGCTGAAAGCATTGCAATGAAAAAACAGAAAGAAGCTGAACGCAAAAAGGCAGTTGATGAAGCCAAGAAAAAAGCTGAAGCTGAACGTATCGAAAAAGAGCGAAAGGCTAAAGAAGAAAAGAAGAAAAAGCTAGACGACCTCATTGGAGGAATTGGTAAAACCGATGGTAAAGAAACTGGAGGAGAAGGAGATGATGATAAAGCTGGAGATAAAGGTCAATTAGATGGCGACCCTTATGCGCCTTCATATTTTGGTGAACCTGGTTCTGGAGGAGGCGGAAGTGGTTATGGACTTAGAGGACGAGGAAGACCAACTAAATCTAAAGTAGTTCCAGAGTGTGACGAAGAAGGTAGTGTGGTTGTAGAGATTCATGTGAATAGAAATGGAAATGTTGTTGGAGCTTTTCCAGGAAAGCGAGGAACCACAGGAGCATTGTGTTTATACGATGCTGCTAAAAAAACAGCGATGACCTATAAATGGCCAGCCGATTCCAAAGCACCATCAAAACAAGTAGGTTTTGTAGTCATTAACTTCAGCGTAACCCAATAACATGACTTATAGTGATACTGTAAATTGGATGTTTTCCCAATTACCAATGTATCAAAACAAAGGGAAGGTTGCTTTTAAAAAAGACCTTACCAATTCGTATGCACTCTCAAAGCACTTAAAAAATCCAGAGAAAAAATTTAATTCCATTCATGTTGCAGGAACCAACGGTAAAGGTTCAACCAGCCATATATTGGCATCCATACTTCAAGAACAAGGTTATAAAGTTGGATTGTATACCTCACCACATTTAAAAGATTTTAGAGAACGTATTAAAATCAATGGAAAGTGTGTAAGCAAACAATTTGTAATTGGATTTATAAAACGGAACAAACCTTTTTTTAACAAACATTCCCTTTCCTTTTTTGAAATGACTGTAGGAATGGCCTTTGATTATTTTGCAAAGCATAACGTTGATATTGCCATTATTGAAGTTGGTCTTGGTGGACGATTAGATTCAACAAACATCATAACTCCTGAAGTGTCTGTAATCACTAATATTGGTTTTGATCATACACAGTTCTTAGGAAATACGTTAGAACTGATAGCAAATGAAAAAGCTGGAATTATAAAGCAAACCATTCCAGTAGTTATTGGAGAAACACAAAAAGAAACCAAACCAGTTTTTCTTAAAACTGCAAAAGAAAATAACGCATCAATAATGTTTGCGGATAGCATGAAAATTAAAGAATATGAATCTGATTTAAAAGGTGTCTATCAAAAACATAATATTAAAACTGCGGTTTGTGCCATCGAAGAAATTAAGAAGAAAGGATTTAAAGTTTCAGAAGCAAGTATAGAAAATGGTCTTAAAAAAGTTGTTGCAAATACAGGATTACTTGGTAGATGGCAGATACTACAAGATAGCCCAAAAATAATTGCTGATACAGCTCACAATAGAGAAGGATTAAGCTATACAATGAATCAACTCGGTAAATTAACGTATGATAAGTTGCATATAGTTTTGGGTGTTGTAAGTGATAAAGAATTGGATACTATTATTGATTTATTTCCTTTAAGGGCAACGTATTATTTTTGCAAGCCTAATGTGCAAAGAGGTTTAGATGCAACTACTTTATGCGATTATTTCAAGCAGAAGAAGTTTAAAGGAAAATCTTTTAATTCTGTTGCTCAAGCGTTTTATGAAGCTAAAAAAAATGCTTCAAAAACAGATTTGATTTATGTTGGTGGTAGCACTTTTGTGGTCGCTGAAATTATTTAGAATTTTGTTTAAAAATATTTGGTAGAATAAAAATCTGACTTATATTTGCAGTCCTATTTAGGGCGCGTAGCTCAGTTGGTTCAGAGCACTTGGTTTACACCCAAGGGGTCAGGGGTTCGAATCCCTTCGCGCCCACTTCAAGCACAATCCCGATGCAATTTTGCATCGGGATTTTTAATTCCAGAAATGTAAAGTTTACTTTAAGATTTTTGGAATTAAAAATCAAAATAGAGCAAAGCTCTATTAAGGGATTGTATTTGCAAAAGTGGTATCGCTTATGGATATGTAATCCCTTTTTATGTTTTATCATTTTAAAAAATGTAAAGGCTGGCTTTTTTATTAAAACTATTTTCAATTATATTCGAAAACTAAAAGGGTCATTAACTCAGTTGGTTCAGAGTGTTACCTTGACAGGGTAGAAGTCACTGGTTCGAATCCAGTATGACCCACTAGCATAAAGCTCAACATTCAAATGTTGAGCTTTTTTTGTAAATACTTGTTTAAATTGGAAGTTGCACACTTTGGCTATTTTTATTTTATACCAAATGCAGTTTAATATAATTAGAAGGCAAAATACCATAAGCTTCATGAAAGCATTTAGAAAAATAAGTTGGACTACTAAATCCTGTTTGATAGGCAATTTCAGAAATGTTTGATGTTTTTCTATCTAATAATTTAAGAGCTTTGTTTAATCTATAATTTTTCAAAAAATTATTTGGTGATAAGCCTATTAAAGATATCATAATTCTATATAATTTCGATTTACTATATCCTAGATTTTTATGGAAATCACTAACGCTCACATTTGAATCTGACCATACTTTTTCAGTGTACTCTATTAATTGCATTAAAAACTCCTCTTCATGGGATTTTAATACGTTAAATTTATTGCTTTCATCCATAGAAGTTTGTCTATTTTCACTTTCATATAAATCTTTAACTTCCTTTGATACAGTAATTTTCTCTTTGGCTAAAAGAGATATGCAAGTTGCTTTTTTTATAGTATCTTCAAAAATACTTTCTTTGTTTGTTACTGGAACACCAGCACTAATGCCAATTTGAAATTGCAAATCTGGAGTAATCACACAGTTATATATGTCTTGAATTTCAAGAGCGCTTTTGATAGCATTTGTGACAGATTCAAAGGACATTAAATACGTATTAGCTTTTTCTTTAACTATACGTCCTTTTTGCTTGCTAATGATATTAGTAATTGATGTATTGTAACCACGAATAGCAGCATTTAAAGTTTTATAACCTTCTTTTCTTAACCTGTTCTTTTTTATTTTAACGACCATTAATGTTCTAAAAGCAGGATCGTTTATAATGTTGAGTTTTGTGTTTTGTGATTTTTCAGGGTCTTTAATTCTGCCTAAAAAGGACTCTACTATGGTATCATTTACTTCAATAATGCGTTGTGGAACACCTCCATGTGCTTTTTGATGTAAATCTATAATGGCTTGTTCGTTAGGTGCTTCTATTAAACAAAATGCAGTTTGCCGAAGTTCATCACACCAATAGGTTATTCCACGACAATTATATTTATGTTCAATTTTTAAATCTGCCTGATGCATTTCTGCAACATGTTCTGCTGTAACACCATTAGGCAAATCATGAAAGTCCATATATATTGGCATAATCTATTTTTTTGTAAGATACTAATTTTGAAAACACATGAAATTACCTATTTTTTTTGGCAGCTTAATGATTACTAACTTATTGTTCAGCAGTAGCTGGACTAATTGTTGCAGAGACTTCACTTATTGAATTTGCAGGGAAATTCCCTTTTTTTGCATGCTCTTCAATTAATTCTTTATTCATTGCTTTATAAACGCAATACACTTTATCACCAGTAACATAGCTATGTTGCCATTCAATTGTCGGTCCCATTTCTTCTAAGACTGAACATGATGTTTGGGAGATTCCTTTTAGTTGTTCAGCTGTTAAGTCTCCTGCTCCTGGAATAATACGTTCTATTACATAAGTTTTCATAGTGTTATTGTTTTTAATTGTTGTTTGATTTTCTTTTTGTTGTGCTTGAGTATAATTGAGAGTAAACACAATTAGGACTAAAAATAATTTGATTGTTTTCACAGTAAGTGTTTTAATTATTAATACTTCAAAACTAAAACAGTTTATAATCAACCAATTATGCTTTTAGTCCAAAAAATCACAATTTTGGTTCAATGTTTTTTTGGTTTTAGCATGTAATCTGGGTATGGATTCGTTTTAATGAACCATATCTATAGTTAAATGACGTTATAATGTTTTTTATTGCAAAACAATTACAATAAATCTAAAATGCGCTCCAAAGCCATGCCTCTTGAGCCTTTAATTAGAATGGTGTAATCTTGAAATGAAGTAAGCTTAAAATGACTTTTGAAATCATCAAATGATTTGTACTTAGATTTATTGCAGCTAGTTTTATAAAAATTTTCACCAATCAAATACAAATTGTTTAAATCAAGGCTTAAAGCATAATCAGCAATAAATTGATGTTCTTCTTTTGCGGATTCTCCTAATTCAAACATATCACCTAAAATGGCAATTTTCTTAGTGTCCTTTAATTGAGCAAGATTATCAAGAGCAGCTTTCATACTTGTTGGATTGGCATTGTAAGCGTCCAATATTATCTTGTTAGTACCTATTTCTAAAATTTGCGAACGATTATTTGTTGGAGTGTAACTTTCAATAGCTGCTTTTATTAGTTCTGGTACAATATCAAAATAATGACCTATACTAATTGCTGCACATATATTATGGTAATTGTAAGCTCCAATTAATTGACTTTTAATTGCTAAATCATTGTAACTGCAACAAACAAATGGAGTAGCGCCTTCAAATTTTATAGTAACATCATTTGTATTTGAAGTGCCATAACCAAAAGTGTTATCATACTCTTTTAAGATGCCCACTTGTTTATCATCATTAGTGTTTATGAATATTAGTTTTTGATGAGCTTTCAAATAATCATATAGTTCGCTTTTGCCTTTTATAACGCCATCAATACCTCCAAAACCTTCTAAATGCGCTTTTCCAAAATTGGTAATATATCCATAATCTGGTTGCGCAATAGAGCATAAAAACTCAATTTCCTTTTGATGGTTTGCTCCCATTTCTACAATGCCAATTTCAGTAGATGAATCCATTGAAAGTAATGTTAAGGGAACACCAATGTGATTGTTTAAGTTGCCTATTGTTGCAGTTGTACTGTACTTTTTTGACAGTACCGAATTTATCAATTCTTTGGTAGTTGTCTTACCATTACTTCCAGTAAGAGCTACGATTTTTATACCGAGATAATTTCTGTGATATGTAGCTAGTGCCTGAAGAGTCTCCAATACATTATCTACAAGTATACATTTATTGTCTGTGTTGTAGTTTCCTTCATCAATAACTGCATAGCAAGCACCTTTTTCAATTGCAGTTTTAGCAAACTTGTTGCCATTGAAATTTTCTCCTTTAAGAGCAAAAAACAAATCATTTTCAGCAACTTTTCTAGTATCTGTTGATATAGAGTTAGACGTTAAAAAGATCTGATGAAGTTGGGCTATGTTCATAGAATAAATGTAATAAAAAAGCCCCAACGAAATCGTTAGGACTTATATATTTTAAAAATTAAATAATCTTAATTTTTTGTTTTGTTTTTTTGTTTGGATTTTGAACCAACTCTTGACATTGCACATCTAAAACCAATATAGTCTGTTGCCATATCTTGAGGGTAGTAACGTCTTTGTGCTGGATCTAACCAATACTCTCTGTCTTTCCAAGAACCACCTTTGTAAACTCTTACTTGGTCATTAATTAAAGACGTTCTGTTATTGGCTTTGTCGTACTCTTTAATTATTTTTCCTGTAGAATCTCTCTCAATATTATGTTTTGGAGAGTTGTACATTTTTCTTGTAGCTGAGTCTTCTGTTCCTTCTTCCTCATCATTAAAATCTTCAAAATAACGAGACGATCGTTTATCACCATCTCTAAAGTTTCTGTTGTCACTTCTATCAAAGTTGTTTCTTAAATAAGTTTCATTATCATCAACAGAGATTTTTTTAACTTCACCAGGTAAATTCCTAGCAACAAGTTTTCCGTTTGATAAAGTGTCAAAAACAACTTCAGAAGGAGAGACAATTTTTACTGAACCGTCATCGTTGATAGCGTTTTTAGTATATACGTTACCTCTATAGTAGTTAAAGTCGTTAAACTCATCATCTACAATAGGTCTGTAAACGTCAGCAACCCATTCGGCAACATTACCAGCCATATCATATAAACCATAATCATTTGGTTCATAGGATTTAACTTGTCCAGTAATATCAGCACCATCGTCAGACCATCCTGCGATACCACCATAATCACCTTTTCCTTGCTTAAAGTTAGCCATTTGGTCACCTCTTATTTTACGTTTTCCTGCACGTGTATATTGTCCATCCCAAGGATATTTTTTACGTCCTCTATAAACATTATAGCTACGTAATTCTGATAAACCTAATGCAGCGTATTCCCATTCTGCTTCAGATGGTAATCTATATTTCGGAGAGATTATACCAGTTTCTCTACTTGCGTAAACATTTATAGTGTCACCACTAGCAGTGGTTGTAACTCTTCTTCTAGATTTTTCTGGGTTAATGATACTATCATTTCCTCCATAAGTTTGAGTAGGAGCAATTAAATAAGTATCTGTATTAAAGTTAGATTCAGAATTGGCAGCAATTTTGGCATCACGTTCAAGATAACCAGCTTCTTCTAAATACAGTTCATTAACTCTATCTGATCTCCAGTTAGCAAACTCAACTGCTTGAATCCAACTAACACCTACTACAGGATATTCTGCATAGGCTGGATGACGTAAATAGTTTTCAACCATTACTTCACTATAACCTAAACGATTTCTCCAAACTAATGTGTCTGGTAATGCACCTTGGTAAATAGCTTTGTATTGAGGTTCACTTGGAGGGTAAACTGCTTTGATCCAATCTAGAAATTCTAGATACATCATATTAGTTACCTCAGTTTCATCCATGTAAAAAGATTGAACGTGTTGCTGATTTGGAGTATTATTCCAATCATGCATAACATCATCCTGTACTTTTCCCATAGTAAATGTACCACCTTCAATGAAGACTAACCCAGGGGCTGTGGCTTGTTCTTTAAAGTCAGTATTGTATTGAAATCCTCCCTCTTTAGCGTTGATTTTCCAACCAGTTGCTCTAGAACTGTTCTTTGAACTCGAAGATTTCTTACAACCAAACATAGATAGTGACAGTACTAAAACTGCTAAAATCCTTAGTGTTGCGGTGTTTTTCATATCCATACTTTTTCGTAAGTCGATTAAATTTTGGTGTTGCAATATAATGATTAAAGCGAATACTGCAAGGTTTTTTTAAGAAAATTCACTAAAAAAAGTGTATTTCATCCTATTTTTCATGCATATAATCGGATTTTTTACTCTTTTTCGGTACAATTTTATCTTCTTAAAACGCATTTCTTCCTGATTTATTATTGTAAATTTGCAGAAAATAAAAACTCTAATACTAACCACTATTTTTAGACGTTTATTGTGTATGAAAAAAATTATTTTTCTCTTTACCTTATTTATATGCTTTAATACCTACTCGCAGACAAAAAAGTTTGTTATTAAGTGGGATGGTACAAAAGAATTATCAACTGAAACCTCTAAAGTAGAGGTTCCTTTTTTTGATAAAGAAAATTTTAATTTTTCGGTTAGTAAAGGGTTAACTTTTTTTTCGCAATGGAAAGAAAACAATTATGTTAATGAGAGTACTGCAGAGATTGTTAATGTTAGTTATGCTCCAATATCAGAGTTTGATTTAAAAGGCATTAGAAAAAGTGTCATCCCTAACAAAATACAATTCTCATTAAAAAATTCTATAGCAAGAGGTGATAGGTCAGTACTTTTAGAAATGTCTCCAATAATTAATGATAATGGTATTTATAAAAAAGTGACTTCATTTACTGTGCAATACAGTTTAACAAATGCCAACAATCGTAGTTTCAATTCTCAAATAATAACGAATTCAGTTTTAAATCAAGGGGAATGGCATCGATTTTATATTGATACAACAGGAGTTTTTAGGTTATCTCGAAGTTTTTTATCTGACTTAGGTATAAATACTAATTCAGTTGACCCTAGAACTATTAAGATTTATGGGCAAGGTGGTAAATCGTTACCATTACAAAACGATGAGTTTTATCCAAATGATTTAACTGAGAATGCTATTCAATTTGTTGGAGAAGAAGATGGTAGTTTTGATAGTGGTGATTATATTTTGTTTTATGGAGAAGGTCCAAAAGGGTTTAATTCAGAAAATAATTCAAACATAAACCCTTATACAGATAAGGCGTATTATTTTGTAAATGTCGGAGGAGGTTTTGGAAAGCGAATGCAATTAATGAATGAGCCAACTACTGATGCTGATATTCAGATTAATACATTCCAAGAATATCAGTTTCATGAATTGGATGAATATAATTTAGCAAAACTAGGAAGGCGTTGGTTTGGAGACAGGTTTGATTTTGAAAATGATAAGACGTTTGATTTCGAGTTTGAAAATATGGTGCTTTCAGAGCCAATAAATTTGAAAGTATATGCAGCTGCTGTTGGTGAAGTAGTCACTTCTATGCAATTAAAAGTTAATGGAGTAGATGTTGACAACTTTAATTTTCCTGCAATAGATGATCCATTATTAGCTACAGAGGATTCGTATAATGGAAACTTTAATGTAAATAGCTCGCAAATCTCGGTTAACCTAAATTATAGCAATAATGGCAATCCTTCCTCTTTAGGTTACCTTGATTACATTTCAATTGAAGCAACAAGAGAGTTAACTCACACTGATAAGCAATTTATATTTAAAAAAAATGATGTCATTTCAGAAAGCGGAATTGGTCAATATAACATTTCAAATGCATCAGATATTTCACAAGTTTGGGATATAACAGATAAATATAATGTAAATAAAAAAGAGAATACAGACGAGAGTTCTACATTTAGTTTAAAAGCTCAATTAGGTGAATTAAGATATTACTTGGTAGTTGATCCATCAGATTATTTTGAACCTAAACGAGATTCAAATACAAATGTTGCTAACCAAAATATTAAAGGAACAGTTTTTGAAAATAACTCAGGAGATTTTGAAGATATTGACTATTTAATTATTTCAAGAAACGATATGTTCAATCAAGCAGAACGTTTGGCGCAAATAAATAGAGATCAGTATAATCTTAATGTAAAAGTTTACAGATTACAAGATATATATAATGAGTTTAGTTCAGGAAGTCAGGATGTTGCAGCCATTAGAAATTTTGTGCGATACGTATACTCCAACGCTAGTTCTCCAGAAAATAGAATAAAATATTTGTGCCTTTTTGGAGATGCTTCCTACGATTATAAAGACAGAGTTTCTAATAACACCAATGTAGTTCCTTCATGGCATACACTAAGCAGTTTTAGTTTATCAGGCTCTTTTGTCTCGGATGATTTTTATGGTATGATGGATGATGGTGAGGGAACAATGCAAACTTCAGATAGACTTGATATAGCAGTTGGTAGAATTTTAGCAGACTCTCCACAACGAGCTAAGGAATTGGTTGATAAAATTCAATCTTATTATATTGAAGAAGCTTATGGAAGTTGGAGAAATAACTTTATAACAATTTCAGACGATGTAGATTTGTCTTGGGAAAAAGTGTTGCAGAATACTACAGATAATATAGGTGAGACTGTTACGCAGAATAAACCATTTATTAATGTAATAAAAATACATTCAGATTCATTTACTCAAGAGTCCACAGCTGGAGGTGAGCGTTATCCAGCGGTAAACAAAGCTATTTTTGATGCAATTGAAGTCGGAGCACTAGTGGTAAATTATTTTGGTCATGGAGGAGAAGATGGTATTGCTAAAGAAAGAATTTTCGATAAAATAAATGCTCAAGAACTTAAAAACGTTTGCAAGCTAAATTGTTTTGTTACAGTAACTTGTGAATACACAAAATTTGATAATCCCTTAAGACCAACAGCTGGCGAATATTTATATTGGAATAAAGAAGGAGGTGCAATAGGACTCATTACAACAACAAGACAAATATTTGTAAGCGTTGGAGTAGCCTTTAATGTAGTTTTAGAAGAATATTTATTTGCTTTTGGTTCTAGTGATTATCCATCGATGGCAGAGGCATTGAGACTAACAAAGAATGACCCAACAATTTCAGGAATTGCACAGCGAAGATTGGTGTTTTTTATTGGAGATCCAGCTATGAAATTAGCTTTTCCTAAACCTAGTATTGTATTAACCGAAATAAATGATGTTCCTGTTTCAGGAGATACAGATGTTTTACAGGCTTTAAGTCGAGCAAAAATTGAAGGAGAAGTTTTAGATGAGTTAGGTAACCCATTAACAGATTATAATGGTGTACTCACTGCAACAATATATGATAAGGAAATAGAACGTTCTACTTTAGGAAATGATGGTACAACAGAAGGAGGTAGTTTAATAATACTAGATTTTAATACGCTTGGAGAAATTATTTTTAGAGGACAAGCTACTATTACCAATGGGAAATTCGAGTTTGATTTTATAGTGCCAAGAGATATTGGTATTCCAGAAGGAACAGGTAAAGTTAGCTTCTATGCAAAATCAAATACTCCGCTCCAAGATCAAGCAGGAGCAAATTATGATATAAAAATTGGAGGACTTAATGAAAATGCACCTGAAGATAATGAAGGACCTACTATAGCTTTGTTTATGAATGATGAAAACTTTATTTCTGGTGGAATCACAAATGAAGAACCAACGCTACTCGCTAAACTCCAAGATGAAAACGGAATAAATACAGCAAGTGGAATAGGTCATGACATTATTGCAATTTTAGATGGAGACGAAGCAAATCCTTTTAAATTAAATGATTATTATCAAAGTAATGTTGATGATTATCAATCTGGTACAGTAACTTATCCATTTCGAGATTTAGAGCCTGGTTTGCATACACTTACCTTTAAAGCTTGGGATGTTTACAACAATTCATCGACTTCAGAGATACAATTTGTGGTTTACAACCAGAATGAATCACTTGTTATCGAAAATGTATTGAATTATCCTAATCCTTTTGTTAATTACACAGAATTTTGGTTCAATCACAATAGTTCTGATGCTTTGGACGTTTCAGTACAGATATTCACTGTGTCAGGAAAGTTGGTGAGAACCCTAAATGGACAAACAACTGGAGGAAGCAAAAACACAAGTTCTGTCTCAAGAGATATCATTTGGGATGGAAAAGATGATTTTGGTGACAAAATAGGGAAAGGTGTCTATGTATATAAGCTTACAGTACGTTCAAACCAACTAAACAAACAGGTAGAAAAATATCAAAAACTTGTAATACTATAATAATAAATTATATTTGTTAACGATTAATGCTAGTAATAGCAATAATTAATTTAAATAATCAACATGAGAAACTACATTATAGCTTTAATGACTTTAGGAGTTTTTGCCCAAGTTAAAGCTCAGACCTTAACCGAAGTTATTCCATATTCAAATGATAGTAGAGTAATAACAACTGGAGTTCCATTTTTATTAATTGCCTCAGATGCAAGAGCAGCAGGAATGGGAGATTTAGGAGTTGCAACTTCAGCTGATGCTTACTCACAGCAATGGAATCCTGCAAAATATGGATTTTCTGAAGCTAAATCAGGATTAGGAATTAGTTACACACCATATTTAAGTAAATTGGTAAATGATATATTCTTGGGAAATATCACATACTTTAATAGACTTAGCGAAGGAAGTGCCTTTGGTTTAAGTTTAAAATATTTTAGTCTAGGTGAAATTGAAATTGTACAAGATGAGTTTTCAGAAGCACTTATAGAAAAACCAAACGAACTTACTATTGATGCATCTTATGCATTGCGTTTAGCTGATCAATTTTCATTGGCAGTTGGTATGCGTTATTTACGTTCGGATTTAAGAATTCAAGCAGTAGATGATAATGCAAGTGCAGCTAGTACTTTTGGTGTTGATATTGCTGGTTATTATCAAGGTGAAGAAGATGCATATAACAGTTTCAACGGTCGTTGGAGAGCAGGATTTGCTATACAGAATCTAGGACCAAAAATTAAGTATGACGATGCAGGTCGTGAAAACTTTTTGCCAACAACTTTAAGACTTGGTGGAGGTTTTGATTTTATATTTGATGATTATAATAAACTAGCTGTAACTGCAGAAGTAGCTAAATTAATGGTGCCAACACCGCCAGTTTTAGGTGTTGAAATTGAGTTTGAAGATAATAATGGAAATGGCACTTTTGAAGAAGATGAAGATACCGAAATTAGTAGGACAGAAGATGTTATTATTTCTGGTCAGTCACAAGATGTAAGTTTTATCTCAGGAGTTTTCCAATCATTTGGTGATGCTCCAGGAGGATTTAGTGAAGAGCTAAAAGAATTTACTTGGGCATTAGGTGCTGAGTACCAATACCAAGATTCATTTGCTTTACGTGCAGGTTATTTTAACGAAAGCGAAGAAAAAGGAGCTAGAAAGTTTTTTGCTTTAGGAGCAGGATTTAAGTACACAACAATAAATATTGATTTGTCGTATTTATTCTCAGCATCTAAAGTGCAAAGCCCATTGGAAAATACATTGCGTTTTTCTTTAACCTTTAATTTTGGAGATGGCGAGTATGACGAATATTAGAATTCGGTAAATAATATATGAATGAAAAAACTATTGTATTTTGCAATAGTTTTTTTGTCTAAAATAGTTTCAATGCAAGAAGTAAAAATTGAATCCACTTTCTTTGTTTATGATGAGCTATCTGAAGCTTCATCAGATATTCAAGAATTAATGTCAAAAGCATCTGATGCTCGTAACAATGCTTATGCACCTTATTCTAAATTTCATGTTGGCGCAGCTATTTTATTGGATAATGGTGAAATTGTTACTGGGAATAATCAAGAAAATGCCTCCTATCCATCAGGTTTATGTGCAGAGCGTACAGCCATTTACTATGCAGGAGCAAAATTTCCAGATACAAAAATCGTACAAATGGCTATTATAGCTGGTTCTATAAAAAATACAACTTCTAAGCCAATTCCTCCATGTGGAGCTTGTAGGCAAGCCATTGCAGAATACGAAATCAAACAGGAAAGTCCAATTGAGATTTATTTTATGGGAGAAACAGGTAAAGTTATAAAGTCAAATTCATTGGCGAATTTGTTACCACTTTTATTTGATAAATCTGTACTATAACGTTATAGTATACTTCATTTTATTAGTCTTATCACATTAACAATTTTCTATTTTTTTTATTACTAACTAAAGTGTTACTTTTGTAGTTCTACTAACTAAAAAGTAAATGTAGTCAATGCAAAAAATCACTAAAGAAACATATCTTAAATGGTATGAAGATATGTTGTTCTGGAGAAAGTTTGAAGACAAACTTGCGGCTGTATATATTCAACAAAAAGTAAGAGGATTTCTTCATTTATATAATGGTCAGGAAGCTGTATTAGCTGGAGCGTTACATGCGATGGATTTATCTAAAGATAAAATGATAACTGCTTATCGTAACCACGTGCAGCCAATAGGTATGGGAGTTGACCCAAAACGAGTAATGGCAGAACTTTATGGTAAAGCTACAGGAACCTCTCAAGGTTTAGGTGGTTCAATGCATATTTTTTCAAAAGAAAAAGGATTTTATGGAGGTCATGGAATTGTTGGTGGACAAATACCTTTAGGAGCTGGAATGGCTTTTGGAGATAAATATCACGACAGAGGAGCAGTAACGTTATGTTATATGGGAGATGGAGCTGTACGTCAAGGTTCACTGCATGAAACATTTAACATGGCAATGAACTGGAAACTGCCTGTTGTATTTATTTGTGAAAATAATGGTTATGCCATGGGAACTTCGGTTGAAAGAACTGCCAATCATACTGATATTTGGAAACTAGGATTGGGTTACGAAATGCCTTGTGGACCAGTAGACGGAATGAATCCAGTAAAGGTGGCAGAAGCGATGCACGAAGCCATAGAAAGAGCACGTCGTGGTAATGGTCCAACATTTTTAGAAATGAAAACGTATCGTTATCGTGGTCATTCCATGAGTGATGCACAGCATTATAGAACTAAAGATGAGGTTGAAGAGTACAAGAAGATTGACCCAATTACGCAAGTAAAAGATATTATTTTAGAAAAGAAGTATGCTACAGACGATGACTTAGCGGTCATTGATAAACGTGTTAAGGGCTTAGTTAAAGAATGTGAGAAATTTGCTGATGAGTCACCTTATCCAGAAAAAAGCATCATGTATGATGTTGTTTACGAACAAGAAGATTATCCATTTTTACAACATAAATTATAAGCTATGGCAGAGATTATAAATATGCCTCGATTGAGCGATACAATGGAAGAAGGAACAGTAGCTTCTTGGCTTAAAAAGGTTGGAGATAAAGTAGAGGAAGGAGATATTTTAGCTGAAATTGAAACTGATAAAGCAACTATGGAGTTTGAGTCGTTTCATGAAGGAACCTTGCTGCATATTGGAGTTAATGAAGGTGAAACCACTAAGGTAGATGAGCTTTTAGCAATAATTGGAGAAGAAGGAGAAGATATTTCAGCATTACTGAATGGTTCAAGTTCAAAAGAAGAAGAACCTAAAGAAAATAGCGTCACTTCAAGTGATAATAAAGAATCAGAAGAAGAAATTTCAGAAGAATCAGTAGAAATACCTGAAGGTGTTACTGTGGTTACAATGCCACGTTTAAGTGATACTATGGAAGAAGGAACAGTTGCTACTTGGTTAAAGAAAGTTGGTGATACAGTTGATGAAGGTGATATACTTGCTGAAATTGAAACTGATAAAGCTACTATGGAGTTTGAATCGTTTCAATCAGGAACGTTATTACATGTTGGTTTGAAAGAAGGAGAATCTGCAAAAGTAGATGCCTTATTAGCTATTATTGGCCCAAAAGGAACTGATGTTTCAGATATTGCCAAAAACTTTAAAATGGATAATGGTTCAGATAAAGAAGAACCTGCTCCAAAACCTGCTGAAAAACCTAAAAAAGAAACGACTGTCACTTCGAGCGCAGTCGAGAAGTCTCATCATGCTACTCAAACAAATGTTTCTAACGGAAGATTATTTGTGTCTCCTTTGGCTAAAAAATTAGCAGAAGAAAAAGGTATCAACCTATCACAAGTACAAGGTTCTGGAGAAAACGGTCGAATTATCAAACGCGATATTGAAAACTATACACCTTCATCATCTACAGCATCAGTTGGTAAATTTGTACCTTCTGGTCAAGAAGATTTTGATGAAGTTCCAAATTCAAACATGCGTAAGGCAATTGCTAAAAACCTAGCGAAGTCTAAGTTTACAGCACCACATTATTATTTAAATGTGGAGTTTGATATGGATAATGCCATTGCGTTCCGTGAACAATATAACAGTTTGCCAGACACAAAAATATCGTTCAATGATATGGTGGTTAAAGCATGTGCTTTAGCTTTGAAACAACATCCACAAGTTAACTCTCAGTGGTTTGATGATAGAATGAGAATGAATAACCACGTGCATATTGGTGTGGCTGTTGCAGTTCCTGATGGATTAGTTGTTCCTGTGGTACGTTTTGCAAATGAACAATCATTACCTCAAATTAATGTTGCAGTAAAAGATTATGCTGTAAGAGCAAGGAACAAAAAGTTGACATTGGATGAAATGGAAGGTAGTACATTCACAGTGTCTAACCTAGGTATGTTTGGTATTGAAAGTTTCACTTCAATTATTAATCAGCCAAATTCAGCTATATTATCAGTTGGAGCCATAGTGCAAAAACCTGTTGTTAAAAATGGGCAAGTAGTACCAGGAAATACAATGAAGTTATGTTTAGCCTGTGACCATAGAACTGTTGATGGAGCTACAGGTTCTTTATTCTTACAAACATTGAAAGGATATATTGAAAATCCAGTGACTATGCTAGTTTAAGTTTTCTTATTCTGAGAAAAAGAATAATATATAACCTGTTTCATTTGCTTGGAACGGGTTTTTTTATGCATGCTGTTGTAAATATTTTGAAGGTAAAATATTAAAAGCTTCCTTAAAGCATTTTGAGAAATACGCAGGACTATTAAATCCAGTTTTAGCAGCAATTTCAGTAATGTTTCCTTTTCTGTAATGTAGCATAATCATAGCTCGTTTAAGTCTAAAGTCCCTTAAAAAAGTACTTGGCGATTTTCCAGTTAACTTTTTAAGCCTTCTATAAAATTGTGAACTACTTAAACCTAGTTTCTTGCTAAATCTTGTAACATTAAAACTGGAGTCATTCCAAATCGTTTCAACAAAATTCATTAATTGTGTTAGAAACTCAGCTTCGGTTTGCTTTAAAACTTTTATGTCATCCCTATTTATAAAGCTATTGCGATTGTCCTGCTCATAATGTTTTTTTACTGACTCAGAAATCACAAATTTGTCCTTTACCACAATTTCGCACATTCTTGTAGCCAAAATTTTTGATTTAACTGACTTTCCTTCAGCAATTCCTAGCTTTAAATCACGAATGGATTTATCAAACTTAGGTGTAATGTATTTAAAATTAGCTTTAAGCTTCAAACCACATAAAACAGCATTGGTCACAGAATCAAAAGTTGTTTCATAAGTATTGTCATTGTGTTTTAGAACAGTTCCTTTAAACTTCTCTAGCAAGTTGGAAATACCATTATGGAGTTTTTGAGTGAACAAGTTAAACTGATTAGCTTCAAGCCTATGCAAAAAATCACTGGTTTCAATAACCATAATATATGATGACGTTTTACCTGAAGACATACAATTGAATTTAACTTCATACAATTTAATGATTTTAAGCGAATTATGCTAAATCTAATAATTGCACCTATTTCTCATAAACTAAGGTTAAAAAAGCAAGGGCATACCTTTCAATTTTTTTATCTTTAGCATCAAATAAAAATTATAATGAAGAATATAGTATTTGCATTTGTTGCGCTATTGATTTTTAGTTGCAATGCACAAGAAAAAGAAGTAGCTAAGCCGATAAAAATTTCAGCTGATGAGGTAAAAGATGTGGTTACGTTTTTGGCTTCAGATGATATAGAAGGACGCGATACTGGAAGTGAAGGTATAGATGAGGCTGCAACTTATGTCGAGAAGCAACTTAAAGCATTTGGAGTAAAACCATTTTATGAAACATACAGAGATAATTTTAAAGCTAAAGAGCTAGATGCTTTTAATGTTGTTGGTTATTTAGAAGGTACAGATGCGAAACTAAAAGACGAAGTTGTAATTATTGGAGCGCATTACGATCATATTGGCTATCGTAGTAAACCAGTTGAAAACGATTCGATTGGAAATGGAGCCAATGATAATGCGACAGGTACTGCAACAGTTTTGGCAATGGCAAAATACTTTGGCGCAAGAAAAAACAACAAGCGCACAATAGTATTTGCATTGTTTTCAGCTGAGGAAATGGGATTATTAGGTTCTAAACATTTAGCTAAGAGAATGAAGAATGAAAATGTTAACCTATACACTATGATTAACTTTGAAATGATGGGAGTTCCTTTCACTGACAGAGACTATAAGGCTATGATTTCAGGTTATGACTTATCTAACATGGCAGAAGTGCTTAATAAACATGCTGGAAACAAGGTATTTGGAAGGTCTGAAGTTGCTGTAAAATACAATTTGTTTAAGCGTTCGGATAACTATCCATTTTATGAAGAATTTAAAGTGCCTGCACAAACACTTTCTTCATGTGATTTAACAAATTTCGACTTTTATCATCATGTAGATGATGAAGCCGATAAAATGGATTATAAGTTTATGGCTAGCATTATCAATGATATGATGCCAGCAGTTGAGGGCATGATTAATGCTGAAACACAAGAAATTAAAATGAATGAGTAAAAACATTATCATTACTGGAACAAGTCGAGGTATTGGCTTTGAGTTAGTACATTTATTTGCCAATGCTGGACATAATGTATTGGCACTGTCAAGAAATGCTCAACCAGTAAATAACTTACATTTTGATAATATCACTTCTTTAGCTTTTGATTTAGGCAATCCAAAAGATTATGCTAAGGTTGAAGCGTTTGTAAAAGACCATTGGAAAAACTCTGTAGACATTCTTATCAATAATGCAGGAACATTACTTAATAAACCGTTTGCTGAAACTACACTGCAGGATTTTGAAACAGTTTATAAAACTAATGTTTTTGGTGTTGCTGAACTAACTAGAATTGTAACTCCATTTATGAAGAATGATAGTCACGTCGTTACTATAAGCTCAATGGGAGGAGTACAAGGCAGTATGAAATTCCCTGGATTAGCGGCTTATAGCTCCAGTAAAGGAGCAGTGATTACATTAACAGAACTCTTAGCTGAAGAATACAAAGAATCAGGAATATCATTTAACGTATTAGCACTAGGAGCTGTGCAAACCGAAATGCTAGCAGAAGCCTTTCCTGGTTATGAAGCACCAACAACAGCATTGGAAATGGCGACTTATATTTATGAGTTTGCTTTAACTGGGCACAAATTCTATAACGGAAAATTGTTGCAAGTGTCTAGTACGACTCCTTGAATTTTTAAGTTTCGCTAACGTGTTCGTGTATGATTAGTTACGGGAAATCGGTTACGATTTTCCGATGAAATACTAAGTTAATTAATTCCGATGGATTTCCGACGAGGAAATTCAGAAGTAATTAATTATACACGTTGTTGTGCTTTCGTTATTTAATCCGTCTTTTGTTTTTTTCAAGAAGCTCAATCAACTTCGCATTATGTCTAATCAAATTTCTCAGTCTTCCTAAAGAGTTTTCCATATATTGAAATTGATCTATCATTGATTGATAGTAATCATCATCTTCAAGTAATCTATTCGGATTCGTTTGATATAAAATACTCCACTTGGTCTCTCCGCCTCTCTTGACAAAAAGTTTTTTCAAAACACCTCTCTTTATCGCCTCTTCTTGTGCTTTTTCGAATTTTGGAAGATATTGTTCTTCGATCGATTCCATGAACTTTACGCTTCTTGGTAAGTTTTGAGTATAATATTTATTGATAACTATAATAAGTTCCTTATTGGAAATTTTATTAATACCGAGTGATACTAAACTTTCATAAGGACTTCTATCATAGGAAAAAACAATTTTTTGCCTAGCAATGCCCATTAAACCACCAAATGATTTTCCAAAAGGGAGCTCACCTTGCTCTCTTAGGTCGAGGATTTTTTGAATTGCACTGTCTTTATCCATTAAACGTTTTTCGAGCATTTTAAAAGTTGCTTTATCGCTTTTTAGTGATACGAGCATTTCTTCTAATATTTGATTTTCTATTATTTTGTCCTTACGTTTCTCATTCCAATTATTAATCTGAAGTGCAATGAGAATACCAATAACTACAAGTAATATTTCACCAACTGCGTATTTGAGGTATTTACCTGTTTTATTTTCACTCATAAGGTCGTATCTAATTCGTCTAAAGAACTTAATCATAGTTTTGGTTTCTATTATTCCCGCTAGCGGCTATCTCAACCAAATGTCCACTGGACATTTGATTTTGCTTTGCAAAATAAAGTTTCGATAATCTAAAGAATTTTATCATGGTTTATTTCAAGTTTTACAGCCATCTTTAACTTTTGCAATTCATCCAATCTATCTATAAATATGCGGTTGGATACATTAGTTCGCCAAGCGATATCAGAAAGTATTTCAAGAAATTGTTGTTGTTGAAAAATATCAGCTGGTACATCTTTCCAAGCAACAAAATTTCTGCCATTACCAGTAGCAATATGACGTTCACCTAATAAAGACAATAGAGTTTCTATATTGTCTTGATAATTTCTATTGGTATGTTCAAAACGTCCTGTGTATAGCGGCACTTTAAAATCGTAAAAATTAATTAGTTTATTACGTAGACTATCATTAGAGATTTTATCCAGGCCAGAGGATTTAATGGCTTGATAAGGGCCGGAATTAACTTGAAAGCTGGTACCCGAGTTTAAACTAAAAACTTTACTAAAAATAGTATCATGATAAGTCACTTTATTTTTACTTAGTGTCATAAAATAATTTGCCATACTATCTAATACAATTATTCTATCAAGCATAATATTAAAGTGTTTTTCATCTTCTTCAAGTGCATTTATCATTTCAGACAACATCTTGACCTCATATTTACGATCCTTTTTTTGCTCATTCAAAGTATTGATTTGTAAAGCAATTAAAATCCCAATCACAACGAGTATAATTTCTCCGATTGCATACTTAATATACTTTCCAGTTTTGTTTTTCTCCATAAGGTCAAATCTAATTCGTCTAAAAAACTTAATCATATTTCAGGTTTCTATTTTTTCCGCAAGCGACTATCTCAACCAAAGATCTACAAGACTTTTGATTTTGCCAAGCAAAATAAAGTTTCGATAATCTAAAGAATTTTATCATAATTTATTTCCCACAAAAGTGGGAATCTATTGGTTTGTCATAATGAAGCACAACTTAAAGTGTGTATGAAATCGTTTAAATGTTTTATACACGACGTTAGACGAAGTTAGCTTTTTTTGAGCACAAAGTCAATATTTATAAAGCCTCCCATTCTTCTTTTGTAGCTTTAGATTTTTGATACTCCATGACACCATACCATTTACCATTTCGTTTTACCAATAACATTTCAAAATGAATAAAACTATTTGATAATTCATTGCCTTGGCTATCTGTAGATGTATAATGGAATATTCCTGTTTCATGAGCTGTAGTTTCATCACCTATTCTTTGGGAGAATCGGAATTTAACATCGCTTTTAACTTTACCAGATTTTGTGGCAACAAAATCTTTTTCCCAACCTGCCAACGCTGAAGTTATTGAAATTGATCTTTTGTTTTTCCCAGTTGCAAAAATCACTACGGCATCTTCATGATAAGTAGCTTTATAGCCTTTAAAATCTCCTTCACGAACAGTTCTTGATAATTCAATCCAAAATTTATCAAGTTCGATTAATCTAGTCGAATCTTTAATAACTTCTAAGTTGTTATCAGCATTATTTAGCCTGTTTTCGGCTTTTGCTATATCAATACTAGCAATAAAAACAATAATTATAAAGAGCATAATTTTTTTCATAATTTTTTTGATTTTTAATAAGTTAACATACTAATATTATTTCCATCCAATGTTTTATAACACTTCATTAAATCTGCTGTCATACAAGAGTGTATTGGTAGTACATAAATAATATCTCCAACAGCGTAGTTATTTATCTCTTTTTCAGGTACAATCACAACACCATGTTCTTGGGATAATGCTTTTAAGTACGTGTTTGGTATATGGTCATTCCAACCATTACCTTTGTTTTGGGCTAGAATACCAAATATAGTTTTCCCTTGATACTCAATTCTATCTTTTGAAAAATGAATGCCTCCACCATAAATCACTAGTTCATTTCGGTCTTTATGTATCGATACAATTGGACAAGCCATAGCAACGGCAATATCATTATAGGTGCAATCTCCAATTTGTACTTGCATTACATCATAAAACACAAAATTCCCTGGTCGCAATTCGTCAAGACCTTCAAAATTATTGGCAACACTACAACTTGGTGTATCTCCATAAGAGGCAATAATATTTGGGTGTTGTATTTGGTACTTGTTTTTTACCTTAACAATAGCTGCTTTAGCTTTCTCATGAATATCTATTATTTCAGCTTTGCTTCTACATTTATAGGTTTGTCCAGCATGACCAAGAAATCCAATAAAATTTAAGGTTTCTGATGCTTTTGTTGCATCGAGAATAGCATCAATAGTTTCTGTATTGGTTGGCAATAAACCTGTTCTACCATTTCCAATATTGAGTTTAATTAAAAAATTAACCGAATGTTCTAAATGTTGTTTTAAGAACTCTGAAGTAGCTACAGATTCCACAAGTACGTTCAACGTAGTTTTACTTGCTAATTTATTTATAGTGTTAATTTCTAAGATGTTTATAGGAAAGGCCACTGTAATGTCGTTCCATTCATCTGCAAAATATTCAGCCATTTCCAGTGAAGAGACTGTAATTTTTGTAACTCCAACGTCTTTAAACCATCTACCAATTTCTAAGGATTGATGAGTTTTAAAATGAGGTCGTAATACTACATTGTGATTTTTGGCTTTATTTGCCATAAATGCAATATTAACTTTGCATTTGGCTTCGTCTAAGATTAGAGTTGGTTTTGTAATATTCATAAAAACTTATGTTTTCTTATATAAAGCTATCAAACCAAAAATAGGTCCAATAGCTAATAGCATAAATATATAACTTGGATTCCAAATAGTGACCAAATAATTTATTAATTGAATACTAATAATTGTAATAGAAAAACCGATGCAATTGACAATCGTTAGTGCAGTGCCTTTAAATTTTGGAATGGCTTTATGAGCCACTAATGTTGAAAATAAAGGCGAGTCTGCAATGACTACAATTCCCCAAAACAATAAAAAACTTAAAAATAAATATTGAGAATTGGATTGAAATACCAAAGGTGAAATTAAACAACACAAGCATGAAAGCAATAAGGCAGAAAAAGCAACTGGTTTGGTTTTAAATCTTAAAGATAGATAACCACTAAGTACACAAGCCAAACCTCCAATTGCAATAATAAAAAATGACCACAAAGGAACTTTAAAACTTGAAGTTGGATTATTCGAAATAAATGTAGTTAACATTAAAGGCACAAAAGCCCAAAAGGCATACAATTCCCACATGTGCCCAAAATACCCAAAAGCTGCTGCTCTAAACTTTTTATCCTTAAAGCTTTGAGACCAGGCTCCAAGCTGTAACTTTTGGCTTGCTTTTCGGTAAGGTCCATCAGGAACAAAAAGAAGCATTAAAATACCACCAACTAATGCAATTGCTGAAATAAATACCAGAATATATTGCCACTTAAAATCACTATCAAAAACTTTTAAAAAATGAGGAAACGAAGTGCCTACAACTAGAGCTCCTACCAAATACCCTAAAGATAAACCCAATCCTTTATCATAATAATCTGCAGCTATTTTCATACCAACAGGATAAATACCAGCAAGAAAAAAACCTGTACAAAACCTTATGGCTACCAAAGAATATAAGGTTTGATTGTCGAAAATCGTTGCTAAATTGAATAGGCTTCCAATTAGCGCGCAAACAAAAAATACTTTGGAAGGCGAAAATCGGTCAGCAATGGTAAGGAGAGCAAAAATTAAAGTGCCTAAAATAAATCCGAATTGTACAGCTGAAGTTAAATGCCCAACAGCAGAAACCTCTAAATTAAAAGCTATTACAAGGTCATTCATAATGCCATTACCTGCAAACCAAAGTGATGTACAACAAAACTGTGAAATAACAATGATGGGAAGAACTAACTTGGATTGTTTCATCATAGCTAATTTAAGAGAATAGTTATGTTGATGCAATTTAATCTGTTATTTTTGTGCGTATGGGCAATGAGCTTGAAAAATATATTCCAGAAGCAGCAGTTGAAAGAGTTTCAGAACTTTTATCGCATGATAATTTGGTGGTTAAAGTTAAAAATGAACGAAAAACTAGACATGGAGATTATAAACGTTTGGCAAATGGAAAGCATCAAATTACTGTAAATTCAAATTTGAATTCCTATCGATTTTTAATGACATTAATTCACGAGATTGCTCATTTTGAAGTTTACAAAGCGTATGGTCGCTTTATAAAACCGCATGGAATAGAGTGGAAACATACATTCCAACGCTTGATGCTCCCTTTTTTAAACCCTGAAGTTTTTCCAGATGGATTGTTACCTTTAATGGCTAAGCACTTTAAAAACCCGAAAGCATCTAGTGATACAGATTCAAATTTAGCACTAGCATTAAAACAATTTGATGAGGAAAATGACAAGTTTTTTGTCTTTGAAGTACCAATTGGTAAAAGATTCAAGTTATATAACGGTAAAATATTTTTAAAAGGGTCAAAACGAAGAAAACGATTTGAATGTGTTGAGGTAAAATCAGGAAAATTGTATCTTTTCAATCCGAATGCTGAGGTTGAATTACTAAATTAGCAAAATGAACAAAAACTATTACGCCATTTTAATGGCTGGAGGTGTAGGCTCAAGATTTTGGCCAGTAAGTACACAAGATTTTCCTAAACAATTCCATGACATGTTAGGGACAGGAGAGACACTTATTCAAAAAACTTTCAGTCGTTTAAGTCAAATTATTCCAAAAGAAAATATTTTCATTTTAACTAATGAGCGCTATAATGATTTGGTGTTTAAACAACTTCCAGAAGTTACAAAGCGTCAAGTGGTTTTAGAACCAGCGATGCGTAATACAGCTCCTTGCATTTTGTATGCTGCTTTAAAAATTCAAAAAGAAAATCCAAATGCTGTGATGATTGTGGCACCAAGCGACCATTGGATTGAAAATGAAGATGCTTTTACTCAAAATGTGCAGCAAGCCTTTGAGTTTTGTTCGCGAAAGAATGTTTTAATGACCTTAGGCATTACACCAACATTTCCAAATACAGGTTATGGTTATATAGAGTATGATAAAACATCTAATCAAGATATCAAGGTTGTAAACCAATTTAGGGAAAAACCTGATTATGAAACTGCAAAAGAGTTTATAGCTAAAGGGAATTTTCTGTGGAATGCTGGTATTTTTATGTGGAGTGTGAGCAGTGTTATTTCAGCTTTTAAAAACAATCAACCAGAATTATATATTTTATTTGAACAAGGAATTGATGTGTATAATACTGACTTTGAGGATGATTTTGTAAGGGACAATTATGGTAAATCTGAGAATATTTCAGTGGATTATGCCATCATGGAAAAAAGTGACAATGTTTATGTGTTACCAGCAACTTTTGATTGGAACGACCTTGGAACTTGGGGAAGTTTATATGATAAACTGGAAAAAGATGGTCATAACAATGCTATTTTAAATGCAATGAGTTTAGCTGAAAATGCTGAAGGAAATATTATTAGAACCAAAAAAGATAAATTGGTGGTTGTAGATGGTTTAAATAATTATATTATTGTTGATGAAGGGAATACATTGCTAATTTATCCTAAAAGCAAAGAGCAAGACATTAAAAAGATATTGCAGAGGTTTAAAACAAAATACGGAGAAAATTATGGATAGTCAAGAAAATAAGTTCAACTTCTCTGAAGAGGAAGAGAAAAAGGCTCAAGAAAAAATTGTTGAAAAATCAAAAGAAGCTGTCGTAAAAGATGCTAGAGGTTTAGTGAGTAGTTCTAAAACTTTCCTTTCTGGAATATTCGGATTTAAACAAGACACAGATCGTGATGAAACAATTAAAGCAATAGAAGCAGATATACCTTTTAAAGGTGCAACAGCTTGGATTTTAATTTGCTCCATTTTTGTGGCTTCAATAGGATTAAATTATAATTCAACAGCAGTTGTTATTGGAGCCATGTTAATTTCTCCATTAATGGGTCCAATTTTAGGTATTGGAATGTCAATTGCTCGTAATGATATTGATACACTTCGAAAATCACTTATCAATTTTGCGGTTATGGTTGTTTTAAGTGTATTAACAGCGTATTTGTTTTTTGAATTTTTTCCATTGCGTCAAGATTCTTCAGAACTTTTAGGGAGAACACGTCCAGATATTCGTGATGTTTTAATTGCTTTTTTTGGTGGTTTAGCATTAATAATAGCGAGAACCAAAAAAGGAACCATAGCTTCAGTTATTTTTGGTGTTGCAATTGCAACTGCATTAATGCCGCCTTTGTGTACTGTTGGTTACGGATTGGCAAAAGGGTCTGAAGCTGGAGTAACAGAAGGTTCTACAGGTTTCACCTATGCCTTGGGAGCCATGTATTTGTTTACGATTAATACCATTTTTATTGCATTAGCGACATTTATAGTATTGAAGTTATTGCGATTTCCAATGGAAACCTATGCTAATTCAAAGAAGCGAAGATTCATAGCTCGTCTAGCAGGTTTGTTGGCTATTGTTGTTATGATTCCTGCGACTTGGACATTTATTAAAGTATTAAGAGAAAGTGGTTATCAGCAAGATTACAAAGCATTTATTGAAAAAAATATTACAAAAAACGATGAGTTGTGGTTAAGGACTTCTTCTATCGATATGAAAGAAAAAACCATTAAACTGTCTTTCTTTGGTGAACTTGATGATGCTATTAAAACAGCCTTGGAAAATGAATTGAGAGATAAGTCGAGTTATCCAAACATATCTGACTTTACTCCAAGTTTTGGTGGAGGAACTACAAAACGAAGTTATGAAATTGTGTTAGGTCAATTAGATAATGCTTATGAAAGACTTGAAGAAAAAGATAGTGTTATTTCAGTCCTTAATTCGCAAATTGATACACTTAAAGTAAGGCTCGAAAGAATAACGAATAGCTTAGATTCTAATGATTTTGTGTTGTTGGCTAAAGACGCTAAGATTAAGTTTTCAGATCTTCAGTATTTTGGGTATGCCAAAATGTTAGAATCTTCAGATTTTATGAAGGCTGACACTGTTGCTGTAGCAAGTGTTAAGTGGAAAACCACTCTTACTGATAGTATTATGACTGTAAGGGAACAAGAGTTAAACGATTGGTTAAAAAATGAGTTGAAACTTAAAAATATTGTAATAAAAAGGGACTAACTAGGCGTTTTCATCCAAGTACATTTTACGCACTTTTTTAAACAAGTTTGAAGAGTAAACAAAATCAGTTACTACTTCGTTCTCTGTTTTAAAAATTGTATCTTTTGATCCTTCCCAAGCTTTATGCCCATCTTTTAAAAACACAATTTTTTCACCAATTTCCATTACAGAATTCATATCATGTGAATTAATAACAGTCACCATTTGGTATTCGTCGGTAATTTCTTGAATTAAGTTATCAATAACTATTGCTGTTTTCGGATCTAATCCAGAATTCGGTTCATCACAAAATAAATATTTTGGATTATTAACAATAGCACGAGCGATAGCAACACGTTTTTGCATTCCTCCAGAAGCTTCACTTGGCATTTTGTTGTGAGCATCATGTAAGTTTACACGCTTTAAAACAACATCTGCACGATCTTCCATTTCACTTTTACTCATCTTTGTAAACATACGTAAAGGGAACATCACGTTTTCTGCAATCGTCATAGAATCAAATAATGCACTACCTTGAAAAACCATTCCAATTTGAGCACGAACGTCTCTTTTTTCATCTTCAGATAATTGCGAAAAAATCTTTCCGTCATAAGAAATAGTTCCAGATTCATAGTCAAATAAACCTAAAAGACATTTTAAGAATACCGTTTTTCCAGAACCACTTTGGCCAATGATTAAGTTGGTTTTTCCTTTCTCAAAAACTGTGCTAATACCTTTCAAAATATGAGCATCTCCAAATGACTTATGTAAATCTTCAACAATTATCATTATCCTAAAAGCATATCAGTTAATATATAATTCAATAGAATGATTACTACAGCAGTCCAAACAAACGAGGTCGTACTTGCTTTACCAACTTCTAAAGCTCCACCTTTCATATAATAACCATGAAACGATGGTATAGTAGCTAAAACAAAAGCAAAAATAAATGTCTTAATAAATGAATAAAACATATGAAAGGAATCAAAATCTGTTTGCAAACCTAAAATATAATCGTCTAAAGTGGTATATCCTCCAAAAACACAAGCAGCCATACCACCTAAAATTCCTAAGAACATACCAATGGCAATAGCAAATGGATAAAGCATCAAGGCAACAGTTTTTGGAAACACTAAATAGTTCAAGCTATTAATTCCCATAACCTCTAAGGCATCAATTTGTTCGGTAACTCTCATAGTTCCTATACTTGAAGTAATAAAGGAACCAACCTTTCCAGCCATGATTATTGATGTAAAAGTTGGAGCAAATTCCAATATAATAGATTGACGAGTAGCAAAACCTACAAGGTATTTAGGTATGAGTGGATTGCTAATGTTCAGTGCTGTTTGAATGGTGATTACGCCTCCAACAAAAAACGAAATGAAAGCAACAATACCTAAAGAGCCTATAATTAAATCATCAATATCTTTTAATATAAGATGTTTCATCACAGACCATTTGGTTGGTTTGCGAAACATTTCTTTAATCATCAAGAAATATAATCCAATATTATGAAGGTATGTCATGTTAATTTTAGTTACTGCTAAAGTAAAAAAATATAACGTTTACCATATAATTTATTGTAAAAGAATGATAGAAGTGTTTTTGAACTTGAAATCATAAATGTTTTATAAAAAAATGAAGGATTATTTAATGGTAATTTAAGAACAAGACTTAGTAAAATTCTTATTTTTGAAAATCACTTTCATATAAACATAAGCATGAAGTATTTATATAGTTTTTTAGCACTTATTCTATTTACTAACGTTTCATTAGGTCAGAATAATTCTGATAATCCAAAACTCGTTGTTGGTATTATTGTAGACCAAATGCGATATGATTATTTAACAAGGTTTGAAAATCGATTTGGTGAGGGAGGCTTTAAAAGAATGATGAATGATGGTTTTAATTGTAAAAACAATCATTTTAATTATGTACCAACGTACACAGGACCTGGTCATGCTTCGGTTTACACAGGAACAACACCAAAATATCATGGCGTAATTTCAAATTATTGGTATGATAAAGTTGAAAAGAAATCTGTGTATTGTGCTGGAGATGATTCAGTGACTTCTGTAGGAGCAGAAGGCTCAGCTGGGCAAATGTCGCCTCACAGAATGAAAACAACAAGTTTTGCAGATGAAAACAGACTCTTCACTCAAATGAAAGGAAAAACTATTGGTATTTCAATCAAAGATAGAGGAGCAATCCTACCAGCAGGACATACAGCAAATGCAGCTTATTGGTTTAATGGAAAACTTTCAGGTGATTTTATTACTAGTACGTTTTACATGACTGAATTACCAAAATGGGTACAAGAGTTTAATGAAGGTGATTCTGTATCAAAATACATGAAAGAGTGGAATACGTTGTATTCAATTAATACTTATGTAGAAAGTGGAGATGACGAAAACCAGTTTGAAGGAGGTTTTAAAGGTAAAGAAACTGCAACGTTTCCTTACGATTTAAAAAAACTCAGTGTTGAAAATGGAGGTTTCGATATTTTAAGATCTACGCCTTATGGTAATAATATTGTCACTGATTTTGCAATTGCTTCATTGGCTGGTGAAGATTTAGGAAAAGATAATATTACTGATGTTTTGGCTGTAAGTTATTCAAGTACAGATTATATTGGTCATAATTTTGGCGTTAACTCCAAAGAAGTGCAAGATGCTTATTTAAGATTAGATCAAGATTTAGAGCGATTGTTTAATGCTTTGGATGCTAAAGTTGGAAAAGGCGAATACACAGTTTTTTTAACAGCAGATCATGGAGCTGTTCATGTGCCATCTTATTTGCAAAGCGTTAAAATTCCAGCTTCTTATGTTAATTCGAATCAGGAAAAGCAAGCGTTCAATAATTTCATGTTTAATACATTTAAGTCTACCGAATTAATTGAAAATGTCAGTAATAATCAGATATTCCTAAATCATGAAAAGCTTAAAGAATTGAATCTTGATTTAACTAATGTGCAAAATGCAATGGTTAATGAATTAATTAAGTATAAATCTGTAGATAAGGCTTATGCTTCATATGTATTTATATCGTCAAGCTTTACTAATGGAATCGAAGAATTAATACAAAACGGATTTAACCAAAAACGATCTGGCGACATCATTTATGTTAACGAACCAGCAACTATTTCGTATAGTAAAACAGGTTCAACTCATGGTTCAGGGCTTAACTATGATACACATGTGCCACTTTTGTTTTTTGGAAAGGGAATTAACAAAGGGAGTACATACCATAAAACGAGAATTGTTGATATTGCTCCTACAATATCTGCTTTATTAGGAATTAGTTTCCCAAACGGAAATACTGGAATGCCAATTGAAATGGTGCTAAAAAACTAAGCGTTAAGAGAAGAGTTTATAGAGCCAATGTAATTTAAAAGCTCATCTTTACCTATGTCTTTAGACGAAGAAGTGATAAAATATTGAGGCACTTCTTCCCAAGTTTCTAACAGGATATTTTTATAATCTTCAACGTGATTTTCAATGGCCTTTGGCTTTAATTTATCAGCTTTAGTGAATATGATTGAAAACGGAATTTCATGCTCTCCAAGCCATTCCATGAAGTTTAAATCAATTTTTTGAGGCTCATGTCTAATATCTACCAACACAAAAGCTGAAACAAGTTGCCTTCTATTTTTAAAATACTCCGTTATAAATTTTTGAAACGTTTTTTTTGAAGATTTTGATACTCTCGCATAACCATAACCAGGCAAATCAACTAAATACCAATTACTATTTATTATAAAATGATTGATTAGTTGAGTTTTTCCAGGGCGTCCAGAAGTTTTTGCTAAATTCTTCCTATTGGTAAGCATATTAATCAATGACGATTTGCCAACATTACTTCTTCCAATAAACGCATATTCAGGAATATGATTATTCGGACACTTGGCAACATCTTGGTTGCTCACAACAAATTCTGCTGATTTTATTTGCATGGTAGAGTTAAAATTAAAAATCTCTATCTAAAAGCCATTTATGTAGTAAAGAGTTAAACTCTTTTGGGTGTTCCATCATCGCTGCATGACCACATTTGTCAATCCAAAACAAATCAGAATCAGGCAATAATTCATGAAATTCTTCGGCAACATTTGGAGGAGTAACATTGTCATTTTTTCCCCAAATAACACAAGTTGGAGTGTGCATTTTTGGTAAGTCTTTTGCCATGTTGTGGCGAATTGCGCTTTTAGCAATAGCCAATGTTTTTATTAACTTGTTTCTATCGTTTACAGTAGCATAAACTTCATCAACAATTTCTTTTGTGGCAACCGCAGGATCATAAAAAACATCTTGAGCTTTTTTCTTGATTACTTCATAGTCGCTACGCTTTGTATAACCACTTCCCATCGCACTTTCATAAAGTCCAGAACTTCCAGTTATAACTAAAGCCTTAACTTTTTCTGGGTACATTTTTGTGTGGTACAATCCAATATGACCTCCAAGTGAGTTGCCAAGTAAAATAACCTCATCATAACCCTTAAATTCAATAAAATTATGCAAGTATTTTGCAAAACTTTTTACGTTGGTTTTTAGTAAAGACATGGAATAGATTGGCAGTTCTGGTATGACAACTTTATAGCCATTTTCGCTAAAAAAATCAGTAACAGCATCAAAATTGCTTAATCCTCCCATAAGCCCATGGAGGATAATAATTGGAGTGCCTTCTCCAACTTCAATATAACTATAATCGCCTTCTTTTATTAATCTGTGCGCCATTGATGGTTGTCAATTCTCTTCATTGGCAAATCTACATAAATTTCTTCAACATAAATAATAGCTATTAACAAAAATACCTAAGAGTTGTTAATTAAAAACTCCACTTTATAAATGCTTGATTTTCAACAATAAGAAAAATACATAGGTGATTTTAAACGATATAATTCGCTTTTCGTAGAATTTTATCAACAAAGTGGAAAATAGTGGTAAAATGTGGTAAAATTTTTATTAGATTTGAAACTTATATATCAAAACCAAGATAATCTTGAACTCATTAATAGGAACTTACGAATGTAAAGCTGATGCTAAAGGAAGGATGATGCTTCCTGCTGCACTGAAGAAGCAGTTGTCTCCTGTGATGCAAAAAGGTTTTGTTTTAAAGCGTGCAGTTTTTCAGCCTTGTTTAGAGTTGTATCCAATGAGCGAATGGGAAAGCTTAATGCAAAAAGTAAATAAGCTAAATCGTTTTAAAAAGAAGAATAATGATTTTATCAGACGCTTTACTGCTGGTGTAAAAGTTGTTGAGTTGGATGCTTCTGGCAGATTGTTAATACCAAAAGATTTAGTTGCATTCGCAGGAATATCTAAAGAATTGGTAGTGTCATCGGCTGTAAACATTGTTGAAATTTGGGATAAGGACAATTATGAAAAAGCTATTGACGATGCAACATTAGATTTTGCAGATTTAGCTGAGGAAGTAATGGGACAAGAAGATGACGATGCAGCAATATCATAATCCAGTTTTATTAAAAGAAACTGTAGATGGTTTAAATATTATTGAAAATGGTACTTATGTGGATGTCACCTTTGGAGGTGGAGGACATAGTAAGGAAATTTTGAAAAGACTTGGTAAGGATGGACGATTAATAGCATTTGATCAAGATCAAGACGCTCTTTTAAATAGAATTGATGATAGCAGATTTACGCTAATTAATGAAAATTTCAGGTACGTTAAACGTTTCCTGAAATTTCATGGCGTAATGTCAATTGACGGTATTCTTGCTGATTTTGGTGTGTCTTCACACCAATTTGATATTCCAGATAGAGGTTTTTCAACTCGGTTTGAAGCAAACCTCGATATGAGAATGAATCAGCAAGAAAAACTGTCGGCGTTTCATGTTGTAAACGAATACACCGAAGAGCAATTAAGGCAAGTATTCTGGCAATATGGAGAATTAAGGAATGCTCCTGTATTGGCAAGAACAATTGTTTCAGAGAGAAAAGAAAATGAAATCATCACTTCAGAGCAATTAAAAAGTGTTTTAAAAAAATATTTACCACAGCGAAAGGAGAACAAGATTTTGGCCCAAATCTACCAAGCTATAAGAATAGAAGTAAATCAGGAAATAGAGGTTTTAAAAGAATTTCTATTACAAACACCTGAAATACTTAAAAAAGGAGGTCGATTAAGTTTCATATCCTATCACTCACTCGAGGATAGATTGGTAAAACGATTTATTAGAAATGGAATGTTTGAAGGCGAGCCCGAAAAAGATGTATTCGGCAATGTAAGTGTTCCATTAAAAAAAATTGGGAAACTAATTGTACCAAGTCAGGAGGAAATTCAGTTAAATAATAGAGCACGCAGTGCAAAACTGAGAATAGCCGAAAAATTATAACTAGTGAAAAAAAATATTTATAGCGCATTAAGAGGAACATTTTTAATCAGTGATGATTCATTTAAGAATTGGAGGCTGATACTGTTTTTGTCTGCCCTGGCTGTAATTATGATAGCAAGTTCACATAGCGCTGATAAAAAAGTATATGAAATTGCAGCACTAAAAGAAGAGGTGAAAGAATTAAGGTCAGAATTTGTTGATGGACGCAGACGGTTAATGCGTTTAAAAATGGAATCGTCAGTTGTAAGAAAACTGACAGAAAGAGGATTGGCTCCATCAGATGTGCCACCAAAAAAAATAAAAGTTAAATCTCAAAATTAAAGTTCAATCTTGGCAGTAAGCGAGAAGAACATATTAAATCGATTGTATTTTATAGCAGGATGTATGTTCGTCTTCGCAATACTAGTTGTTGTGAAATTGGTAAACATTCAGTTTGTTCATGGTAAACAATACAAGGATTTAGCCGAAAAAAGAACAATACAGAACGTTATTATTCCTGCAAATAGAGGTAATGTGTATTCGGCTGACGGAAGTTTGCTGGCTACCTCTGTTCCTAATTACGATATAAGATTTGATGCGCTAACACCTACTTCAAAGAATTTTGAAAAATATTTAAAACCGCTCTGTGATTCTTTGGCGAAATTTCATGGTAGAACGTCGAATCACTACGAAAAAGAACTACGTAAGGCTAGGGCTAACAAAAATAGATACTATTTATTGGCAAGAAACCTTGGGTATTCAAACTACTTGAGAATGCGCAATTTTCCACTTCTTAATATGGGAGCGTTCAAAGGAGGTTTAATAGTTGAGCAAAAAACAAAGCGCGAGCGTCCAATGGGCGGAATTGCTCAGCGCTCTATTGGTTATGAGCGATTTGACGAAGATGGCAATGTAACGAGAGCTGGAATCGATGGTGCCTTTGGTGAAGATTATTTGCGTGGTAAAAACGGAAGACGATTAAAGCAAAAAATTGGCAAAGGACAGTGGAAGCCAATTAGCGATGCTAATGAGGTTGAACCGAAAAATGGTTATGATGTTTACACGACAATTGATGTAAATATTCAAGATATAGCACATCATGCATTATTAGAGCAATTGGAAAAATTTAGTGCAGACCATGGTAGTGTGGTTGTTATGGAAACCAAAACAGGTGAAATAAAAGCTATATCAAACTTGGCTAGAACCGAAAAAGGAACCTATTATGAAAAGTTGAATTATGCTGTAGGCGAAAGTCACGAACCTGGCTCTACATTTAAGCTTATGGCTATGGTTGCTGCTTTGGACGATAAAGTGATTGATACAAGTGATGTAGTTGATACAGAAAATGGCGTATTGACTTTTTATGGCAGAAATGTTCGGGATTCTAAAAGAGGAGGTTACGGAAAAATATCAGCTTCTAAAGCATTTGAGGTATCGTCAAATACTGGTTTGGTAAAGCTTATAACTGATAATTATAGTGCGAAACCATCAAAATTTGTAGATAAACTCTATAAAATGGGCTTGAACAAACAATTGGATTTGCCAATTATCGGAGAAGGAAAACCATTGATAACGCATCCTTCTGACAAAAAGAATTGGGATGGGTTAGACTTGCCTTGGATGGCATTTGGTTATGGCGTTGAGTTAACACCATTACAAACACTAACGTTTTACAATGCGATAGCAAATGATGGCGAAATGGTAAAACCTCGATTTTTGCGAGAAGTTAAAGAGTTTGATAAAACTATTGTTCCTTTTGAAAAAGAAGTTCTAAATAAGGCAATTTGTTCAAAGGAAACTGCAAAAAAGGTTCAGCAAATGATGAAGAATGTGGTTGAGAAAAAACACGGAACTGCACATAATATTTATTCCCCTAATTTTTCAATGGCTGGAAAAACTGGTACTTGTCAAACAGAATATTGGTTAGAACCAGGACTTTATATTTCGTCCTTCGCAGGATATTTTCCAGCTGAAAACCCAAAGTATTCTTGTATTGTTGTTATTCATAAGCCTGACAAAAAAGTTGGTTATTATGGTAATGTAGTTGCAGCTCCAGTGTTTAAGAAGATAGCTCAAAAAATCTATACTGATACACCAATTGTTGATGAGGTTAATGATTTGGAGGACCAACATCTAGCTATTAAAACCAATTATGAAAACTACTTTGAAACTGCTCAAAAATATAAAACCATCATGCCAGATTTAAGTGGTATGCCAGCAATGGATGCTATTACGCTTTTGGAAAATATGGGAATGAGGGTAAAAGTTGTTGGTAATGGAAAAGTTAGAAAACAGTCAATAGCAAAAGGAGTTAAGTTAAAATCTAAACAAACAATTGTATTAGAATTATCATGATAGCGCTAAAAAACATATTGTACAAAGTAACACTTGAAGCCGTTGTTGGTGATACAAGTGTAGTTATTAGTGCAATACAGTTTGATTCTCGTAAAATAGAATCAAACAATGTTTTTGTTGCTATTAGAGGCTTGGAAGTTGATGGCCATGATTATATTGATGTAGCCATTAAAAAAGGTGCTTCTGCTGTTATTGTTGAACAACTTCCTGAAAAGTTTGAAAGCGGAATTACTTATGTACAAGTTCATGACTCAAACAGTGCTTTGGCAATCATGTCATCAAACTACTATGATTCACCTTCTGAAAATTTAAAACTGGTTGGTATTACTGGAACCAATGGTAAAACTACAATAGCATCATTGCTATATACTTTGTTTAAAAAAGCAGGTTATAAAGTTGGATTGCTGTCAACAGTTAAAATATTAGTGAATGAAACAGAGTATAAAGCAACGCATACAACACCAGATTCATTAACTATAAATAAATACCTGAATGAGATGAATCAAGAAGGAGTTGAGTTCTGTTTTATGGAAGTTAGCTCACATGGTATTCATCAAAAACGCACAGAAGGATTACATTTTGCTGGTGGAATTTTCACCAATTTATCACATGACCATTTGGATTATCATGATACCTTTTCTGAATATCGTGATGTTAAAAAACAGTTCTTTGATAATCTACCTCGAACGGCATTTTCATTGGTTAATGTTGATGATAAAAATGGCCTTTTCATGTTGCAAAACACTGCATCTAAAAAGTACACTTATGCGTTAAAGACCTATGCAAATTATAGAGCGCAGATTCTTGAAAACCAACTTAATGGTTTGCTTCTTAAAATAAATGATAATGAGGTTTGGTCTAAGCTCATTGGAAATTTTAATGCCTATAACGTTTTGGCTATTTATGGAGCTGCTGATTTGTTAGGACTTGAAAGCGTTGAGGTACTTAGGCTTTTAAGTGAATTGGAAAGTGTAAATGGTAGATTTCAATACCTCATTTCAAATGATATTACAGCTATTGTGGATTATGCTCATACTCCAGATGCTCTAAAAAATGTATTGGAAACCATTAATACGATTAGAACTAAAAATGAGGATTTAATCACTGTTGTTGGTTGCGGAGGAGATAGAGATAAAACTAAACGCCCCAAAATGGCAAACATAGCTTCAGCATTAAGTACCAAAGTTATTTTTACAAGTGATAACCCACGTTCAGAATCACCTGAGGTAATCATTGAAGAAATGGAAGCTGGTGTTGAGCCTCAAAATTTCAAAAAGACCTTATCAATAGTAGACAGAAAGCAGGCGATTAAAACAGCTTGCCAATTGGCGCAACCAAAAGACATCATTTTAATTGCTGGAAAAGGTCATGAAACATATCAAGAAATAAATGGTAAGCGCATCGATTTTGATGACTATAAAATAATAGAAGAATTTTTAAAACAATTACAGAAATAGCATGCTCTACTATTTATTCGAATATTTAGAAAAACAGTATCAATTTCCAGGAGCCTCCTTGTTTGGGTTTATCACCTTCAGGGCTGCTGTAGCTATTATTTTATCATTGCTTATTTCTACCATTTATGGTAAGCGTATTATTCGGTTTTTACAGAAAAAACAAGTTGGTGAAACCATTAGAGATTTAGGTCTTGAAGGTCAAGCTCAAAAAGCTGGAACACCTACAATGGGTGGAATCATAATAATTCTTGCAACATTAATTCCAGTATTGTTATTAGCTAAACTTGATAATATTTATGTCATTTTACTTCTTATAACTACAGTATGGATGGGAATCATTGGGTTTATTGATGACTATATTAAAAAATTCAAAAACGATAAAGAAGGATTAAAGGGTAGGTTTAAAATTCTAGGTCAAGTTGGATTGGGAATTATTGTTGGAGCGACTCTCTATTTTAGTGATGATGTTACCATCAAGGAAAAACTTCCAATAGCTCAGCAACAAGAACTTCTTGCTGAAAACCCAAACATTGCACAAGCAAAACTTTTTGAAGAAGAGATTAAATCAACAAAAACTACTATACCATTTGTGAAAGGTAATGAATTTGATTACTCAAGCTTAATCACTTGGATTAGTCCAAAATTAGAATCTTACTCTTGGATAATCTTCATACTTGCAGCAATTTTCATTATTACAGCTGTATCCAATGGAGCTAATTTAACTGATGGTATTGATGGTTTGGCGGCAGGAACGTCGGCAATTATTGTACTCACGTTGGGAATATTCGCATGGGTTTCAGGTAATATTATCTTTTCAGATTACCTAAATATCATGTATATACCTCGTGTTGAAGAAATCACAATTTATATAGCTGCTTTTGTTGGAGCACTAATTGGGTTCCTGTGGTACAACACCTATCCAGCACAAGTGTTTATGGGAGATACAGGGAGTTTAACTATTGGAGGAATCATTGCAGTTATTGCTATAGCAGTTCGGAAAGAATGGTTAATTCCTTTACTGTGTGGAATCTTTTTAGCAGAAAATTTATCAGTGGTCATGCAAGTGAGCTACTTTAAATATACAAGAAAAAAATATGGTGAAGGACGACGGATTTTTAAGATGTCTCCATTGCATCATCATTTTCAAAAATCAGGATATCATGAAAGCAAAATTGTTACACGATTTTGGATTATTGGAATTTTGTTAGCCATTCTTTCAATAGTGACGTTGAAAATTCGCTAATGAAAAGGCTAGTAATATTAGGAGCAGGAGAGAGTGGTGTTGGAACAGCACTTTTAGGGAAGAAGCAAGGTTATGAGGTATTTGTTTCTGATAAAGGAAAAATTAAAGAAGAGTACAAAAAAGTTCTTATACATAATGAGATTGAATGGGAAGAAGGTGAGCATACAAATGCTAAAATTCTTAATGCTGATGTAGTAATGAAAAGTCCAGGAATTCCTGATAAAGTTGATATAGTAAAACAGCTTTTTATCAAGGATGTTCCAGTTATTTCTGAAATTGAATTTGCTGCAAAATTTACAACTGCAAATATCATCGGAATTACTGGAAGTAATGGAAAAACGACCACAACCATGCTAATAAATCATATTTTAAAAGAAGCTGGTTTAAGCGTTGGAATAGCTGGGAATATTGGTGACAGTTTTGCTAAGCAAGTAGCAGAAACTAATGTAGAACATTACGTTTTGGAGATAAGTAGTTTTCAGCTTGATGGTATTGAAAGTTTCAAGCCAAACATAGCAATCATAACAAATATATCGCCTGACCATTTAGATAGATATGATTATAAGTTTGAAAATTATATAGCTTCAAAATTCAGAATTGCAATGAATCAAACAAAAGACGATTACTTGATTTATGATGATGATGATGATGTAATCACATCCTATTTAAAAGAAAATCCAATTCAATCCACATTATTACCATTTTCTCTAACAAAGAAATTGGAGCAAGGAGCTTATTTAGAAAAGCAGAACATAAAAATTAAAATTTATAATAGCCAATTAATTATGCCAACAGCAAATTTAGCACTAGAGGGAAAACACAATATTAAAAATGCCATGGCAGCATCAACTGTCGCGCAATTGTTGAATATTAGGAAGCACACAATTAGGGAAAGCCTTGAAAATTTTCAAGGAGCAGAACATCGTTTAGAACAAGTTTTACGTATTAATAAAGTACAATACATAAACGATTCAAAAGCAACTAATGTAAACGCAACATATTTTGCTTTAGAGAGTATGGATGCACCAACTGTATGGATAGTTGGAGGAGAGGACAAAGGGAATAATTATCAAGAATTATTTCCATTTGTAAATAAAAATGTCAAAGCAATTATTTGTCTTGGAGTTGACAACAAAAAGTTATTCGAAAACTTTGGGAATATGGTAGACATTATTGTTGAAACTCAGTTTATGAGCGAAGCAGTAAAAATTGCCTACAAAATTGCTGAAGCTGGTGATAATGTATTACTGTCTCCAGCATGTGCAAGTTTTGATTTATTCGAAAACTACGAAGACAGAGGAAGACAATTTAAAGAAGCAGTAAGAAAACTATAAATTTTAATGCAGACACTTTTCAGTAACATAAAAGGAGATCGACTAATTTGGGCTATTGCTGCTCTATTGGCTATATTTTCTTTTTTACCTGTTTATAGTGCTGCAAGTAACTTGGCATATATAAGTGGAGATGGCGATACATTTAATTATTTTGTTAAGCATTTTCTTCACCTGTTTCTAGGATTTGCGATTATTTATGGTGTTCATAAAATACCTTATAGATATTTTAGAGGCTTATCAATGATAATGATTCCTGTGGTTTTAGTGTTGTTAGTAGTAACAATGTTTCAACCTGATGCTACAGAAACAGCTACAAACGCTAGACGTTGGATTCGTGTTCCGTTAGTTGGATTTACATTTCAACCATCAACATTAGCTTCAGTTGTTTTGATGGTATATGTGGCGCGATATTTATCAAAAATAAAAGATAAACAAATCACATTTAAGGAGAGCTTACTTCCACTTTGGATTCCAGTATTTTTTGTTCTGGTGTTAATTCTTCCCGCGAATTTTTCAACAACAGCAATTATTTTTACTATGGTTGTTGTATTGACATTTTTAGGTGGATACCCTTTACGTTATCTCGCAATCATCATTGGTTCAGGGTTAGTAGTCCTAACACTTTTTGTACTTACTGCAAAAGCATTTCCAGAGGCAATGCCTAATCGAGTAGATACTTGGATGAGTAGGATTGAAAACTTCTCAAATGGAGAAGATACTGAAGCAGATTATCAAATTGAGAAGGCAAAGATAGCCATAGCTTCAGGAGGAATACAAGGAGTTGGTCCAGGAAAAAGTATTCAGAAGAATTTTTTGCCTCAGTCTTCATCAGATTTCATTTTTGCAATTATTGTTGAAGAGTATGGATTGGCAGGAGGTTTGTTTTTACTGTTGTTGTATCTGTGGTTATTATTCAGAATTGTTATCGTCTCACAAAAAGCCGATACTGTATTTGGAAAGTTACTAGTAATAGGAGTAGGATTGCCTATTGTTTTTCAGGCACTGATTAACATGGCTGTGGCTGTAGAATTATTTCCAGTAACTGGGCAGACATTACCATTAATCAGTAGTGGTGGAACATCAATATGGATGACCTGTTTAGCAATTGGCATCATATTAAGTGTAAGCGCAAAGCGTGAAGAAATAAAATCACAAGAGGAATATGAAGATAATCCACTTGAAATATTAAGCGAAACAATTTAAGAATTGAAGGAAACAAAACAATATAGAATCATTTTATCAGGAGGTGGAACAGGAGGCCATATTTATCCTGCTATTTCTATTGCTAATGAATTGAAATTACGTTTCCCTAATTCTGAGTTTTTGTTTGTTGGTGCAAAGGACAAAATGGAAATGGAAAAAGTACCTCAAGCTGGTTATGATATTGAAGGGCTTTGGATTTCTGGAATCCAACGAAAACTAACACTTAAAAATTTATCATTTCCATTTAAGTTAATAGTTAGTTTGCTAAGGTCTCGTAAAATATTAAAACAATTTAAACCAGATGTAGCAATTGGTACAGGAGGTTTTGCTAGTGGTCCATTATTGAAAATGGCTACCTCAAAAGGGATACCAAGTCTCATTCAAGAGCAGAATTCTTATCCAGGAATCACCAATAAACTCTTAGCGAAAAAAGCAAATAAAATTTGCGTTGCCTATGATGGCTTGGAACGATTCTTTCCAGCTGACAAAACAATAAAAACAGGAAATCCTGTGAGACAAGATTTATTAAGCTTGGAAGATAAATCAATTGAGGCAAAAGACTTTTTTGGCTTGAGGCATAACAAAGTGACTTTGCTTGTTTTAGGAGGGAGTTTAGGAGCACGACGAATCAACCAACTTATTGTGAAAAAGCTTGACTTTTTCCATGAGCAAAACGTTGAGATTATTTGGCAATGTGGTAAGCTATATTACCAAGACTATAAAATTTATGGTGATGTAAAAAGCATACAAGTTCATGCTTTTTTAAACAGAATGGACATGGCGTATGCAGCAGCAGATATTATTATTTCAAGAGCTGGAGCAGGTTCGGTATCTGAATTATGTATCGTTGGTAAGCCAGTGATATTTATTCCTTCTCCGAATGTTGCAGAAGACCATCAAACAAAAAATGCAAAAGCTATTGTTGAAAAAGATGGAGCGATTTTAATCAAAGAATCTGATTTGGATGTTGATTTTGAAAATAAGTTTTTAAACCTGAATGGTTCAAAAGAAAAACAAGAAAAATTAAGTGTTAATATAAAAAAACTAGCCTTGGTCAATGCCACCAAAGACATTGCAGATGAGGTTGAAAAACTATTGGAAGTTTGAATTTAAACCAGATACATAACGTCTATTTTATTGGTGTTGGAGGCATTGGTATGAGTGCTTTGGCAAGATATTTTATAGCAAGTGGAAAACAAGTAGCTGGTTATGATAAGACCCAAACTGAACTTACAGATGAACTTGTGGAGCTGGGAATTAGAATCCATTTTGAAGATGTTATTGAAAAAATCCCTAATGATTTCTTAAACAGTAAAAATACACTTGTTGTTTATACACCAGCGATTCCAAAGAATCATAGAGAGTTAAATTACTTTTTTAGTAATGATTTTAAAGTTTTAAAACGTTCAGAGGTACTAGGAATAATTACACAGAACACAATTTGTTTAGCGGTTGCTGGAACACATGGTAAAACTACAACAACAAGTATTTTAGGTCATTTAATGAATGAATGTGATGTTCAAATGACTGCATTTTTAGGAGGAATTTCTGAAAATTATAACTCGAATTTAATACAAAACGGTAATAAAGTATCTGTTGTTGAAGCCGATGAATTTGACCGTTCTTTCCTGACGTTATCTCCAGATTATGCTTGTATCACTTCAATGGATGCTGATCACCTTGATATTTATGGAAACCCAGAACAATTGACTCAATCTTTTGTTGCGTTTACCAAGAAATTAAAACCTAACGGAAAGCTGTTCGTTAGAAAAGGACTTCCGCTAAAAGGAATAACCTATGGGATTGAAGAAGATGCAGATTATACAGCACATAATATCAAAATAGAAAACGGAACGTATGTGTTTGATGTAGAAACACCTACTCAAAATATTCAAAACTTAAAATTTAACCTACCTGGTAGACATAATTTGTCGAATGCACTGATAGCGCTGGCAATGGCTGTAGAATTTGGTTGCTCTCCAAGCAGGCTTGCCAGTGCACTAGCATCATATAAAGGTGTTAAGCGCAGGTTTACCTACCAGATTAAATCAGAGAACTTAGTTTTTATTGATGACTATGCACATCATCCAGAAGAGATTAATGCTGTACACCAAGCTGTAAGAGAAATGTATCCAAATCAGAAAGTACTGGCTGTTTTTCAACCACATTTGTTTAGTAGAACCAAGGATTTTATAGATGATTTTGCAAAGAGTTTAGAACAATTTGACAGTATACTTTTATTGGAAATTTATCCAGCTAGAGAACTGCCAATCGAAGGTATAAACTCAAAGTGGTTATTAGATAAAATTAGCAACCCAAACAAGAAGTTGATATCAAAATCTGAAATCGTAAATGAAATTCAAAAAAGTGATATCAAAATCGTTATAACTCTTGGAGCTGGAGATATTGGCGCTGAAGTAAAAAACATTAAAGAAAATTTAAGCATTGCGAGTTAATTGGAATTACATAAAAGGTACGATTTTACTAGTGATGGTAGGCTTTTTATTTGCCTTTTCATCAAATAGAAATAACGCGAAAAAAGTATCTGAATTAGAGGTTAATTTTTTGGGTGACAATAATCTATTTATAACTCATGAAACGGTTAATAAATTGTTAATACAAAATGACCAGAGTGTTACGAATGTGCCTAAAGAAATTTTAGATTTGAATGGTCTGGAAAATGCTCTCAAATCTAACACCATGATAAAAACCGCAGAAGTTTATCTTGCTGTTAATGGTAAGGTTCGAGCAGATGTTGTACAACGCAAACCTATTGCAAGGGTAAGCACAAATGCATCATATTACATTGATGATGAGGGTGAGTTTATGCCTTTGTCAGGTAATTATACAGCACATGTTCCTTTGGTAACTGGATATGTTGAGAAAAATAACCTTGCAAATATTTATTTGTTGGCAAGTAAAATAAATGAAGATGAATTTTTAAAAACACATGTTGTCCAAATTCATCAGAGTCAAAATCAAACATTGAGTTTAAAAATAAGAGTGTTTGATTTTGAAATCGTTTTAGGAGATTTAAAAGATTTAGATAAAAAAATAAACAACCTGAAAGCATTTTATCAGAAGGCAAAAAAAGATGAAACGCTAAAAACCTATAGTAAAGTGAATTTACAGTTTAACAATCAAGTTGTATGCACAAAAAAATAAACCATGGAAGGCAATAAAATTTCAGTTGGATTAGACATAGGAACCACAAAAATAGTGGCAATGGTTGGACGCCAAAATAACTATGGTAAATTGGAAATACTTGGTATTGGTAAATCCAAAAGCCTTGGTGTACACAGAGGAGTGGTAAACAATATTACACAAACTATTCAGTCCATTCAGCAGGCAGTTCATGAAGCTGAGGCTGCTTCAGGAGAAAAAATTGAAGAAGTTACTGTAGGTATTGCTGGACAACATATTAGAAGTTTACAACATAGTGATTATATCACTAGAGCAAATTCTGAATTAGTAATCGATGAAGAAGATATTGATAGGTTAATCAATCAAGTACACAAATTGGTAATGCTTCCAGGCGAAGAAATTATTCATGTACTACCACAAGAATATAAGGTTGATGGTCAAGCCGAGATTAAAGAGCCAATTGGAATGTATGGTGGAAGATTAGAAGCTAATTTCCATGTGGTCGTTGGACAGGTTTCCTCAATCAGAAATATTGGACGCTGTGTTAAAAGCGCTGGTTTGGAGCTAGAAGGAATTACTCTAGAGCCTTTAGCTTCAGCAAATGCTGTGTTGAGTCAAGAAGAAAAAGAAGCAGGTGTTGCATTGATTGATATAGGAGGAGGAACAACAGATTTGGCAATTTTCAGAGATGGTATTATTCGTCATACAGCAGTTATTCCATTTGGAGGTAATGTGATTACAGAAGATATTAAAGAAGGTTGTTCAATCATTGAAAAGCAAGCCGAACTATTAAAAATAAAATTTGGTTCTGCATGGCCAGGAGAAAATAAGGACAACGAAATTGTTTCTATCCCTGGACTTCGTGGTAGAGAACCAAAAGAAATAACCCTCAAAAATTTATCTAAAATCATTCATGCAAGAGTCGTTGAAATCATTGAGCAAGTTTATGTTGAAATCAAAAACTATGGTCATGAAGAGCAAAAGAAAAAACTCATTGCTGGCATAGTACTTACAGGTGGAGGAAGCCAATTAAAGCATTTAAAGCAATTGGTAGAATACATAACAGGAATGGATACTAGAATTGGTTTTCCGAATGAGCATTTAGCTGGTGACAGTGACGACGATGTAACAAGTCCATTATTCGCAACAGCAGTTGGTTTGGTAATGGATGGCTTAAAGCGTCAAGAAAAGCGTAAGCAAGAAGCTGTTGCTCAAAAAGCATATGAAGAAGCAGCTAGTGTGTCAGGAGGAATTGAAGGAGAAGAAAATGAAGAGGTTATTGAAAAACCAATAAAAGAGCGAAAATCATTTTTAGATAAACTAACAGAACGCGTTAAAGATTTTTTAGATAACGCAGAATAAAGTAACAAGAAAAAAAATTAATTATAAATCCAGTAAAACTAATTTTATGAGCAGCAACAACGATTTTGGTATCACATTTGATTTACCAAAAAACCAATCTAACGTCATCAAGGTAATTGGTGTAGGAGGAGGAGGTAGCAATGCCATTAATCACATGTTCCAGCAAGGGATTAAAGGTGTTGACTTTGTGATTTGTAACACAGATGCACAAGCACTACAAAATAGTGGTGTACCCAACAAAATACAACTAGGTGTTAATCTAACCGAAGGTCTGGGAGCAGGAGCAAACCCAGAAATTGGCGAACAAGCTGCTCGTGAGAGCATGGAAGAAATTAAAGCTATGTTGGATACTAATACAAAAATGGTATTCATAACAGCTGGAATGGGTGGAGGAACAGGAACTGGTGCTGCTCCAGTGATTGCAAAGATTGCCAAGGAAATGGATATCCTAACAGTAGGTATTGTAACAATGCCGTTTCAGTTTGAAGGTAAAATTAGAATCGCCCAAGCTCAAAAAGGAATTGAAAACTTGCGTAATCATGTAGATTCGCTAGTAGTAATTAACAACAATAAACTTCGTGAAGTTTATGGTAACCTTGGCTTTAAGGCTGGATTCTCTAAAGCTGATGAGGTATTATCAACTGCTTCAAGAGGGATTGCTGAAGTTATTACACATCACTATACACAGAATATTGATTTACGTGACGCTAAAACTGTATTAAGCAATAGCGGAACAGCAATAATGGGTTCTGCAACTTCTTCTGGAACGAATCGTGCAAACGAAGCCATTATGAAAGCTTTGGATTCTCCATTGCTAAATGACAATAAAATTACTGGAGCTAAAAACGTATTGTTGCTTATCGTTTCTGGTTCTCAGGAAATTACTATTGATGAAATAGGAGAGATTAATGATCATATTCAAACTGAAGCTGGTTATGGTGCGAATATCATTATGGGAGTTGGTGAAGACGAATCTTTGGAAGAATCAATTTCTGTAACGATTATTGCTACAGGTTTCAACGTAGACCAACAAGACGAAATTTCGAATACTGAAGTAAAAAAGGTAGTACATTCATTGGAAGATGATCATAATGAGCAAGACTTATCAGCAGACAGGGATCCTGCTATTATAAGACCTGATATTATTCTTGAGAAAGAGGAAGAAAAAATTGTTCATACACTCGATATTGAAGATGAAACCATTCCTGAAATGGATTTAGTTTCTACCACAGAATTGATACGTAACATGGATGTGGTTTATGATGAGGTTCTTGCTAACGTTAGTGAAGAAGAGTTCATTATCAATGAGGTGAAAGCTCCAATTGAAGAACCAGAAGAAGAAGCGCAAGAAGAGCAAATAATGCTCACTTTTGACCTTCCTTTGTCTAAACCTGTAGTTTCTGAAGAGAAAACTGAAACAACAGAAGAAAAACCAGTTATGTTTAGCCTAGATGAAGAAGAAGAGGTTAAAGATATGCCTGTAAAGGACTATATAGAGCTCATAACCGTAACAGAGGCCAATGAAGAAGGAGAAACTCGTTATGCATTGGATGATTATATCATGCTTGAGTCATCAATTAATGAAGAGGAAGGTGAAACAAAACAAGATGAAGTTTTAACTGAGGTTGAAAAAGAAATTGTATTTGAGAAAAAGGTTGTTGAAGAAAGTGAAACAGAAGAAATCGTTGAAGAACTAGATCCAATGAATAGTCCAATTTCAGAAATTCTTAAAGAAAGAGCCAATGAGAGAAGACAAAAAATGAAAGAGTTCAATTATAAATTCAACAACGCCAAGATTGATGATATTGAGAAAGAACCAGCTTATAAAAGACAAGGCGTAAATTTAGATCAAGCTCAACATTCATCAGAAAATAATGCATCACGAATGTCTCTAGGTTTAGACGATAATGATGACGTACAATTACGAAGTAACAATTCTTTTTTACACGACAACGTAGATTAATAGCAAGTCAAGTTTTTGTGTTTGCTTCGTTACACAACCCGAAAAATTTCCTTAATATTTTTCGGGTTTTTCTTTTTATCTTCGCTACTCCATAAAAACAAATTAAATGAGTTTAAAACAGGATGTAATGACAGCTATGAAAGCTGCAATGAAAGAAAAGGATCAAACTGCATTAACTGCACTTCGTGCAGTAAAATCTGCCATTTTATTAGCTCAAACTGAATCTGGAGCTAAAGAAGAGCTAACTGAAGAGCAAGAATTAAAAATTTTACAAAAGCTTGTGAAGCAACGTAAAGATAGTGCTGCAATTTATTTAGAACAGGATAGAAAAGATTTAGCATTACCTGAAATTGATGAAGCTGAGGTTATAAGTCAGTTCTTGCCAGAAGCTCTCAGCGAAGAAGAAATTGAAAAAGTTGTGGTGATGACTATAGAAGAACTTGGTGCTGAAGGCATGAAAGATATGGGAAAAGTAATGGGAGTTGTGAGTAAAGAATTGGCTGGACAAGCTGATGGTAAAACAATTTCTAATATAGTTAGAGCCAAGTTGTCCTAGCATTAATTATTAAGGCCTCGTAGTTCAACTGGATAGAATATCAGATTTCGGCTCTGAGGGTTGGAGGTTCGAATCCTCTCGAGGTCACTTTATAATCCTAGTATATTTATGTATTGGGATTTTTTCTTTCCTATTGTGAATAGCGCCTTTTATTAATTTATCTCAGAATAAATCCGTTTTAAATTCTACTGTTTTTTAAGGTGAAAACCTTATTAGATTGCTCTTTTTAACATCGTTGTTGGTCCTTTTAACGACTATTATCAGTAGTTTAATTCCAATTTAGCTATCTTTCTTCACAAACCGATTCAATATAAGAGTCATGTTAAGCATGCAAAAATCACTTTTTTTAAAGATAGGCGTAATTGTTATAGCACTTATTTTCAATAATAAAGTTTATGGTCAAAGTAAACAAGGTTGGGGAGAAATTATTGAAGTTAATGGAAGTAAAAATAATTCAGTTACAATATCTATAACTGAGAATTTAAGTGAGCGAAAAAACATTTCTGTTACAAGTGGAGATAAGATAGAAAGTGGTTCTATTATTATAGTGCCTAAAAACACTTCAATAGTTATTAAGTCTTTCAATACGAATAGATTAACAATTGAAACAGAAGAAGATGAAAGAATAATAGAATATATAGTTTCAAGAAGCCGAGAAATTTATCAAATAAGAGATGAAAAAAATAATTCAGGTAATATATTTGTTGAGACCTTTAAGAAATTAACCGGCCCTGTTTTGGTTGCCAATCCCTCAAGAAGACAAAATACTGCAGCTAAAAACACCAAGTGGAAGGTGTGGAATAAGGGAACAAACCTTCAGGCTAGTCAAGTAGATGGTAAAATTGCTCTAAATTATCGCTATAAAATTGAAATGGAAGATAGTATAGTTAACTTTCAAAATTCTAAGAAGCGAGTGCTTTATCTAACAAAAAAAATTGAAGATTCTATTCAATTTCTCAACCCGAAAAACAAAGATTATTCATTTAAACCAGAACGATTAAATGTTCCTCAATTAAATACAGATGAAAGTATTGATAACTTTTTTAAAGAAGAGTTACAAAAACAAACACGATTTTTGAAGTCAAGTGGACCTCAAAGTAAATTGGGCTTCAGCGCATTAAATAATGGGCGATATGAAGAAGGTATTCGTTCATATGAGAAGGCTATCGACTCTGGTGAAATGACAACTGAACGATTCATTCAAGCTAGCTTAATCTTGACTGAAGGTTATTATGAGAAACAAGTAAAAAAAACTCTTGCTAAAAAAGGGCTTGTAGGAAATAGTATTAACAAGGAACTCTGGTTAGATGCTTCATTGTATTTTATTCATAAAGTTGATTCTATCCGAAATAAAAAGTATGAGTTTTATACTAGTGATAATCTTAAAGGAGACTATAGTGATATTACAAATTTTCTGGGTCATGATCTCATTTTGTATAAAGAATATCTTGCATGGGCTTACACTGTTAAATTGAAACTTAATGGTTGTTTGGAAAGCATGCAGTATAATCCGAAACGCATCTTAAAACAAGCCGAAGAAATTAAGAAAAATCTATAATTATTTCCCAATAAATGACTAAGCATAAGGAGCTAAAGGCTAGAAATATGTTAACTCTGAAGCGACTAGGTATTTATCTAGTTGCATGGATACTATTAGTTATTGCCACGGGAATTATATCTGCAGATGGCTTATTTATTCCAATTGATGAATATGTTTATAGCAGATACTTAAACGATGAAGAGAGTAAGGAAAAAAGACAGATTTTAAACAAATTTGTTTTTATTGATATTCCTATTCAATATACTGATACTATTCTCACCCTTGCGCAAAAGAGGACTCAGACTGCTCGACTGCTTAATACCATAGATTCTATGGTAACCTCAAATAAAGGCATAACTAATTACGAAAATCCTATCATTGTTTTAGATATTTCTTATAATGCGGATACAACTGCAATTACTCCACTTAAGGCAGCATTGGCAAGACATAAATTGAATAAGGTTAAAGTTTATGGAGCCTATCCTGCTCCGGATTTAAATGATAATACTCTTTATAATCTCTACGATTCAAATTATAATTCTGAGATATATGACCATTTACTTGTTGGCGGCCGATTACATGTCGGAACTTTAGAATTCGAAAACCCTTGCCTCCGATCTTACGAGTCATTTATAAAAATAGATAAAGATTCGAAAAGCGGTTATTATGTACCGTCTTTAATTAATCGCATTGCTCATGATAAAATACCTGGATCTGATGATACAGATTTTAATGATGTAAAAATATCGCCTATTAATACTAAAGATCTAAAAGATAGATTTGGAAATAGAACTTATGAATTCAATGATATTTTTAGGGAAGTAGGTAGGTACAGAGATGGCCCTCTGACGCATAATCGAGAAGAATATTATACAGAAAGTGGTGGTTACTATAAGGAGTTTGATAATGAATTAGATTTAAATGGTAGTTATATAATTATTGGCCAATTTGATACTGATTTACATAAAATTTGTGATGATGAAAATGTTCCTGGGCCATATATTTTGGGAAGCGGTATTATTGACAGACTTATTTCAAATAAGACTTTTAGAGAAGCCCACGATAATGTTCCAGTACAATTGGGTATGGCATTTTTATTCTCTCTTCTGGTTTGCTTATTTTTTGCTTTAATTTATAAATATGTTAAAAGCTTTAAAACCAAACCTCTTTTAATTTCTTTCTTAGCATTTGTTATTGGAATTATGCTCTTAGTCAGTTTTGGCTATGCTCTATTGCAATATACTGTTATAAGGCCTGCATTGCCCGCAGTTGGAATGTTTTGGGCTGCATTTTTATCTTGGAGATTTTCAAATAAATTCTTGGTTACAGGAATTATTGAAGGTAGTGACAAATACGATATATTTATTAGTTATTCATTTGGAGATAGTAAATGGGTTAAAGATACTTTGTATGACTCTCTTTCGAAAATAGTAAAACCTAATGGAAGTAAATTAGATATATTCTTAGCTGAAAAAAGTATTACAGTAGGTGAATTATTTGTATCAAAGTATATGAAAGCTATAGTTGATTCAAAATTTTTCATTTCAGTAATGTCTGAAGAATACTATACCAAAAATCATTGTATAAATGAGATGGATTTGGCGGTGAAACGTAAAATTGAAGAGCATATCAATATCTGTATATTAGCCTTTAACCCAAAACATGTTCCTGATCAATTTACTAATTTACTTTTTTTAGATGCTAATAATCCGGACGACTTTATTCCAAAAATTGAGAAAGAAGTAATAGCAGTAAAAGACGATACAATTGTTGAAAATACAGATGCCGTTAAAACTATTGAAAAAGCAGAAAAGGTTGAAAATTTATTACAAACTGATATAATTCCAAAAGGGAGTGATTTGGATATTGGTAATAAAAAAGAAATTGTTATTGATTCAAATGAAATGATGAAAGAAGGAGTCCAAAAAGAACTATTTGATAGGGGTATCATCATAATAAATAATAGTTCTGGAGAATTAACCTTGGATATTTCAGGTGTAACTTTGAAAATAAACAATACAAAGAAAAAGAAGAAACTTAAAAAGAAGAAACATAATAAAACAAAGAAAAAAAGTAATAAAAGTTCTCAAAAGAAGGGTAAAAAAAGGAAAAACAAAAAATAGCAATGCCTTTTAGTTATCGATTTTGATGATTAAATACTGTTATTAAATATAATATTTCGTATTTCACCCTTAAAATTCGGTACTTTATACTAATAATTGCAATCTAAGAGTTGCATTATACTAAATTTAGATCATTATTCATTCCCTGAAAATCTACTCATATTAATAAATACTTATCTGTTAGGCATAAAAAATGGTTATTTAAAACATCATGTTAAAACAGTGCCTTAATAAAAAAATAAGTCTATTGTGCATTTTATTTTTATGTGCAATGCAATTTGCGTTTAGTCAAACTAAAACACAAAATGAGGTAAGAACCTTTGATCCACCTGAGATTAAAATTGTACCTCCTTTTCAATTAGAAAAATGTAATGAAGATTGGCCAGAGTTTTTAACTACTGAATGGGTAAATTATTGTGGTGTAGGCGGCGACTTGGATTCCGATGGAGGCATAGCCGATGGCGAGAGTGAAGATGGATGTATTCAATATCGACTCTATACTTTTACAATTACAGACAACTGTGGCAATACAGACACAGAGACAACGCGAGTATCAAGAGAGTATGATATGACAGCACCAGAGATTGTTGATGTTGCAGATTACTCATTGGACTGTAATGCAGATTGGCCAGAATATTTATCGACGACATGGACAGACAACTGTGCAGCAGGTGGCAGCTTAGATTCAGATGGAGGCGTAGCAGATGGCGAGAGTGAAGATGGATGTATTCAATATCGACTCTATACCTTTACAGTTACAGACAACTGTGGCAACACAGATACAGAGACGACAAGAGTCAGTAGGGAATATGATATGACAGCACCAGAGATTGTTGATGTTGCAGATTACTCATTGGACTGTAATGCAGATTGGCCAGAATATTTATCGACGACATGGACAGACAACTGTGCATCAGGCGGCGACTTGGATTCCGATGGAGGCGTAGCAGATGGCGAGAGTGAAGATGGATGTATTCAGTATCGACTCTATACCTTTACAGTTACAGACAACTGTGGCAATACAGACACAGAGACAACGCGAGTATCCAGAGAGTATGATATGACCTCTCCAGAGATCGTTGATGTTGCGGATTACTCATTGGACTGTAATGCAGATTGGCCAGAATATTTATCGACGACATGGACAGACAACTGTGCATCAGGCGGCGACTTGGATTCCGATGGAGGCGTAGCAGATGGCGAGAGTGAAGATGGATGTATTCAGTATCGACTCTATACCTTTACCGTAACAGACAACTGTGGCAATACAGACACAGAGACAACGCGAGTATCTAGAGAGTATGATATGACAGCACCAGAGATTGTTGATGTTGCAGATTACTCATTGGACTGTAATGCAGATTGGCCAGAATATTTAACTACTACATGGACAGACAACTGTGCAGCAGGCGGCAGCTTAGACTCAGATGGAGGCGTAGCCGATGGCGAGAGTGAAGATGGATGTATTCAGTATCGACTCTATACCTTTACCGTAACAGACAACTGTGGCAATACAGACACAGAGACAACGCGAGTATCCAGAGAGTATGATATGACCTCTCCAGAGATAGTTGATGTTGCGGATTACTCATTGGACTGTAATGCAGATTGGCCAGAATATTTATCGACGACATGGACAGACAACTGTGCATCAGGCGGCGACTTGGATTCCGATGGAGGCGTAGCCGATGGCGAGAGTGAAGATGGATGTATTCAGTATCGACTCTATACCTTTACCGTAACAGACAACTGTGGCAATACAGACACAGAGACAACGCGAGTATCTAGAGAGTATGATATGACAGCACCAGAGA